>OMLO01002952.1_pt1 | contig 13935 bp, 10 predicted proteins | sample 1674811 | NCBI WGS metagenome assembly OMLO01 (sample SAMN06265003, study PRJEB25207) | coral metagenome | isolation source: Coral host | place: Mexico:La Bocana,Puerto Morelos, Mexico | collected 2008-11-13
CGCTACCAACCATAAGCAGTTTTGCAAAAAAGCGAGAATGGACCCCATATTTAAAAAACTTAATTTTGGCAGTTTGTCGATCCAGAAAACTCCGAAACACACGTGTGATTTTCAATTTTAAATCTTAATCTTGCTAAAACATAATATCGTTTATTTTAGGTTATTACAATGTAATATTAATTTTTCTTAGGTAGGTAGTTAGTCACACGTACACACGACCCCTCAAGCAATTATTATTACTATTATTTAATTTGGCGCCAAAATGGGTCGCGTTCGACAACTCGCTCTTCGATCGCTGTCCAGCGACAGGTAGGAAAACAGTTTTGTTATTTACAACTGAATATGCTGTTCCTCGTCAAATCAAACCCAGAATTCTCGAGTTAAACATTTGAAGAAGCCGAAGCAAATTTAGTCTTGTCTTCATTTTTGTTAGGTGCGAAGAAAAAGACTTAATCGGTCGTTCCGGTAGGACAGCTCGGTTTCGACTGCCGCTCGTACTGCAGGCACAGTCACTGTAGTCGTTAAGTCAAGCAAGTTTTCTCTATTTTTGAGTTGGAAGGTATAACGAAACATTTAATGACTGGCCTTGCGGGAAACAGTAAGTTTTGTTTCCTCTCGACCTTAGGCCCTAACCCGTAAGTTTTGGCAATCCAATTTACACGTTTCATTCTGCTAGTGATAGTTACAGGACTAGATATGCAAAGCAACATTTGTACAAGCCATACGTTAGAACGAATACTGGCTGGCAGATGATCTTATCACAGGGAGCACGCCATTTTGTTGAGTAGGAAGAGAGTAAATAAAAGAATATAAAGAATGAATAGTCTACCTTAGTTTTCTGTTGTCATTTCGTGCCCGACTTTACAGGGAAACCGTTACTTACAAGTCCTACGTAACACTGTAACGTTAAACTAGTACCTTGGCCTTTTACCGCTGTACAAAATATTTTGCACAGCTCAAAAAGGTACGATTTCTTTTCCCTATCATGATCGGGTGAGAGATGACAGGAGACAATGCTTGACTACTCATTCTTTTCATTCCTTTATTTACTCTCTTCCTATTCAGCAAGATTGCGTGTTCCCTCTGATCTCATTTAAGGCAACTGATTTTTGGCAAACCATCTCGCAACACCTAAAAGATTTGGATGAGTGCGCCTTTTCTATGTTCAGAATAACTGACTTCTTGCAACTGGCTCTCTCCTAAAAGTTTGTCCATTTTACTTTACTTTAATTGTAAATTTGCTTTATGTATGTTTATTGTTTTCTCTGCTCCTCCTCACCGTTACCGATAAAGTAATTTTGTAATGGGGTACAGAGGACCAACTAGAAAACAGAATGTTTTATGTAACCCCCATACTCTAACTATAATGTTTATAAATTCGAAAGCATATATTGTGAACATTAAAAAGTAATAATTTAATTTCCAACTGTGAGGAAATGAAGTATGTTGTTGCTATTGTTGATACTTATATCCACTCGTTTTCTTGCAATTCCAGTTCAAATCAACGAAAGGAATGGGGCGAGGAGCTGCGACGCATCATATCACGTGATCATGCCTATGTGCTAGTGACTTGTGAACAGCTGGTTGGTGTTTGTCTGTTTGTGTTTATCCGTCCTCATCTTGTGCCTTTCATAAGGTAACTAAAAATTTCTCCTCACAGTGTCAACGCCTTTTTTTAAGCCGACACGTGACGACAAAAGAGAAAACTTTTTGTCATGTCTTTTGTGGTTTTGTTTCAGGGATGTGGCTGTCCAATCCGTCAAAACCGGCCTTGGTGGCAGTACTGGGAACAAAGGAGGTGTGGCCATTCGTCTTCTTCTGCACGCCACCTCCATCTGCTTTGTTTGCTCTCATTTTGCAGCTGGTCAGTCAGGTGTTGCGGACAGAAATAGTGATTATCACGATATCTCGTCAAGGATAGCCTTTCCAATGGTATGATGTGAAATGTTGTTGTGATGAGCTATGTATGACTGACTATATGTTACATGTTAGTAACGTATTAAACTATTGTAATATTACTTATTGTTTACACAGGTACACGCGATACTCATTGCTTGTATAGTTAAGTAATAGAAGGTTGTTTTTACATTAAGGGTGGTTGACGGTTGGTTGTCAGTTTCGCATGTCACGTTCGATCAGTACTGCTAGCAGTATGTTTTGTCTTGATTACCGCTCAGTAAAACTTTACCATGGGCATTAGTGGGTATTAGTGGTCAATAGTTTTAACAGGTATCTACGAATGTCAACTTTTAATTCTCAAAGTTTATATTTGAGGTGTTTCAATTTTACCAATAATCTGTTCCAAAAGTGAGAAGATTCAAATAAACAGGACCCTGGCGGTCATGTTGGATGACATGCAGCAACAATAAAGCTAATGTGAATTATTTGTCAATTGCAAACCATCTGTTAGGAGAAGATCTTCGAGCAGCAACTTTTAAACCTTTAAATGCATCATTCCACCGTGCGTTGTTTTTAAATTTGTGCCAGGGAACCGAAGAGGATTTTTACTACACTATCTACAGTTTTGTTTGAACACCTTTCAGGGTCGCAGGTTATTCTCACACGACTATGTATTCTGGTGTGGAGATTTCAACTACCGTGTTGATCTGCCCATAGAGGAAGTGAAAGAACTGATAAAGGACAAACAATGGGACGAACTCTTGAAAGAGGATCAGTTGATAAAACAAAGGAACGAACACAAGGTACAATGAGTTTATTTGTTAAGATACAAACTCGAGGTACAGTGGTGGGAATATTTGTTATGTTACAAGCACCAGGTACAGTGGGTTGGTTTGTTACGTTACAAACAAAAGGTACAGTAGTGGGAAGATTTGTTATGTTACGAATACAAGATACAGGAGACGGAAAGTGTAAGTCCAGTATTTCTTAAAAGGAGCATCTTTCTTTACTAGTAACGAGTGGCATTTTTTTCTTTCAACAAGGTTTTCCGTGGCTTTATCGAGGGTAAAATAATGTTTCCTCCAACCTACAAATATGACTTGTTCTCTGACGATTATGATACTAGCGAGAAGATGCGTATCCCAGCCTGGACTGACCGTGTCCTCTGGAGACGGAGAAAGCCTCGGTACAAGGAAACTACCGTCGTCCGCAAGCACGTGTCTACACAGCACAACCACGTGGAACAAGGAGATCAATCATTACTCATGGGAGAGGTAGACGGGGATGGTAGTGCTGTTGGTGATTACGAAGAAGACAATATAGATGATGATGATGAAGACGAAGACGAGGACGATGAACAAGTTGAAAAGGAAAGTAAGTACTACTTGAAAAATCAGGTGGGAAGTGACCGACATTTTACTGCATGTTAAGTGGTGGAGGTTGTTGTTTGAATTGTTTTAGTAAAAGGAGTCAAAGTATTTTTCTCCTTTTGTTAGTATTAATATTGCTATTATTATATGCAGTATAAAACTTAGGAGTACAAAGGATTTTAGAGTTATTATTATAACTATTATTATTATTATTATTATTATTATTATTATTATTATTATTATTATTATTATTATTATTATTATCGTTATTATCGTTGCCACCCCAACGCAGAATCATATAGAGATCTCAGCCCAGAGCAAATATATCGCCAACATTAAAAAATGGAAAGAAGCGCTCATACGCAAAGAGAGTAATGGGAATCGAGCAAGGGACATTTACCCCGCTAGTATTCGCAACTACAGGAGGAATGGCAGAAGAATGCAGACGATACCACAGTTGACTGGCAGAACTCATGGCAATAAAGAAAGGGGAAGACTACTCCACGACTATCGCTTGGGTCAGAACCAAAGTCTCTTTTGCAATCTTGAGAGCAGCACTTCTATGCCTTAGAGGCTCGCGTACTCTTAAGAGAAGGAACAATCTAGATATGGATGACGCTGATCTAGATGTAGAGAAAACCGAAGCACGAATTCATTAGTTTTTTAATAGTCGGACTCTCAAATTTATATACACCAGTCAAGGAGCGTTTTATTTTTTACTTTATTTTTTGTGAATAATATTGTATAGATATGTTTTTTACAGCTCTTTTAATTAAAATTATTAAAAAATATATTTTTATTATTATTATTATCATTATTATGAAACTCGTTATTATTAGTATTTCTATTTCTATTTTTGTTATTATTATAACGTAACAGAAGCGTTGTTAATTTAGGTTGGAAAGACGACAAGGCTGCTAGTTTGCAGGATGGTGGAATTCATTTCACGCCTGGAAAAGTTTTGTATTACGGGCGAGCAGAGCTGAAAACCTCAGATCACAGGTGTTGTTATAGAAACTGAAAAATGTCTACTTACAAACAAACATTGCACAAAGCAATCGTCTCTTCAGGCAATACCAAGTATTATTGTAGTCTTCTTCTCGACCATTATATTGTAATTATATCATGTTACGCTAGTGACTACCAAATAAGTCTAGTTACGATCAGTTGAGCACATCTCCATCGCCTTGGAAGCCACAACATAATCATGTTTAACAATGTTGGTTCCAAACTCAAACTATTGATTATCGCAGCAGGTGAGATGAATTACTAACTTTCCATCTCACGAAAAGCACTTGTTTGTGCACTTTTATCTTTGTTTTTCCTCTTTTCTTTCTTTATAGGCCGGTTGTAGCCCTGATAGAAATAGAAATACAGAAGTTGGACTGGGAAAAACAGAGTCACGTACATGACAATGTTATGAAAGCTATGGGACCCGCTGATCCCACAGTTGTAGTGACAAGCGATGATGTGGAAAATGGGGATGCTAGGATTGATGTGTCGGAACTTCTCGGTGCCGTGGAGCCTTATGGGACAGTTGTATTAGTAAGGTAAGGAACAGCAGTTCATTGAGACGTCTTGTAGACTGTTGATGCATATTTCCAAGAGTGATTGCTCAAAGTCATTTTAAACATTATCTATGATACATCAATGCTGCTACAACAGTTTGTCTTCTTGCAGGGTAGTCGATGAAGAAATTCTTTTGACTATGGATGATGGTCGTAGTGCGCTTAAGGTCCTGGAGCTGGACGGAAAAGAGGTTATTATTGTGTTTAATATAACTCATAGTTGTAAATAAGCAAACTGTTTCATTTTTAATATATTTATATATATACCGTGGTTTCACCTTTTTTAGTAATTGTATTGCAGTGTAAGATAAATGCACGTGCAGTGAGTCCACATTAGCCTTTGGCTGCCATTCTTTTAATAATCTTCTCATCAAGCAGAGTGTCTATATGTGCATGTATGTTATAAGTAGGTTACAAATCATGTTTTGTTCATTTTAGGCAATCAGAAAGAGATATAGTCTTTCAGGCCAATCAGATTCAAATTCCAATTGGCTTGTTTGCTAAAAAAGGTCTTTTTAATTCTTACAGGTATCGGGTAAAAAGGTTCAAGTTCACCTGAAATCTGAATCACTTTTATCAAAAACTGACCTTCCAGTTCAAAGCCTTGTCTCGCACGAGTCTTCTTACATTGGTGACTCTGAGGAATGTAAAAACAATTCGTTGACTCCAGTAAGGGGTCGGGCGCTCTCGGATTTGTTGTCCTCTTCAACAGGCCATTATTCTACCAATTTGCCCGTCTTGGAGCCGATCAAGATTCAGTCAGCCGATATTGCTGAGGACGGCAGTTCGGATAGTGAACCGGAAGACAAAGAGAATTTTGAGCTGGCTTATGATAGCGACGACGACAGCGATCCCGAGGCAGACCGCCAGATAAATAAAATTAGGGACGAAGGTGACGGTAGGTGCAGGAATCATATTAGAAACTGAAATGAAATTAATTTAAATTTGGTTAACTACAAAGGTAATAACTTAGTCCACTGGTTGGAACGCGGGACTTCGAGTTCACGTCCGTAAGTTTGACCGTGCGCTATATACATGTATCACTTCCAAATGCAAATTCTCGGCCATTTAAGCAACCGAGTTGTCAACCTCCCATATTTTTCATTTTTTTATAACTTTATATCCAGTTTGCAATAAAGTCCAATGTCTGGGAAGCGACAATGTGTCAAGCAGACAGACAATTAGAATTTTTATCGTTGTAGCTGATCAATAGATAAAAAGGGTCGTTTTCAATGGTTAAACTAAATCTTAGATGTTGTCTGGCTGATCCTAATGACTTATGAAGTAGTTATTCTCTCATTCTTGATAATCAGATGAAAGTTCTAAACAAGATGACAATCGAAGGCCTCTCCCCAAACGACCACCACCTCCTAGACCAGCACCTGCGACTAAGGCTCCTCCGCAAGTCAAAAGAGTTGAAGAGATCACTATTGCTGCTGTACCGGCTCAGGATGGTGTATCTGTTGCACCTGGCGACCTGTGTAACCTTGATCCACTGGTGAAGGAAACTTCAAAGCATCCTCCAAAACCCTGTAGACCCGCTCCACCTAAACGCCCAGCCCCTCCAAAGAGGCCAGTTGATGGACCAAAGGCGCCTTCTTCTGCAGTCCCACCACAACAAGCACATAAACCCAAACCTAAAGCAGAGGTGATTCATGTTGCAACCAAGAAAGGAAAACAGGTATTTACGACAGGTCTATGACAGGTCGAATCCCTGACTATCTTCGATTTAATCTTAACTCCAGAGGGAACTTCACCGTCGTGAAATTCCGAAAAAAAGACTTAATTTGGTAGGACAGAACTCTTCGAATCGGAAGGAATGATGCAGTTCAGAAATAGTTATGTTTTTATTTAGAAACAGTCTTGGGTTTGAAAATACCTAACTTCACATAAGAATAGTGCTTATAATACACCATAGTTCTGACACTCTAAGGATTGACTAGCAAAACCGTAATTGCGTAAGTGTCCCCTAAGAGAATGTTAGTGTAGCAAACGAACTTAGCCGGGCGCTTAAAGTGCAGGAGGTTAGCAGTCAGTCGAATAACACGTGACTGTCGCGTATTTTCAGCGAGCTGCATCACGTGGCTTAAACAGTCATTCTTGAACCGAGATTCCGAACGAGAAATGACCACAGACCACACCGCTCAAAAAGCTCAAAAAAACTCCTTCAAAAAAAAAACATAAAATGACAAAAACTGATGTTTTCCTTATGTCATTATGGCGATGTACAAATTACTGACATGAGCGATGATGTCGTTTTGTTATGTCGCTAGTGTGAACCAGACCTAATAAATCCAGAAAGTAACGACACCCCAAAATTGGCCACCCCTCAGAAAGTAGCGAGCCATCCCCCGTTTCCCCCGAAAATAGCGAGACCAAGGGTCAATTGTATTTTTATTTTTTTCAGTCCATAATCAAGTTAAAGTTGCGTTCGTAACTTGATAACGGTAATTAAGGCATTCTGCAACAGGGGAAGATGTCGCTTATGTTACACTGTGTTGTGAAGTTAAACTAGCGCTTCAGCATTTCATCTTGCAATTGTGCCATGTCAAAACACAGAATTTTCATTAAGTTACAGGAACGTGATAACGGGAACTTGTTTTCAAATTGAAAGTTAGAGCTCTGTGTCATTTTCAACAGGAGGGAATTTAAAGGAACGTTTCTTCAAGTTCAAAACTGGACTAGCGCACTGAATTGATACAGCAAACTAAAGTAGTAGTGCATCATGAAGTACAAACAGTTTACATTACCCAACTAATAGCCTTCTTGCCAACCACTGACAATACGGTCAAGACATGAAGGGCTCGAAGCTTTGTGTAATGTCTTTTACCCCCCCTAAGGTACCGACCCCGAGAGTGGCGAGGGTCGTCACTTTCGGAATTTCAAGGTAATACCGCACATGTTACTGTTATTGTCATAGCGTGGACTCTCTCCCACTCACGATTCATTTTGCGTGTGATCTATCCTTACTGAAAACGAACCTCGCGGCCGATAACCAACACCGTTCATAACCTTTTTTTCATAGGGCCCTGGGATAGGTGTTCCATTCAATGTTCAACATGTAGCGCACATTGGAGCTGATAACGTAGAGGCTCTTCTGCTTGCTGCGAACGATGATCCAAAATTGTTGCCGTCGTTCTTGATTCCCGAGGGCCTAGGCGATGAAAAAGAGGGCAGAAAAACGTCAGCAGAAAAGGACGACACGAAAGCAGGCGAGTTGACGAGTAAGCTGTGAGTCCATAACCATCCATAGAACAAGAATGCACTGTCAAAAGTGTATTGTTGCAAGCCTCTCGTTTTAGCGCAACATTGCTGAAGGAGCGCTAGGCTCTGAAACCTGCATAGATTCAAGAAAAGTAGCTTGGATTCATTTTATGAAGACATGATTGATCATCGCAGTTTCTCCCAGAACTTAACCAGCTGTAAAATTAAAGCCTCAAAAAAATTTTTTTTTTTTTCAGGCTTTAATTTCACCGATGCTTAAGTGCGTAACTGGGATGATCAATCTTGTCTTTATATCTTTCTTCGCAGTTGATGCATTTAATTCATTTTGTTCTTTAGTGGTAAATTTATTTCTCTTGTGTCTTTTTGGTAAAAAAGGCGTCAAAGGATCGTCATTAAAAGACTTTAAGGAGACGTCACCTGAATCAGTTGAATGTTCGGCACCAGTTCGTTCAAATTACGATGACCATGAAGCACCCCTCCCAAGAGTTGTGTCTGTCTCCAAACCAACACCCAAACCTAGGCCTCGTTCATTAGTAGTCGAAATGGACTCTAACAAAGAGGACAAGGTTCCAGTAACAGCAGAGAGGCCCGTTGCACCTCCACGGTCGAAATCTAAATCTTCCAAAACGGACATTGAGGCAGGGTCTCAAAAGGACCATTCAGCAAAAGCTGCTAAACTAGACTTCCCAAATAGAATGGAAATAAATCTTCCGCTGCCCCTAAAACCGAAGCCTAGACCAGGTTGTAATGAAATTCATGGAGAACAGCGAGTTTCTCCCTCGTTTTCTGGCAAACAATCAGCTGCGGTGGCTGATGCGTCCATTGAAGATATCACTGCAAGTGCAGGGGACATTCAAACTGGCCAGAAAGAAATCAAGGGCTCCTCCGAAGTGGAACCTTGGAAAGACAAAGCCAATAAGCCCAGGCCACCGCCCATACCACGGAGAATCGACCTAGATTGATTGTTTATTCAGTCACAATTAGTTTGTCAACAGAACTGCGGTGTTAATTTGCTCTTGGTACCAGGAGACACGGTACGTTCGTGGTATGGAATGTCACTGAGGATGCTTGTTAAAAAGGTCATTTTTGTTTACTCATGTCAGAGATTTATTCATTTTGGGTTTGCTTTTGTACTCTTGCTGATTATGTAAAAGAAGCGTTCACCATCACAACTTTCTTGTTTCGGTTCGCATTCTCCACAAATGGCAGACATTTCCGCTGGTTGCCTTACAGGGAGGGGGGAAGGAACTGCAGACCATTAATCATAGGGCTCATTACTAAAGCTGTTTGTGTTCAGGGATTTCCTCTTCTGTTAATGTTCTGCCAAGGAGAGAAGATGATTTAGGCGAAATTTAGAGAATCTTTTGCCCATCAAAAAACGCTTTTGTTCTTTTTCGTCTCTCGAACTTTCTTCTTCAGATCGCTTACGGCTGTCTGGATGCAACAATATGGTATAAATATCAGGTTCTTCTTAGTTTCTTATTGAAGCCAGTTATTTAGTATGTAAAAACCGGCAGACGTTTTAGTAAGTGCAATTTGAAAGAGTTTTAAAGTATCATTACTGTAAATCCATTAGTGTAAATTCTTTATTGCTTGAACTTTCATACGATTACTCGTTTATTGTATGACCGCACGCGCGTTAATTTGTACTGCGGTGGAAATCAAATTTAACAATTTATTACATCCATTTTGAAATCACTGGTTATACTTGCAATCTGATGGGCTCTCAGCAGTGCGACGTATTCCCAAATCGCACTATTTTTTGCTCTAAATCGCATCTTTTTCTCCGCCAATGAGAATGAGACAGTAAAACAAAACCAATCAGATTTGAAGGGTTTTTTTAAACTAACCAATCACATTGCAGGAAAATGAAAGACAAAAAGACCCGCTGTTTGGCAAATTTGGCAACTTTTGTTGTTCTAGTAGTTCTTGTATTTAGACTATTAAATTGTGCGATTTCAAAATGGATATAGTAAAGTGGCAATTGAACTTCGGGTCGTGCAATTTTGGTCTGAAATCATACGCGTATGATTTCTGACCAAATAGATAAATATTATAAATAGATCTGCTTCCAGCCAATCACAATAAAGTAATTTCCTCAGTAAAGTAATAGCAGGAATTAAAAAAATTAATGATTCTTATTATGTAGGATTGCATTAAAATGACGAATTCTTGCATTTCACAAAGTCATTCCCTTAGCCTGTGTAGCCGGCGGGATCTGTGAGCGGAAGCCAGCGAGTAAATTGCGCAATTGAGATTCCGCCTGCCCCAATTCTCATGTTTTTGTTTGCCGCCCAGTTTTATTGTCATTTGGTGATCGAATCACGATGAAGCGAATCAGGGAGTGATCTGCATGTGATACAAATCTTGAGTACGAAAAGCAATTTGTGCTGCAAAAAGCTACGCCTAAGAACAATTTATTAGGGCCTTAGTGCACCTTTAAAAGTTAACGTATCACGCAACATCAGCCACTGCTAAAAATAATTTACAATATGTTACCTTCATAGAGGTAAATCGGTAAAAGACTATTAACTAAGCAAGCCTTTGAATGTTAATGCGAGAAAAGTCATTCTCACATACGAGAGTGACTTTGATTTTTGTGAAAAAATTCGTCGACCACAATCGCCGATACGACTTTGTGAAACAACTCGTCGCGGTCCCCTCTTGTTCCTAATAATTCTCCTGCTTTCTCTTTGGACATTTATGGAATTCAAAGTTTCCTCTATGCTTTCCTTCCATTCTGCAAATCTGCACATCAATACTCGGGAATTGTTTGACACGTTCAGCTTCACCGTTAAAAAGTTGAAGCGCTAGAGTTAAAAAGAGAACAGAAAACCTCCTTGAATGCAGTCGCTTCAAACATGATTGCAGGATTGTTTAATATTTTGCCAACGTGTTTCGTTGTGCATTTTGTGGTGGACCGTCCATATAAAGTCGGGGATCGATAGCTGTATTCTTGCTGATTGCTCTCAAGCAAAGTAATCAGGATACTTCAGGCATACGTCTATCGATGACACGGATAAGATATGTTTCTGGACACACTAAAGCGTTTATGGAAATCAGCCGTGAAAATTGCATCACTGACAAGAGGATTTAAATATAAAGTAGTGCTGGCAGATTAAGGGAAAATTTTCTAGTGGTAAGGACTATTTACTTCCTGGTTATTTACATGGGTTTGCAAGGAGCAGCAGACACCTCAGGAAACTCAGGAAAGTTTTGTAGTATTGGAGTTTATTCTCCCTTTTGTAAAAAGATATCAAGTCTTTTATCATATTTGTCGTCGCATCTAAAGGTTTGCGATGCAAGTAAATTTATAGTGTATAGCTGGTGTGAAAAGAGCAAATTTTGTCTGGCAAGTTAATACATCATCGATACCCGAGTAGATCGAATTAGTTTAGACAAGACACTGGCGTGTAAAACAATGAGAAATCGTCTATACACTTGTCTTTGACACAATGAATTGATTAACAAAATCACAAAGTTATACCATATATTTCGGCCTACTTGAGGACTTCGAACGCCGCTATCTTGGTTTTCTATGAATGAAAGAAATATGGGAAGCCCCTACCCTGTGGATAGGTACTCTTCCCAGTTTTCGCTTTCCATGAAAAAACAACAGCAACAAATTAAACAACATGGCGGATATCGACCTCTTTAACCACATTGTAAAATAAAAGACCGTCACATGACTTAACTGAAGGCGAACTGGCAGCAATGAATAAATGGTGCCGTTTTATTATAACTGAAGCCTTCTCGGGGAATTGCAAATAACCCAATCTTGAAAACTAGAACTAGCATCATTGGTTGTGATATTATTAGTATACATTATTTATTATAACATTATTATACCTCTCTAATTTCCCCTTTGATGTCTCCAGGCACAATATGTCTTATATAGTCCAACACCACCTTTGGAAATGCAAATTCAGCGTCTTCTGGTCCGATTTGTTTTCGCTAAAACAGTCAATAACACATTTAATCAATGTCAACAGTCCGATTTGTAGCTTTCGCCAGCATAAGGAATAATCCTTACCATCAATGCATGTGCCCAGGTACAATACTGGATATACCTGGTGCGACGTGGCCCTTTACTGCGTCTTGTACTACGTTCAATGCTTTGGTCAAGGTTGCGAGCAAAGAAGTCACCGTCGAACCTGATAAAATGTAAGAGATCGCATTTGGGAATGTGCGTACTTTCCTGACAAAATGGCCATACTATATTCCTGGTACTAAAACCAATATCAAATACTTAACAATTTACTGGAAACAAAACTTACCCAAGAGATCTCATGTCCGTAACGAGTGCCTCCTTGAACCCGCGCTGCTGCACTTGAACCCTGTTTTGCTTTTGTTTTGGCGAAACACGTCGCTTCCCTTTCGTTTTACCATAGTGTGCGCCTGGAACGTGACTGTAACACTATCGCTTTCCCGCGAAGCTCGAGTTTGCATACTGTGAACGCTAGGGGTTCTGTTATTTCATTGGCTCATGGCTTTTCAAGTTGACACATTCCTCTGTGAGGGCGTGATATGTTTATAAATCTTTAGAAGGCGAAAACTCGCACTTGGTTTTTGAGAGAATCCCTTCTCTTTAAATGAATTAATAGGGTATGCAGATTTGACGGTTTTCCATGAAATGTGGTCAGAACATTCACTGATAGATATGGAACAAAACCGTGTCGGCGAATTCTTTTATTGCGGGCCCAAGAGAGGCCCGCAACCCTAATCTTGACAGTGACCAGCGGATTGCGTTTTACGCGTGCGCTCCACGTTAACCCTAAGTAAAATCCAAAACAAAACTTAATTTTATCGAATTCTACATTTTATAACCTTTTATAACCTTTCTGTTGGGGGTTTCCTTGAAAACAGTGCGCGCACGAATTGTTTTCTAGGAGACACGCGAAGGTTTGAAGTAACCTTAAGAATCCCAACTGGTGGGGGGCTGACCAGCTGGCTATTTACAAAGCGTGGAGGAGTTGAATTCGGGACCACCGAAGACAAATCCATCTAGTGGCAGGGAGCAGGATTTGAAACCCGGACGTCCGGATTACAAGTCCAGCGCCCTCCACGCTTCCCCCTTAAGTGTTTAAAAGAGACAACTCTTCAAAGATTCTCCATTTTTTTAAACAGATTGATGTTATTCAATTTAAAGGAAATATATTTTCGGTTTGGTATTTATTTAATAAAATTCTTTCAAAGTGACTGTAAATTTAGTAGTAGTAGTTTTAGTAGTAGTTCCATTTAGCTCATATTAAAGTTTACAGTTTTGTTCAGATTCTTAATTAAATAGAAATAAGGTATTTCTGGAATTTGTATTTAATTAAGTATTGTGCTGGTGAGCTAAATGAACCGGTAGGTTTTCAAGTTAGCTCCCCATACAATAGACCTTTTTAGCTTGGGCGGTTTGTTTTCCCATTACAGACCACGTGATATTCTCTAGAGGACTTTTCTTTTATCCACATAAAAACACACGCGACTATTTGAAAATTTGAAAGCAAGAATTCTCAAGAGAATCATCACATGGTCCGTAATGGGCAACAAACCGCCCAAGCTAAAAAGGTCTATTAATGTTATCAGTAGTATAAAAGAGCAGGTGATTAAATAGGTATCAATAGGGAAGAGGACTTACGAATTTACAAACTTAGTCTAGTGAAGAATCAGTTTAGTTTTTGTTCTGACAGGAGGTAACGTATTATTTGCTTGGGAATGCTAACACACTTAAGTCTTTCAAAGAAAATAATAATAATAATAATAATAATAATAATAATAATAATAATAATAATAATCATCATCATCATCATAATAATAATAACATTTCTAAAGCGCCCTTTCCCAACGGTCCAAAGGCGCTATTTACAAGGTTAAAAATCCAAATT
>OMLO01002953.1_pt1 | contig 13934 bp, 12 predicted proteins | sample 1674811 | NCBI WGS metagenome assembly OMLO01 (sample SAMN06265003, study PRJEB25207) | coral metagenome | isolation source: Coral host | place: Mexico:La Bocana,Puerto Morelos, Mexico | collected 2008-11-13
CTCGATGCATGACGTGGCGTGTGAATTCGTGCGCAGTAAGGATGCGCAGAAACAATTAGCGCGAACGTCCTTAAGTAAGTTAAGTTTTAAAATAAAACTGATTTGCTGTAATTTTGTCGTAGATTTTTCCTGAATTTGCTGCTGCTCACTCAAATCTTGCAAGTGTTCTGCAACAACAGGGAAAACTTCATGAAGCTCTACTGCATTACAAAGAAGCCATCAGGTAAAACAATTTGTTTTCTTTTTTGTCTTTAATTAGATTTTTAGATTTTCGTGGCTTAGTTCATGGTTCTTATCTGGAGCACAAGCAATCCATTTTTTCCCTTTGGCTAACACAGTGACAACTTTGTTCATCTTTTTGTACTTGACATTGTTATTAAATTTAATCAATATTGTAATCATTTCTTAGAATTCACCCTACATTTGCTGATGCCTATTCTAACATGGGAAACACCCTAAAAGAAATGCAAGACATTCAGGGAGCTATTCAGTGTTACACAAGAGCTATACAGATCAACCCAGCATTTGCTGATGCTCACAGCAACCTAGCTTCTGTTCATAAGGTGAGTGAATCTGTGTTTTTGTTGTGTAGTTAATCAATGATGGGTTAACAAAGAAATACTATGTAGCAAAATAATATTATAAATGTTTGGTAATTTGTTTTGCTTCCTTCTTTGTGAACATAAATTATTGCATACAATGTTGACCTTCCATTTTGTTCTTGTCACCATGAGGACTCTGGAAATATTCCTGAGGCAATCCAGTCCTACAGGACAGCATTGAAGTTGAAGCCAAGCTTTCCTGATGCATACTGTAACCTTGCGCATTGTTTGCAGGTAACCTCCCTAAAGTGCACACTGTGATAACACAAAAAAATTCTATGTTCTTTCTGTCCCTCTGTCTGTAAATCAGAGGATCTCTTTGTGCTTGTAACATATTATGGCAGTTGTAATTGTAACATATTATAACACAGGAGTGCTACTTAAAAGACTTGTAAAGCACAAGCCAAAACAAAAGTTGATTCTTGCAGAAATGTAATTAAGTGATAAATTAGGATGTGACAGAAATGTACATAAATTAAGCAGCTAAAAGTAAAGCCTGAAAAAAATATATTAAGGTTCAAACAGGAACTCGCATAATTTGTATTCAGTTGCAAATGTGTGCCCTTTTCAAGTTTATTACAGTGTACAGTTTACACAGTCTAATTATTAAAACAATTGTTAATTTTAATTTGTTTCCTGACAGATAATCTGTGACTGGACAGATTATGAGTCCCGCATGAAGAAACTAGTGTCCATTGTGGCAGACCAGTTGGAGAACAATCGACTGCCATCTGTGCACCCTCACCATAGTATGCTGTATCCACTAACGCACAAAATGAGAAGAGACATTGCAAACAGACATGGAAATCTTTGTGTTGAAAAGGTATTCTCAAGACACTCTTAGAGCAGTTTCAATGCAAAACCAAACCAATCACTTGTCAATTAGACTTCAGGCGAACAAGAAGTGTTAGTAGTAAAACCAAAGAAATTGGCTTATTGCTTTTGACATGTAATTGAAAACCTCTCTCTAGGTGAATTGTCATTTGTGTTGTTGTGCATGACAGCTGTGTGGTGCATTCAAAAGTGAAGTCAAAGGAATGTTCAACCTTCCATTGTGTTTTCTCTCTTAAGGTTGCTCTTTTACACAAGCCACCATACTCATATCCCAATTCGTTGAAGGAAAGTGGTGGAAGACTCAGAATAGGTTACGTTTCCAGTGATTTTGGAAATCATCCTACTTCACATCTGATGCAAAGTGTTCCTGGATTTCATGACAGTAGTAGAGTTGAGGTTGGTAACTTTACTTGGTGCTAATTTTCTGCATGATTTCTGCAAAGAGTCTGTTGTATTATTGTATTGCATTGTATGTTGTCTTTGTGTTCCCTATTCAACAGAAAAACTCTCTGCAGTGATTCAGGACACAAGTGACACCCTTCACTGTTGAATTTATATTTAAATTGCGAAGTCTGTGAATGAAATAAATTATTCTCTTGCATTCCTTTAGCCGAGAATGCCAGTCTTCTCCTGCCCACAGTCTAATCCCCTCTCTGTCACACAGGGATTAGCTCAGGGCATAAGATGAATGACATTTCATGCTGCATTATATTATTTCTGGTTGTAATGTGAATCAGTTCTTGCTCATGTGCTTTGTACATCTTCTCAGATATTTTGCTATGCTCTCACGGCTGATGATGGCACCAGTTTTAGAAGGAAGATTGAGGGAGATTCAGAGCATTTTGTTGATCTGTCCTCCATCCCTTGCCATGGTGAAGCTGCTGATCGTATCAATGCTGATGGCATTCATGTTCTTGTCAACATGAATGGTTATACCAAAGGAGCCAGAAATGAAATATTTGCACTTCGCCCTGCCCCAGTGCAGGTAAAATGAAAAAAAACCTATGTTACCAATCATTTCTGTAATCACTTTTAATAAAATCATCTGTCGAGGCAACAGGCAGTGAATTTGTGGGCTGTATAATTATGTAGAATCAGCTTGAAAAGTTGTTTTCAGTTCTCAAACATGGTGTGGTTCAATTCTGACCTTCACCTACGTTTTGGGAAAGGGAAAGATCATCCACTGTTTTTTAATGTATCCAGTGAAACCTATTGCCTCAAAAGATGCGAAAGCAATTTGTATTCTCAGTATTTGACTGGAACTAGTAGATGAATCCATTTTCATTTGAGAAGACTCCTGCATTAGCCTCAGTTGCAAGCTAGTTTTCCAGTCCAATACCACGAATATGTACAGGTATTTGACCTATTCTGTTTATACGGATTCTTGCTTTTGGTGGCAAAAATTTCTTCAAATAATGAGCAGTTTGTTCAAACGTGAATGTTGTTTGGACCGAATAGGAGGTTGTAGACGGGGGCCTTACTTCTCTTGTTCTTGCTCTGCCTGCAGGTAATGTGGCTGGGGTATCCAGGCACTAGTGGTGCCCCCTACATGGACTATATCATCACAGATGAAGTCACCTCACCCCTTGAGCTCGCCGATCAGTACTCCGAGAAGCTCGCATACATGCCACACACGTTCTTTGTTGGTGATCACAAACAGATGTTTCCTCACCTTATACAATACCTGAGAGCCTCCAGTAACCAGGTCATTGCTGAGGTGACGCAAAACGGACTGGTACCAGCTCATGCTGCTGCTGTGCTGCTGGACGATGAGAAGAACGATCCAAACCTGGCTCCCAAAGTTGGCGCGCTGATTGAGGAGAAGAAGAAAGAGTACTCTGGATGCAAGGACAGCGGCGAACGCATCCCGTCAACCGTGCCAATAATCACTCGCTCTCACTACGGCCTGCCAGAAACGGCCACAGTGTACTGCAACTTTAACCAGTTGTACAAGATCGACCCACCAACATTGCGCAGCTGGGTTAATATCCTCAAACACGTCCCAAACTCTGTCCTGTGGCTTCTCAGATTTCCTGCTGTCGGGGAACCGAACCTCAAGGCACAGGCCATGGCAATGGGGCTCTCCCAAGAACGTATTGTCTTCTCCCCTGTCGCACCTAAGGAAGAGCATGTGCGGCGCGGCCAACTGGCTGACGTCTGTCTCGACACCCCGCTGTGCAATGGTCACACAACAGGGATGGATGTCCTGTGGGCCGGCTGTCCTATGGTAACCCTTCCGCTTGAAACGTTAGCTTCGCGAGTAGCTTCCTCTCAGCTGTCAGCCCTTGGCTGTCCGGATCTAGTGGCAAGAAATCGAGAAGATTACGAAAACATCGCTATCAGACTCGGAAACGATGGAAACTAGTAAGTGCTTTGTACAGGGCAGCATTGTTGAAGCTTTTAATTTACTCCCATGGAATTTAATTAATGAAACCTGAAAATATTACTTTAGATAACAGTTAAACATACGGTTACGGATGGAGAAGATTAACACGGATTACAAACGACGAACTTGAAAAACTTGGCTTAATTTTTGAATTTGCGCAAACCGTGGTGTTGCTCCTTTAATTGTGCAGCAGTAGGTAAGACGTTCCTTTATTCTCCATTTTCAGCCTGAAAAGGGTGAAGGACAAGGTCTGGAACGCTCGCCTCCGCAGTCCGCTCTTCAACACGAGGCAGTATACACACAACCTCGAAGGTCTTCTGCTCAAAGTCTGGAGAAGATACGAAAGTGGACTGGAGCCCGATCACGTTACTTCCTGAATACCAGGAATTGTTTATTTCGCCCAGTATTTGGAAACCGACAATCGCCGCAGACACTGATCACTGTTGATCCAAGGAGTCGAGTTCCTGTGCTGTAACGGACACACTTCAGTGATGTAATCATGAAGAATATTTCAGTAAACTGATTTGGGCGCGGACAGCCTAATCGAAAGGAAAAATTGAGTCTTAACGCGAGTCAGTACTTGTGTCGCCAATTAAGGCTGTTGTTGTTTAACGGCAATTGTGTTGTTTTATTTTGATTTGGTTTGTTTTTGGTTGACCAGTAAGAAGCGATCGTAGGTTTCTGATAAGTTAAGAGGTAAAATGTTATATAGCGTCCTAAGAAATTTGTAAATATTTAGAGTAAAATTAATGACGTTCGTTCGTTCGTCGCTTGTTGAGCTTTTTGAATTTTAGATGAAGTAGAAAAATCTTGCCTGGTCAACGCGTTAACACGGAACTTGAAAGGGAGAAACACTGAAAAGAGCAAATTTTATGTATTAAATGGTTCACTGAGAATGAGTGTTGTAGTGATCTTAATTTGCCTTGAAAGCGTTTTTCACTGTTTTGTAATCTTTTGTCAACCTTTTCCATTCCCCAAAGTTAGCAGTGCTGCTCTTTTCCCTCTCTGAATTTCAACGTACTAAAATCTGTTACCCTGATAGAGAATATTAAAGTACCGCGAAGGACTTCAAGCAACCTTGTTTATATTGAGTGACAATTTCAACCTTTTTTGTCCTGTTGAGGTCCAAGTCAAGTTAGAAAAGGAGGCCATTGTAATGCTGTCAAGTTGAACTTACAAAACCTGGTCACTAGGTAGATAACGCTATTCACGGATAAATGGATAACCAGTGCATAAGTGTTAACAAAACAAACCACGCTAGAGATTTATCCGTTGATTTATCCGTTGGATGGCATTGTCCACCTTCAACAGCGCGGGCCAGGCAGGGAAAGGAAAGGGGAAGCTCAACGAGAATGACACCTTGCCTGGAGTATTGTCGCGTATTTTATCGTTTTATCGTGGGTTGGATTAAAACAGTCCATTAGTTATTGGACCACCCTGACCAGAGTGTCTCTTGATGCGGTTAGAAGACGTTTCTCTGATCCAAGAATCCCGTTTGTTGGCTGACAATATTTCCTTAGAAGAATGACCACTGTCAGGAGCTCCTGACACTGTCCACTGTTGGCTTGATAACTAATTGATGATAGCAGGTTTTCGAAACTACAAAGAGACTTCAAACTAAGCTAAACGACACTTGCTTGTAGGGTAATCCTTTCAAGCCAGTTGAAATAGGTTTTTTTTTATCTCCTCAATTTTCTGAGAATAATTTCCCGCCAATGTCAGTCGGTTACGATTGTCCCGCAGAAGTCTGGAATCTAGTGAAAATCGGTAAACACGTGGTGTAACAGTCATACAGTGGTTTGCTCCATTGACTCTCTTACTGCTACTATTGCAAACGCACTCAAGACACTATGCGATCGTTACACCTACTAATTATTGAACAATTTACAAAATGGCGGCTTGGTAAACGCGTGATGTTACTGTTTTAAAACGTCGTTGAATTCTGGAAACTTCAAACTCATAGTCCTTTGAAAATGTCGCAGAGAGGAAGCGGAAGTACCAGGAGTTATCATGCCAGCGACAATAATGATGATAGCTCCTTACGGACAGAAAATGACATAACTGGTAATTTCGAAACCACAACGGACGTTGAATCTTCAACTCTGTTAACAAGCTCAGCTCTTTCTTCCACGCAAGTCGACAGTGAAGCAGAAAACAAGGTTACTAAGCATGAAATCGAAAGAAAACAATTGTTGCACGATTTAGAACTTCTCCGTATCGAGTTAAGTCAAAAAAACCTAATCATTGACAACATGAAGGTCGATCATATGAGCAAAGTAGACGAGTTGGAGGAAGCTTTAGCCGATACTCGGCATGATAAACAAATCCTTCAAGCAAGGCTCGAATCGCAGCTCACACTGCAAAAGGAGGAATCTAAGAGTTCTCTTGAAAGAACGAGGGAGGAAATGGCCAAAATCTTCAAACGACAACAACTTCTGGAAGTCGAAAACAGAAAGTTACAAGAAAAGGCAGTAGATTACATAAGGGGCTTGGATGATCTAGAACAACTGTCTGATGAAAAGTACTTGGAACTGAAATCTTCTGAGCCTGATCAACTTACCTTGAGAGAATTTGTGAGGGTTAGTTTCTCATTAAATTAGGTTTTGGGCGGCAGGTGGGGTGTTGGCGGGGGTAAGGATGACATATTGTGGTAGAAACCCCATGGAAAATTTTAATGGGAAGTATTAGTCTTTGAAGCAGAGCTCTTGAGACCCATTCAGGATGGCAAGCGGAGCACCATAACTATAGGAACAGTATCACGTGCATGCACAGAAATAGAAAACCATGCAACTGTTTTTTTTCATGGTCAACTCAACATGGCCAGTGGCATGGATCACAGGTGTGCATGTGTACAATGAAAAACAATGTTGTGCAACATGGCAACTATACTCCTGCTAATACCAAATCATGTAGCCTTGGTTTGCAGTGTACACATTTGATATTGGACATCCATGTTATGATCAATAATTATTAGCACCTGTCAACAAGCTGTCTGCTGCAGTCTTACATATTTTTGAATTTGACCAGTGACCAAAAGCTTGGTTTCAATTGGATCATAAGCTCATGTTTGGATTGTCAGGCTGGTTTGTTTGGAAGGTGGTTAGTACTAGCCTAGCATTAAAAGTTAATCGAAGGATAAATTTTCTTGTATAAAAATGTTTTTCACTACTTATGTTTTGTGTAGTTTGAAGTTATAATAATATCAGCTTTTTGAAAAACTGTCAAGTGCAAATTAATTCCAAATTGAACAAGAAAAACTGTATGATAAAAATGATAAAATTTGCATGGAGGAAGTGCTGGAAGAAGATCTTTCAAGACTGGAGCATGGACCTATAGTTTTGAATGGGGGTTAAGAAAAACTAATACTGCTTATTAGCAAGCTTTGCCAACTTTACTGTTACTGCAAAATAAAAATTCCCTGAAGTATTTGTTTTGATAGTAGCTAGATCTTGGCTTGTGTTAAGCTCTGGCCAAACGGACATGGAAATAGTCGCAAGTAGCCAAGTTGAACTTGCATTGGGGGGTTGTGTTGGGTGGCTAAATGGACTGGCAAGCAGCCCCCGGTTATCCGAGGATGGCTCCTCTTTCAGCTGGTGATAGTAGCCAGCTCTTAGCTATCTCAAGAATTATTATCTGAGGGCTGTTTGTGACTGAACCTCAAGGGATTGCTTTTTTGATAGAGGGGTGAGCTTGTGCTAGGAAGCATTTCAATGCTCAGCTCTAGTCAGTCTATTAACAGAAGTTAAATCATGTACTAGCTAATCACTGTGGGTTAAATTTTTTAGATAAAAGTTTATGAAGCTAGTCATCCTCTGTTACTGGAATGTTCAAGCCTTCAACAGCAAGTGGAAACTTTGACTCATGAACTTCACACCAGAGAGGAAGAAGTTGCTTTTTACCGCAAGGTTATGTTGATAGGCAGAGTACATTTTTAAACATATTTTTATTTAATTATTTTAGTACAATATTAGAAGCCATTCAGATAATCCGTAAAATGAGTCTATAACTCCATTTAGAAAATAATTTGTGTAAGATAGTTGTTGTCTACATTTGAGCCAAATGGTCCACCAGGCCAGAGCTCATCTAGGTTTCTGTAGCATGAAGCGACTAGGAACATTTCTACTCCCCCCTGGGTGCAGTGCTAATCCATCCCAGGGTTACCCCAGCATTACGTTTGTCTGTACCCTTTTATACACCTGGGTGAAGAGAGGCACTGTGAGACTTAAGTGTCCCGCCAGAGAATACACCACAATGCCCCTGGCTAGGGCTTGGACCCCGGACTGCTCAATCCGGAGACAAACGCACTAACCATGAGGTCACCATGCCTCCCAGGACAATTTGACTTACCAGAAGTCAATTCAAGGTTACGAGGAATATGAACAATGCATCCTTCTTGAAGTAGAAATGTTATTCTGGAAGTCAAATTGCAAAGCACACAGAAAACATTCCACTTCCGGTATGACATTTCTAGCTTGAGTAGGACAAATTGTTTTGTTTTCTAGTATCACAAGATAATATAATGTCAAATGGACTTCTGGTTATTCGATTTATCAACCTCCTTACTTAAATAGATGAATTGACTCAATTTGGGACGTGTATTGGACATGACTGATATGCTTGTCTAGTATGAACCATTTTCATGTCCTGTATATTTTCAATGGCATTGCAACTGTTGAATAATATCAGTTTTTAAACTCAGGTAAAAAATATTTGAAAAATGCTAGTAATCTAAATGACTAGACCATGAAATATACAAGTAGAAACTAGAATAGATAATGTAATGAAGTATATAAAAAACAATTTTTGCTGCCTTGACTTCAAATATAGGAGGCTGATGATGAGCGCATGGGACGTACAGAGATGGAACACAGGGCACAAAGGCTCTCTCTTCAACTGGAGAAGTTACAATCTCAAGTTGATCAAGGAGATTATAAGATCACAAACTTTGATCAAGTCAGAAGGTGAAGACAGTGAAAAGATGTGGTATTCCTTGTTCTCAGGGGATGCTTATTAAGTAATACATCAATCATTATTATAGCTGCACTCATTATTTGTATGACCTTGAGTTTACCCCTGACAAAATACATTCCTTAAAAGCAAGGAAAAGCCCCACCCCCACCCCCATCCAAACGAAAAAATTACCCAATAAGTTATAGATTGCAAGGGAATATTTCATGCTGTGACCCTCCTTGCCTTGTATCTGTCCAAATATTGCTTTCAAAAACTGGTGTTTCTAAATACTATGCATGCTTAAAAAAGCACAAATTTTCAGGTGGCACTTTGGACAAGCTGAAGCCACTATGTGCTGCACCAAAGGCCTTTCTCATTGACCTTTCCTCGTCGTTAAACTAAAAAAAAATATGAAAATGCTACTGGCCTAGCTGTTGGGCAAATGGTGGATAATGTCCAGACAATCAGACAGGACTTTCTTTACATGCTATACAGGGATATGAAAACTCGGTGTCTATTTAGTCTTCTTACTTTGTTTTCATTCAATTTTTTTTGTGTTAAGTGAGCGGGATACTTTGGATAGAGACATCATGGAGTTGAAGAAGAATAATACACTGTTAGAGGCTGCATTGAAGTCAAAGTCAGACAACTTACTTGAAGTTGAAAAAGAGGTATGGTTACTAATTTGAAAACTAACCCTTATATCCCTTAGCCACACCCAAACGTTTCAGCCTCTAAAGTGCAGGTTTTCCTAGGCTTATGAAATTGGTCTCCAAAGAAGCCCAAAATTCAACATTGCTGAGACTATTTGAACAGTACTCAGCAGCCTGGCCACGTTTTCTTGACATCATTCTGTGTAAGGGATTTTGTCTATATCTTCCAACAAGCCTTTTAACTTTAATCACTCTGGCAGTGAAGATAGTGAAGCTGATGGCTTAGAAAAAATACATTTCCCTGACCTTGTAAAGGATGCCAAGTCAGTTGCAGGTTTTTCTGCTTCCTGCCAATTCTGAGTTGAAGCGGAGTGACATCACATGAATAGGCCTGGCTGCCAAGTACAGTTTCAAAATGGTGGCCTCCAAAGTCAATTTTGGGGCTTCTTTTGAGACAAATGTCTTCAGGATAGTAGGCACTTCAGAGACTAAAACATCAGTGAATGAAAACACCATGGCAACTGTTCCTTCTACAGTCATTTTAAATTGCAAGAGTAGACTGAAACTATATTTTGGCTAAATGTCCTACTAGGTTTTTAATCAATCAATCAATCTATCAATTAATCTTTATTTGTACTGACTCTTGCTAAGTTACAATGTACTAGCTGCTTGGAATAACCATAGGGGCTAGTGGAGCCAGGCAGCCAATTAACATCAGCATTAAACAGAAATAAAATACAGGTCAGCAAGAAAACAGAAGCACAAATGCACACACACACAAAAAAAATAAAATAAAATAGAAAAGAAGAGGAAAAATGCTATTTCTATACTATGAAGGAAGTCTAAAATAGTTAAAGTTATATATGAGTACAAAATATTAATATAAGAAGAGCACACAGTAGCTATAGAAACTAATAACAGCTATCTATTAAACCTTTGGTCACAAGGTTTTAGTTTTAGGACTAGTATTGGGTTAGAGTTAGTTTGTGGGATTAAGGCTAGGTCTTGGAGTAGGCTTAGATTTATTCTGTGGTCTACCATCTGTATTTTCCACTGAACATTTTGGATGTTACCTAAAGGAATTTATTCTAATAACGATCCACGCTCGCAAAGTCTTTTATTGGTTACTCTCTGTTCTGAATAAATGGAGAATGTGCAGCAAGGTTAGTCACATTCATCTATGCAAGTTGCATCAAGACCTAATCAGAATGGCATGGTCCAGCCTTTTTCTTTTTGCTCACTTTTCTCCTTCTTGTCAGGGGAATGATGTAAACAAATTTGCTGGAATTAACTTGACACTAAAATATTATTGTTAATTTATTTGGTAATTGTGGAGTCAATCTAAAGTAAAAATGTATCTCCTTTCTTACCATGTTAAGTTACAAGTAAGTAAGCAGACAATCGCCTTACTAAAACAAGACAAGGACTACATGAACAGACAGCTGCAGGAGCTGAGAGGCCGTTGTACTTTGGCTGAGGAACGACTAGAGCAGACATCAAAACAACTTAGAGAAACTAAACAAGCTAGAGAGGAGTTGTATGAGAAGTACGTCAGTGTCCGAGAACAGTACAAATCAGAGTATGAGGTGAGGCTCAAGACGGAATTGGATGACATCAAAGGAAAGACTTCTGTTGAACTGGACAAGATAAGAAGTGACACTAAAGATATGTTTGAAAGAGAAAATAGGTAAGCATAACATCAGGGAAACCTTTTGGGTGACTGTTTTTTGAGATCATAGCTTATGAGATAACTGGAGTGTTTTACCAGGAAGTTTAATGCTCATATGCAAGTAAGTTTGGCCTGTGACTTTTCCTTCAACCTTGCCATTGAGAAATATTGTTGAGTGAAACTTGACAGAATGTGGATGGTGGAAGAGGCGAGGGGGAGAGGACCATCATCTGCAATGGACTGTCTGGCAACCTTGCTTGATGCTGAATTGAAAACCAGAGTTATGACCGAGTCATTTACTGGATTTAATAGGTGCTACAGTTATATGGTATCAGACAAATGCCCAATCATTGGTGAATGAGTTATGGCTTTCTAAACTTTATAAGAAAGTAAATCTTGACATGTTAATAACAACTTGATAAAACAAAATGGGGGTCACTATACTTGCTCATTTGTTGTTTACCCTTAAAGCTAAGTTTAAGGGTGTTTTCTTCAGGTTATCCTGTTGATATGGTAACTTTTAATTTATCGCGAAAATGGCTTCATGTGTATATCTTGTTCATCAATGGTTGAGCAGATTTTTTTAAATCATTACTGTCAGTATTGTGTTTAATTTAAAAGAGTGGCTGTTTTAATTTGTCAAAGCAGGAGTTCTGACTAAGACATGCTGGAAACTGTTATGAGCCACCTTAAAAGGCTTTACTTTCTGCTGTAGGAACCTTCGAGAAGCTAGAGATAATGCCCTGGAGGAAAAAGAAAGAGCATTTGCCAGTGAGAAGGAAACTGCCTCGAAATATGATCTCTTGCAATCAGAGTAAGAAAATATTGCATTAAAGATAAGAACACTTCAGTGGAGTACATTGATTACTGTCTGGTGTTAGTTTGTCCTTGGGGAAAAGGATGTTTAACCCTTTGATTGGGATTTCCCATGGGATTTCCTCGTAAAGCGGGAAATAAATGTGTATTTTATGTCTTCTTAAGGTATCGTCAATTACAGTTGACTGCTGACAGCAGGCAATCCGATTTGCAGAAAGAGATCAGTGTAAAACAGTTTGAGTTGGAGAGATTACAGATGATCCTTGATGAAACTATAAATAATCTTCATCAGGCAAAATTAGAGGCTGAAAAGTACCAGAGTAAAAGTGAGGTATGACATAACAATGTCACAATAAATTTTTGATGACTAAGAACACAGTTTTCTTTGTGAACTGGGTTTGGAAAGGAGCTATGGAGATCATTATTCAGAGCTGTCCTCATCTCCACGCAGTTAGCCTAACATGTAGGTAGCCAGGAACCCTAATGGTTTTTTGAACCACATAGAAGTGAAACTTGATAAAAAAACCTTTTTTAATTGGAAAAAAAAAATTTCTTATGTGCCATACTAAAAATTCAATTGACATATACTGTACTTTCTTTTTGAAAGTGATCACCCTTATTAACTTTGAGTCATAATTTTCTCTCCAAGATTTTAAATAAAGAATACTACAGTTTGCAAAACTCATCAGAAAAGAGGCTTGTGGAACTGGAATCAAAGTGTAAGGAGCAGGTAGACAAGTTGGCAGTTTACGAGAAACTTGAGCAGGAGCTGGACGATGTTATCATGCAGGCTGCAGAGAGTAAGGAATATGAAGATATTAAGGTTGCAGTGCTTATGTCAATTAATTATCTCATTAAGAACAGTAAAAAATGATTCAAATGAAGTTTTCTTAATGCCAAGGGTGACATTTACATATTTCAGTCTTGTGACTGACAAACCTAGGACTGTTATGTCCCATCATCGGAATTAGAATCAGGAAATATTGGTTTGCAGTGGCAGGACTACAAGAGAACACTGAAAAAACCCTCAGGGCAGACTGAGAGCCAGTATTCATAACAAACAAAGAGTCATTTCGCTCTAATTCATGCCTGTAATTGGACCTGAAATAACTTTTGTTAAGGCAAAACTCAAACTGTGCTATCCATGCTTGGACATTCTACCAAATAAATCTTAAGATAGTGTCTTTTTTATGCTACCAAAAATGACAAGTTCAGAGTTCTTTTTGGTATTGATACTCGCATGTAGGGTCGCAAGTGGGGTAGTGGTAGCCCCTATAGGTTTACCCCCTACGCACTGAAGTTTGCTTTTGAAATATTGGGGTCTAAGAAATCAGATGTTGAAGTTCTTAGGTCGTAACTCAGAGCTCTGAACGTTATTAATGAGTTTCTCTTCCTTACCAGTTCTTACCAGTAGTTGACACATCTAACAAAAATGTAGCTTTAAACACAGAAGGTGGAGATCTAATTAGCAAATAACTTTGTTGGTATGAACATGCGCGACAAAAATGGTTTCTTTTGTTTCCTTTTCAACAAATAAACACCTGAAGATATCTCTAAAATCTCTTAAACAAACCTACGTGCAAAATTTGGAGTGTTTTTGACAAAAACACTTTTAACCAAAAATTGCTGATGCCTTATTTTCACATAGTCCTTTAGTTGTTAATAAATGTACTTGATTTTTAGTTGAGAATGAATCAGATGCCGAGCGTGTCCTGTTCTCATATGGTTATGGTGCAAATGTGCCAAGTACAGCCAAGAGGAGAATGCAGCAGAGGTGAATAAAATTACTCTCACTGGCTTATGAAATGTAAATTTATTTGTAATGTTTTACTATTGGTAATTAAAATCATTATCAAACACAACACACAAATCTAGTTCACTTGATAAAATAAACAGTTGAGGCTTCACAGCTTAGTTATGTTCTGATATTTGCTGCCAAGTGAGTCCTTAAGAGAAGCCGCCAGAATATTTCGAGAATCGAAAATCAGCGACAAAAAATCGAATATTTTTTTATTATGCCAAAA
>OMLO01002954.1_pt1 | contig 13933 bp, 7 predicted proteins | sample 1674811 | NCBI WGS metagenome assembly OMLO01 (sample SAMN06265003, study PRJEB25207) | coral metagenome | isolation source: Coral host | place: Mexico:La Bocana,Puerto Morelos, Mexico | collected 2008-11-13
TCATTCAAAGGGGCACGACGACTTTCAAAAGTCAAATCCAAAAGACGTATTTTCAAATGAGTTAGGAAGTAATTTAGCAATGGCATGGCTTGTGTTAAAAAACGGAGATCTACCTAATTGTACTTAGCAATGAACGGAAAGTTATGATTTACACGTGCACAAGTTGTGATGTCAAATTAAAATTTGCCTCCCCTTCGACAATTCAGTTGCTATCTTCATTCCGTGCTCAAGCGAAGCACTTAACCATAATTCTAGCTCTGTTTAAACCAAAAGTATAGCACAATCGCCGTTAAGTATTCTTTGAGCTTATTTATACCTATTAATCGAATATACTTTGTTTCTTGTCCTAAAACTGAAACCTCAACTGATCTGGTCATGCTTGTTGTCATTTCAGATTGGCAGCCGCTTCTTCATTGAAGAATTTGAAGACTAACTTCTGTGTTCATCCTAACGGGCATTGGCCTGGTGAGGATATCAGCTTGGTGTATTGGCGGGGATGTTCCGAGGACAGGTTAAAGCTTGACTTCTTTGATCTCGGTAAGGTTCAAAATGTTTCGGGTTACCATGCGTATACGAAAGAACTCCGCTCACCCCTTGCAGGGTACTATATATGCACTTCCAAACGTAGGTGCCTAGGTACTTAGAAAATAACCCAAAGCAAATACGTGCACTGATTGCTATAAAACCGTGTTTCTATTGAACAATTAGATTATGAGCTCGAGATTTGTATCGCGTGATAGTTGACGAGGGCGGAGCACAAGTCGACTATCACGCAAAGAAATCGAGAGCGAATAGCGTAATTGTTTTAACACAAATCTTCTAGCGTTCAGACTTCAAATCCTCTTAAGCGGTCGTCATTTTGTTAACAACAGCACACTGCTATCGAGCACAGAATAGTGAGTAGTGTAGCTAATCAGAGAACAGTATTCGTGATAGAATGCCAATAGATTTATACAAAATGTCGATAGAAACACGGTACATGTTTTCTATTCCTCAATAACAAGTAGTTCTTGGAGCAAAGAGTATAGTTCGGTTTACGCAGAATTTTGCACTGCTGACAAGCACACCAATATTTCGAGATGAACTGATATTCGTTGCTAAAAATAAAGGCATTAACCCCAAGTGTTGAAAAGTAATTGATTTAAGTAAGTACGCTACACGATTGGCTTAAGGCGCTTAAAGTTTCGATTGGTTTATCAACATGATTGTATGTGGCCTTTGTGATCGGCCTGAGTGATTACACTGGTTTTTGTTTTAACACACTCAATTGAAAACTGCTCTATCAATATCAGACGTATTACTTACAAATTGAAACTGGCATGCGAATGTACTCTTTGATATGTCGTTCTCCATGCATATATACATATGGTTATTGACCGAGCGTTAGGTCAAGATGGCTAGATATATATATATATTTTTTGGCCTTTCTTTGGACCGAGACGAGCGAACGAGGCACATAACTTGGTCAATATAAGCTTTTTTTGACATGGAAAAAGAACACTTTTTTCTGGCGGGACACAGCAGATAATTCAGAGCGGGAATGATAGCGCCATCTGTCCCGCTCGGGTAGCCAATCTTAGCACAGGATTTGATTCATTTTGCCCGCTCAAAGATTTATTTGACAATTCCTTGGTCACACCGGGTTTTACTTTTGTTTTCAGATCCCCCGACAGCTTCCTGATTGCCAAGAAGTAGAATGCGAAATTAGATGGAAAAGAGTCATAGTAACGATAAAGGATTTCGTGAGAAATGGCGTTAAATTTGGAAGAGACATAGAAGAGACATTGGAAGAGAAATAAAATAAACGTTAATCTCAATATTTTGTATTTGGAATATTTATTTTCCTGAACCCTTATAAACTTTAAATAATATGGAGCACTTTGACATGACGCCACCTTGTTGTTGTTCCCAAACATAAAATTTTCCTATTTCTTCCTTTTCCTGTGCATGTAAAGCATTCCATATTGACTGGGAACGCCGCGAAAAAAACGCTTTATTTAAAAGTTATTCCAGAAGTGAGCGTTGGATACGAGATCATAGATAGCCAAAGAGGCGCGTATGCATATCCAACAAGCGCGGATGAAATAGCTGTTTAACCAAAAGCATTTTTCAGACGCTTTTGACGTTTTAAGCTCTACAAGCTAAAATAGCTCTAAATCACTCAAACGGCCCTTGGTGCGTTCTTGCTTTTAAAATCATGTCGAACTTTTTTGCTGGTGCATGCGCACAAATCAAAATTTTGAGATTGTTGGACGGTAAAGCGCCCTATCACTTTCCTCACTTTAGGCTTTTTATCTATTTATTTTTTCGCTTTATCTTTTTTTTTTCTTTGCTTCTTTTTGCTGCAGTTTTTGACCTTCTACCAGGCTTCTTTCGGGTAGAAGAATTTCCGAGAAAACGTAAAAGAGACAAAAACTATTTACCGTGACAAGCAAAGTGTGGGAAGGGAAACCTTGCTATGAGTTTTTCACTAAAATTTTGAATCTTTTTGGTGCATATTTCAAGCTCCATCAATCTAATCACGCTGTGTTAGGTATCGTTGGAAAGGTTTTGTTCTGCTTCACAATTTGAGAATAGATGTCGCCTTTCTGGGTAAAAGGTAATGACGTCGCAAGCGGGACAAATGCCCGGATCCTTTATGAGCCCTATAGGGCGCTCTGGGAGTGAATGGGTTAATTAAAATACCCCCTAACATAAAAATTAAAATTAAAAAATTGTATCAAACACCCAAGAAAATTACGTTAGCGATTGCCATACTTACCATGATGATAAGCCAATGAAAACTCTTAAATTGCGTTATCCAATGATCCTGTTTCTTGTGTTTCTACAAACCTCCTGTCTCAGCGACCTTGAAATTCCCGAACAATGAAATGATTGAACCTAAAAAGTGATTGAATGGAACTAATTCTGCTACTGCGAGATGCCTGTCAGGGGAAACGAGCTTTTTATTTCTTTTATAGGAGAATCCTTGTTACATTCGATCTCTCACTGTCACAGACATTGTCCTCTGAGGTCAGGTGGCATGCCACATTCACCTGTGCCAAGAAATTTGAGCTCGGATCATTGAATATTTTTTTCGTGACGTGGTTTTAAATACTTTTTATTTAAAAAAATTAACAAAGATTGCACTAAATCATAACCCTTTTTTGTTGCCTAGAAATTTCATTCTTTAAAGGCAGTTTGTATCCCCTTTGATATTATACCAAAAAACTTAACATTTCACCAATTATCAACTTCACAAGGTGTTTAAATATTTGTAGTCACTTTTTTATCTAGAAGGGTATCTTGTCTACACAAAGTAGAGCTTGCAAGATAAAACGTGAACAATAACATCAGCAGTAATTCTTCTGTTTAAGTTGCCACGTGTCTAAGTTACTCTACTTCTTCTAAATTCTATGCTTGGTACAAGCACATTTCGTCGCTCTTGAGCCAAAATAGATCGCTGTGACGTGCCTTGTACAATATTATTTAGTTTTAAATGACAGTTTCTACTATCCTTTTCGTGCTTCAGAACGTGACCTACCTACCGTTAAACGTACCTACTGTCTGAGAAAAGGTATCCCTTTGGGACGGGCGAAAATGAAAAAAGAACGAAGGAAAAAAGAACAGAAAAAGGGTACTCGTGAAACGAAAAGCAAAAAGTAGGGCAAAAAAGAAAGCAAAGGAGAAAGCAAAGGGATGGCAAAACGCGACACAAAAGGGAATAAAATAGGGAAAGGCAAAATCGCTGAACGCAAGAAAAGTAAAGAACAATAGACATTCACCTCTGTTTGTCCGTGGGCCCTTCGAAAGAGTTCCTGAGGCCCCACCCACATTACGCCGCCATTACGCAACAATCACCGGTCAGTTTGTATTTGAGGGAATTCCGTCAGGAAAATCACATGATTATCGTGACGTCATCGACTTCAAATAGCTCCGTTATCAAATTGTTTTCTGTCCACTCTAAAACGCAAACCGTTTTCCAAAGCTGGTATTACGTGACGGATTAGCGTGACGGATTAATGTGGACAGCAAACCTGACCATAGAAATAAAGCTGCGTTCTCAAATCACTCTATAGTAGTGTGGAAGGGGCCTGATTTCTTAATTTGAAATTCTCCTTGTTTTCAATTTCCTTGTTCGCGACAACACCGACGTGAGCCATACATTTGATGAGCAGAACTGTCAATAGAAGAAATTTCTTGGTTTTGAATCAAAATGAAGTGCAGTGATCAGAACTGCTACTCTTTTTTACTTTACTTCTAAATCGGTTTCATGTACCTTGTGCATAGAAATATTCTTAGTTAAAGAATAATTACGTAAATACAATATCCGCACTAATCTTTTCTGCATGGATATAGTAATTCTAATTAAACTCAAAGCTTTCTTTCAGTTTTGATTCTATCGTTTATTACCCCACATACCCTCCGACTAGGTGTTAATAATGTTAAATTGTTTTTTTCCGAAGCATCTCAGCGGTCCGGAATCCTAAATCATTGAATCTGATTGGCTAATTCCGCGCGTTCGAGTGGTCCGGATTTTCCCATACGGACCCCGCGTACGGACCGCTCCAAGTTTTCCAACATTGCGGCTATTTTAGTAGCTTTTTGTTACACTAAAAATCTCCATGAAATGTAAACCATTTATTGCTCAGTTTTAAAATCAGCGAAAACTGAATCTCTTCTTTTAAATACTTCAGTAAACAACACGGGTTTACTTGACCGAACCGTCAGACGCACGCGCACGGTAGGTCGGTCTGTATTGGGAAAAACTGTGCCCTTGGTCTTGAGCACAGATTTTCCCAATACGGACCTCCCGGCCGGAAAATAACATATATATATTATGTTTGAAGTCCCTGGTGTAAAATTTAAATTGTTTCTTTACCACAGCGGCTTTTAAGCCCTTCCCACCCCTACCCGCCTCATCGCTATGTTGACCCCATCGTCGCAGACGTACTCTTCGGATTTAAAACCTCAGAAATTGCAGTCCCACATTTTTAAATATGACAAACGCATGTACAGTCTTTACGCATCCTGTTTACGGTTATTATTGAAAAAGAGAGTAATTTGAAGCTATGGACTAAGAAAAACCAATTCTGTAATGCCCTTGCAAATTCTGGCGCGAATCTGCTGAATGTGGGTTCAAATTTACAATGCAAATTATTCCAAGAGCGCACGCTAATGCTGCTAATTATTCATCACAAGTTCAGTTTGCATTGCCTTCGTTAGTTCTTGCTTCGTTTATGAAACCGTAATGGAAAGGGAAGGTTTGCTGTAGTTATGTTATAAAACTGCTGACTGCTGCGTTAGAACAAATGTGCAGATGGACCGTATGAACACGTATCGAAGTTTTGAGCGCAACTTCATCCTAGAGGAGTAATTTCGACGCAAAAATGGTCGTGGCGACGAATACCCGGCACGTGAATAACTTTGGAGATTTGTTTGAGCTTTGGGCTTGCTCCGGTAATGGTTGTTGACATGTCGGAAATTTTTCAGGTTGGTAGAATCATTGAATCAACTATGCGAATATAATAATATTTCTCATCCTCCTTCACTGTCGTTTCTGGCGCCTTCATATGAGTTGAGAGCATTCATTAATTAATCGTTGGGCTTACAGAAATTGCTTCGGGGCAGAGCCCTTACTTTAGGAAGCTAAAATCTCACCAACAAGCACTTAAGATAAAAATCAGCTTATTTTCTCGTCATTGTTGTATTATATTTAAGACTAAAAGCGCTTTCTTTTTTTAAGCAGAATAAGATTGACTACCTTAAAATAACCAATAAGCATGACATGATTGATGTAAAATTGCAATTTTGGAACTCTTAGAAGCGAGAAATTAAGAGCGTTAAACAGGCTAACAATATATATTTCAAGGTCAAATTTATAGCCTTGAGGCTTGCCACATTAGTGTAATATACTCCTCAGTTTAGAAAATAATTTTACCCTCCCTACTTAACCTTGATTTACCTTAATGATAAACTGTAAGATGAGATGAAAGTTGAAATGTTTTTTTTTTATTGCAGGAATTGCAATATTGCATCTGAGAGCTGTGGGTGCACTCTGTTTACTTTTGTGACGCTTGCGTCTTAAGGTGAGAATCACCGAGCTCGTTTGCGAGAACCACTGTAATTGTTTGATTTTTTTTCTGTGGCTACAAAAAAATGGCAAATTTGACCATGGGTTCATTCTCAGGTGAACAGAATTGACGCCGCACAAAATCGTGAAGACACGGAGTTTGAGCATCAGGCGTTTCTTGGACTAAAATGGTATGTGATGTCCGTTTTGTGCTTTACGTTTAAATGCAATTAAAAATAAAGTGTGTGAATGTATGGTATGACGGATTTTGGGTATAAGCTTTAGAAATTTAAACCGTGGAATACATACAACGTAATACAAACATACAAAACAAATGTCACAAACATACAAAATAATTGCCAAAACAATGGAGCTCCTTTGAGACTTATCCGCTTTGAATAAGTATAAATTTAGCCATTTTTTCTAATTTTTTCTCGAATTTTACGGAAATTCGAAACGATTTCTTTTAAACTTAGAAAAAATTTTCACATTATAGGGTTAAATTACGAAAAACCAAAACGAAAAATAATAATTTTGGACGCATTTACCGTATTTTTAAATTGAGTGCAGGGCTGAAAATGCTTCAAATAATAGCAATTTAGGCCTATGCACTGGTTTAAAAATGCTCTTAAAATAGTGTTTTAGGCCTAAGCAAAGGCTGCTTGCGGTTAGCTGTAAAATGTTGTTAGGTCAGCGAGTATTTTGATTCTAAAAATTAAAGAAAAAGAAAATCAAACGCAGTGAACCACTTCTTACCTGGGTCGATTGGTCTTCCATTTGTCCCCTGCAGTTACTTGAAAAAAAAACCAATTTATTTCTTTTTTCTTTGTGTTTTACAAAATGCAAGAAAAAAAGTACAAGCAAAAACGTGTGGCCTTCGTGTGCTTCGTTTTATCTCATCGAAGTGCCGCTGGTAGTGAAAACTGCGCACGCGCTAATAGGGTAACTTCTGATAGCTGTCGCAGGCATTACCGGTATCTTTAAAGGCTACAGGAAATGCTATTTTTTCATTAAATCCTTCCTTTCATCGACTTGTAACGAGTTAAGCCAATATTGGAAACATAGCTGTGCATTCGTTTTGTAAAATCATGCTTATTTCAGAAAATTACGAAATTTTCAATATTAGAAATGAAACAAAGTCTGTGCATAGCGCAATAAAAATTTAGAATATTAAAAAAATCTAGAATATTAAATCAACGAAAAAAATTTCGATAAAAAGATATGCTTGGAAGCCTTTACATTTTTCCAAATTTGTAACTGACCATGGGGTAGCCTGATGACGTCATTACTTGTATTACTGATCATGAAAGAGTTAAACCATATGAATAACTCTGAACTGACTAAAAATGACCAGGTTATATGAAAATAATATTTTCCTAGGGAAGGCCCAAAAAAATCAGTAATGGGCCCTTAATGCATAGCGTGCAAACAGGCTCCCGTTTGGATTAGTGCGAGCTAGCCGAGTGTGTTCTAGGACGAGCGGGACGAGCCGAGAGCAGCCTGTAGACATTGTTTCAAATGCGTCGTTCCGCCGCTTGGTACAAATCAGTCAAGAAGGTAATTAGACCAGCCCAAATTGATGTTTCTTCCCACGCTGGTGTATCGGAGCGATGACTTTTGATAATAGTCTACCTCACGATGGTTTCACGGAAAAACGTATTTGCCGTTTCTGCAAAAAGTTATTGAATTGCCTGAAGGAAAAAGAGTGGCGGTGGTTTTAGTTTTTAACTGTTTAAAAGGCATAGCACCTAAAGTTGCAGGGGATTAAAATTGTTGACAAGCCTGTATGACTCCTGCAGTTCGTAGAAAGGTTTAAAAATTTTAGTGATTTTCCCTTGCGATACGAGATAATGTACTAAATAATGTACTACTTAAAGAATTCTCTCAGTTGTGGTTGATTATCTTTTAGGTGACATTTTCCCGCGAGTGTGCCCTTTAGGTTAGCCAAAGCCGGGTGGTATTGCGTTACAATGTCAGTATTTTCTTTTGTGCGGTTTTGTTTTTCTGTGCTATTGCCATTTTTCTATAAAATATAATGATCAACACATGTTGGTGCAACCTTGAATTACTACTATACGATAAACTTCCCCTGACATTGAAAACCTGTTAATAGGAAATATATTTGTCTACAAACATTCTTTTTGTTATAAAAAGCTTCCCGACGTTAAACAAAAAGAATTCTTTGTTTTACGAGCCAATAGTTCCCTGCTTTGCATATTAATAACAATGGGTGACGTCATTGATATCTTTGCCATTAAGGTGACTCCTCAGTATTATATTGGGCATCCCTACTGCGCACGGTTTTCGCATCATCAGCGCACTCATGAGCACGTACACAATGTAAATTATATATTACATTGTTGTAAGTGCCCGAAATATCTATAAAGATTTTTCCAAGTATTACTTAAATGACCTTTAATTTCTGCTTCCGCAAATTGTCACTTCAACAGATGAAATAAAGCGCGTGATTAAACATAAGAGGCCCATCATGTGTCTTTAGCGAGAATCGTGAGCTATCTTTATTATATTTTTTGATTCTAAGCCCCTGGCAGAGAACACTCAAGGCAAATTAAAAAAAACAACTGTTCGCTAACTTTTATTCCTGGGAAATCACCTTAACCTGAAAAACTAATACTAGAGAGTCGTTTTAGGAGGTGTTTTGAGACTTAAAACTCGTAATATTTAATGAAGACTACTTATGATGTATTGACTTTCCTCGAAGTGTTTTGCTTTAGTTTAATGCTCTGCAAACTTTGTCCATTATGGTATTCCACAAAAGACTTTCCCTCGATCAGGAAAATATATTGCGAATAGTCAGTCATTCAAACAACAACATACAAAACATACAAAATGCTGGATCTGCATTGACAAGCAAATTTCTTCTGCGTCTAAGGCATCATCCACACCACATGTACATGCGCGCCGGAGAAACTTGAGATCGCAGCTCTATTTCTGCGGTTAGGCCTACCGTCCACAATAATACGTTAGGAATACGGAGCTTTTCGAAAACAGTCTTTAAACCCGAGGAATTTGAAAACGTCTGCTTTGCGTATTCGTACGGACTGAAAACAATTTAAAAACGGAGCGTGACGAGAATCACGTGATCCCTGACCGTTTAAATTTTGTCCAACGTGGTGTGGACAGAAAACATTTGATGTGTTTTCAGAGATCCTTAATACAATAATCATGATTCGGCCTACGTGTCAATACACTGCAGAAAGTTGTATTTGTAAAAGGAAAATAAGAGAGCAGGTGCAAAAATTTTTTTCGTTTTCTGATTTAATTTACTTAATATTTTTTTTTTCCAAGAGGTACAATGTTTACCAATTTTGTACTATTATGAGTTTTTATTCAAATCTGGCGAATTTTCAATGTGCATATTTCACTGGTTTGTTGAAATCACAGTCGACAAGTTAATCAGAGTATTTTATTATTATTATCGCCCTGTCGATAAAGAGTCTGAATGGGTCTGAGGATGGCTTTCTCTCATCTGAACTCTTAATGTTATTTCAAAGGGAATGGATAAAATAACGCGGAATCGAAATTCATGAACACTCGACAACATTTTCATCTTCCATGTGCTTTTTATTCTCGTCACATCCCATAATTTTTACACGTTTTCAGTCCCCGCGCCGCGGTGCGCCTGGGACGTCGAAACAGTCACCTCAAAAATGTCACTAGTCAATTCGGTCGTCTCTCCAGGGAACGTTTTATGTCAGATTCGTTGTTTCCGCGCTAAATGGAAATCATTCAGCCGCACTGCATGTTGCACCCAATAAATTTGTTTGTAGTCTTGTTGTGGCATTTAGCAGTCGCAATTTCCACCTAATGTTGTAAAGTTCTTTATGAATCGATTTTTCTACATAATACAAAAAAGTACACCCGTTGGTTATTATCATATTTCTAATGTTATTTTGTTTTCTTGCAGGATTGAAGGTGTATTGGGCTATATCAGTTTTAAAGTTGCCTGAAGCTGTCTTTGATTGTTTTTTTCCCTGCTTCATTTGCGTAAATATTTTTTTAAGGAAGATAGGGCACGGATATTTTCCAATTTAAAGAGAAAAACAATGTAGATTCCTGATTGGAATAAAATCAAGCAAATTCTTTTAGCGGGAAAAGTCTTTTAGCGGGAAACTATACCGCCTACTGTACGGAGATTGAAAATTCGTAAAAAAAAAACCTGAGTCTTTTGGCGGGAAATATTTTGCGCTTTTGAAAGGGACCGTTCAATGAGTAAAAATAACTAAGTCTTTTGGCGGGAAATGTTTTGCGCTTTTGAAAGGGACCGTTCAATGAGTAAAAATAACTTAGTCTTTTGGCGGAAAAAAGGCTGGGCTGCTAGATGGAGTCGCACAATGAGTTAAAAATAAAAGAAGTCTTTTGGCGGGAAAAATCTGAGCAGTTTTGCAAACAGATTTCACCCATCAAAAAACGGCATTTATTTTGATTTGTTGCTAGGCCCCGTTTAACAGTTCAGAAAATTTTCCCGGCTCGGCAACCCTACATAGTCAAAAAATAGTAAAAGAGATAGCCTACATTCCGACTAGTTTCCAGGCCCCTTTTAAAAGCGCATTTTTTTTGTTTTTCCAATGTAAATAAAGAGAGACTCATTTGTTCATTACAGTGTTTGTTTATTTCAACTTTATTCAAATATCTAATTGATTTTAACTCGTTTACAAGTTTCATAAGTTAATATTTCTAAGTACAAAAAACTAAATGGAAATGAAACTTAACTATATACTCCAAAATTAGCCATTAACAGAACACGTACAAGAAATTAAGTATTGAAATTAAAACAACTACCTTGCATAATCGTGTCATTCGGATGAATCTCTCAACGAACCTTAAGGAAAAATTTGTTCTAGTTTGCAAGCCAAACTATCAACTAAGTTATATTCCCATTCTAGAAAAAAAAATATTAGTTTTACTCTTACAAATTATTTCTTTTTGAATTAGAGATAATTAGAACCCCTTGAATTATACAAAGTTGAGTAAGTTTTGGCGAATTACTGTATCAATAAAAGTCAACTTTCACTGGTCTGTCCAAGTCCTGTTCCAAAATTCAAACTATTGATTTATGGACCATGTATAAAATAATGCACATCCACGTCATTAACGAAAACCTGACAAATTAATTGTAAGATAGAACTGTTAAATGAACAGTAAAAGTCCTTGCTTTAGTATGCAATATCATTTGCATGGTAATAGCTTACAACGTGTTTCAAAATATCTGAATTAGAATGTAAACAAGGGTCACAATATGACTATTTGACGCCTAAAAATCCAGACAAATAATACTACAAAATAATAAAGATTCGACCAGTGAGACTAGAATTCTTTAGGGTGGTACTATTGAGAGTTTAATTTGATGTCACTCAAACTGGAATCTAAACAAGGATCCAAAATAAATGTTTGTTGCTAAGGGATCCCAAAAAAATCCTGCCAATTGATCAGCAAATTCTTTTTCAAAGTTTTAATCGGCGAAAAGAGAAATCCCTTTTGGCTTCTACTAAGTACGGTTTATTCTAATCTGGTCTCACTGGACGGTAAACAATTTTCACATCGTGATAAATGTAGAAAATTTCCATTTAATTATTCCTTCAATTTTTCAAGAAAGTTCCTTGAACAAAAAGAAGAATTCACAAAACATCAAATTAATTTTGGTAATGTTTCTGAATTCAACAACATGGGTGCGCACTAATAACCTAAAAAAGTTTCCCATCGTAAGTTCGGTAGATCAAATCTCATTGCTGGTTTCTATTTAACTCTTAAAACTGGTTGTGAGAATTTGGTAGATCAACACAATACTTCTTTGTTCACTTGTCTGCTTGGACGTTTAGTAAGTGGAATGTCACCACCACTTCCGGAAGAGAAAGGCTTGCGTCTTGTGCCTATACGTTTTAATATTGACATAGATTTCAGCGCTTTACCTAGGTACAGAGAACAGAAACCGCAGAAGGACAGTCCAGAGTCCATTCCAAGTCCAAATGCAGCTATCTGCCGTCCATTATCCACAGGAATCCATCTGAGGAATCCGGAACAAGGCAATGACCCTGTGGCAGAATCAAGAAAATCCATCCATGAGAACTTTATTATCTTTCTTTTATTTTGCTATCGGTAGGATAAGCAAAAAAAATACTGAAAGAAATTCTAGCTATAAAGAAATAAACGTAAACAATAACCACATCTTAAAGATATCAAGAAGATCGAAATGGCGAGTTAAATGCCCTTTTTTCGTGATTTGAAATATAAAACATTACCAGTAAAGAAAATCATGACCGTGACAGTGGATATTTGATCGATTTTATTTCTGTTCACTGTTTAGTTTAGTTTCGATTGAGAAGAAATTTCAAACCTTCAAGACGTTTTTTAATCACATTTCCAAACTCCTCGATTTTCATCCAAAAATCTCGACTCTTTTTTGGTGTTTGGAAATGTGGTAAAACAAGGTCTTTCTATTTAATATATTACTTCAAGAATATGCTCTTTTTTTAAAATAGTTTGGCATGCAAGAAGAAAGTAGCAAAAAAGTTGGCATTTGGAATTTTTCTTTTACAGCGTACACAGTACAGAGGAAATGTTAACAATAAGTCTGGCAAACATTTTTGTTTTAATCTTGAGTTTTCCGTGTGCACTGGCAAAAAAATAAAATGAAAAATGTATCCCGAGAGCGGTTGAAAAACTGTCGGCAGTAGAATAATTGGCATAACAACGATTATTTCATTGCTTAAATTGTTTTTTGTTCGAGTTTATCGCGCTAGTAATTTGCATCATAATGCGAAAGCTTAGCAGAGGTCATTCAAGGTTAGCCGAGCTGCCAAGAAGAATTTTATCAGCGTTTGTTTTCTACGAGAAAACATTTGAGTACCGTTATGGGTAAGATTTTACTTTTCATTGCCCCTTGGAGAGAAATAAGTGACGAACCCCAAGTGTCAGTGGATGAGTTCGCAGAGTCTTTAAACAAGCACCCAAGTGTCAGTGGATGAGTTCGCAGAGTCTTTAAACAAGCATTCAAGTTCTTTTTACAATAGAAAACCAAATAATTTTATTTTCCAAACAATGATCAATGTCTCGCTTGTGGTGATAGGGAGTTTTAGCAAACCACGACGGCGACAGCAACGAGAAAGGCGGTCACCAAACAAAAGGTTTAATGAGCAGAACAATGGTTCTGCCCTTGCATTTTGATTTATTGTACATTTCTTTGCCGTCCTCTGCAAAACAACAACGTGAAATGATAAAGTCGTACGTATTATGGCGTCGTCGCCATTGCTAAAACTCCCTAATAACAAATACCCTGACGAAACTCCTTTTAAAGATCAAGATTCAGAAGTTATGTGAGGAATAGTAATTTGGCTAAAGTGAAAACATCCTCGTTGCCACTCAATTCAGATCATTTTTGGGAGGTTACAATTGTTCTGTTCCTACATACTTCCATGCAATTACTTGCTCGTGACAAATTTTGTGGTAACCTTCCAAATTAATCATCACGTGATCTGAGCTGGGTGGCAAAAAGGATGCAAACACGTTAGCTGAATCGTATACTGGCATTCTAATTAAAAACAAACGTGGCGGCGATCAGACACGGCCTACTGAAGGTCATTCAAGGTCAGCCACTATGCGACTGGAGGATTACAAGCAGGTGGAAGTGCAAAACGGAAATAAGCTAGGGCCTGTTCGCACTACGCGAAATTTTGTTTGAATTGCGAAAAAATCTGTCAACGCGAAGTCATTTCTAGTGCGAACGATTTTTTGCACCCACCAAAATTTTTGCAAGCGCAGCGAAACTTCAAAGATTCCGTCGAACAGCTTTGGAGGCTGTAAAAATTTTGTCAGGCGAGAAAATCCTTTTTTCCTTGACATCCATCCGTCATTGGGTCATCA
>OMLO01002955.1_pt1 | contig 13931 bp, 10 predicted proteins | sample 1674811 | NCBI WGS metagenome assembly OMLO01 (sample SAMN06265003, study PRJEB25207) | coral metagenome | isolation source: Coral host | place: Mexico:La Bocana,Puerto Morelos, Mexico | collected 2008-11-13
ATCATTTGCGCCCTTGCGCTTCGCGCTCGGGCGCAAATGATGCTACTCGGGCCACAAATAAACTATATGCCCTCGAAAAGTCATGTGATTGTCCTATTAGTTGCAAACGCGTTCCTGAAACAACGTCGTCTTGATTTGCTTATGCCTTCGTCTCATCTCACTATCTTTTCTTCTTCCCTCCACTTTTCTTGCCCTTTTTGCCTTTCTTTCCTTTTTTCTTTTTATTCTTCAGCGCCTTTCTCGCCTTGTGCGCTCGCCATAACGATTGGATCAGTCTGGCCGCGCGTATTTTCAGATTCAATTCTTTTTCCGCAGCTTCAGCTTTCTCTTTAGCAATTCTTCTTGCCTCCATTATTTGTAGATATTCTTTTTCTAGCGTCTTGAACCGTTCTTCCAGTTCATTGAGCTGTCTCTTTTCTTCGGTGTAAATTGCGTCTAAAGCATCAAATTCGTCCTGGAAAAGAAACGTTATAAACTTAAGAAAGAATTTAGTTTCATTAAAAGCTGTTAAAGGATTTCAGGATTCATGTCTACAAAACTATTTTTTATCTCCTCGAAATGGAAAGGACACAAATGACTCAATAATTTACATGTACAATTAATAGCTGAATAAAAGAATCTATTGGAAATGAAGGGTTGATTTAGAGAAAAATAATACATTTAACTAATATTAAAATCTACTAATTAATAACCAAACTAGTAAAGAGCACTGCTACTACAGTCACTACTGTTTCCGCAGAGAAAGAAGAGCGATGGAATCATGGTTACAGCACTTGTCTGCTGATGGAGCAGTCTGAATTTGAGCCCTGGCTAAGGACAATGTGCAGTGTTCTTGGGTAAGTCTCACAGTGCAGGTTTCCACTCAGGTGTATAAATGCGTACCGGCGAACTTATGCTGGAGGTAACACTGCCATGGACTAGTGTCCCATCCAGGGGAGAGTAGAAATACTCCTTGGCTTGTACAGACTTTACTTTACATGTAGCTTCACCTGGTAAAGAAGCTTTTGAAAAACAAAAATGTAAAATCTTGCATCATACCTGTCTTTCTCCCATATCTGTATCAAACTTTTGAATCCAGTTCTCTACCTCTGTTTCAATCTTGTATTTTCGCTAAACAAAGGAAAGTAGATGTGTTCAACAATCTTTCATGAAATAACACAAAACTCACGAGATAAGAGGGATTAGAAAAAGCACCCTTTCTTTAAAAAGCTCCCCCTTTCCAAAAATCAACCTCCCATGAACCTCCAAAATGAACTGATCTTCCTGAGCACTAAATCAAATCATTATGGCACATAACACAGCAAAACTCTGGTAGTATGTCTTTAGCGGTCCGTCAATGGCCTGACACAAGACTTGTACTTAACTTTTTTATTGTTGGTATTAAATGTATGCATAGTTTAAAAAAATATTTGGCCATACATACCCCTGTATGCATTGCTGGCCTACTAATCTAGCCAGTAACATTTGTTCAGCAGACTCCCATCTGTTTTTTAGCATTTGAAATTAAGTTCACAGGATTTAGAAAAGTTGCTAAAGAAAAGTTTGCTGACAGGATGACTACTGGGACCTACTGGCAGTACCTTTCTCAAAGCCAGTTCACTCTCTCTATGAGCTAGTGTGTCTGACTCAAGTTTCTTCTTCAGCTCGATAATTTCCTGCTGCAGTTTGCTTTTCTTGCCGTCAGAAGTTTTCATTTCTGATGCATCTTGTTTGGCAGCCTCAGTTATGATCCTGCGACTTTGCTCCTCTGCAGTCTTCTCAACATTGTAGATGTCATTTTTCAGTCTTCGAATGATGTCATTCCTCTTGGAAATCTGTTAATTTACGTGAAGTGTAAAATTCAACAAATCAGCTACAGGATACCATGTCTTATGATTTAAAATATGATTTCCAAGATGGGAGGGGGGCGGGAGTAAGATGAACAGGGGGTAAATTCTCCCTGATTTGCAAAAAAAGAGGTTTGAGTCTCAGTTCCTAAACACTTCTTTAGTCGCTCCATTCTCACTTTGTTTTGACTTAGTTACCGGGAGTGTATCACAAACTATTATGCAGTTGTACAGTGTACATTTAGTTTCCATTTCTCATAGTTCCAAGTGACAAAATAATTTGATCCCAACAAAACAGTCTTAATTAAATTGGTCTGATTGACAGAGCACTGAGCAATAATTTTAATTTGGCAGAGCATCAGAAATTCTGCCAAGTTTTAAGTTTTGCTCTTGCCTTTATTTTGTGTTTCTGATATGAGCCCAGTAACCAAGCTACCTGGGTTAATTAATGGGACAAATTGTGTTTTCTGTTCATATGTAGAATTTCAACCGGGTCAATTGAGGTGAAATTCAAGAAAAAAACAACAGAATAGTGGAAAGTAAACTTGTACCATTTGCAACTGTTCTAGCATTGTGGACTATAACTCTAGTACTAAAGGTATAGCAGTTTGCATTAAATTACACCATTTTTGCTGCTATAATACAAAAACAAAGCTATTCATATGGGAAAAGTTTCATCGCAGTCATTGAAGCTTCTCTGTGGGTTGTACTTGGTTGGGATTCTAAATGCACTGTTCAGTACTCATAACAGTTTATTGTTCTGGTTTCAGCACTGGTTTCCATGCACAATTCATGGGAGAAGGATTATATTGATCTACTACCCTATTCAGAGAAGATACAGAAAGCCGTTCACTGCCAGAATCTCGTACTGGTGCGATAATTAGAGAACCACAGAGGGTGAATTTGGGATAGGAGGGTTGTTATACCGAGAACGTTTTTTTTTTCAAACATAAAAGATTGTGTAGAGTACTTTTTTAGCTGTACCATATACCTCATTTTCTTTGTCATCGATAGCTCTCTCCAGTTCCTCTTGAAGTTTTCGTCCAGTTTCACTGGATTTCATTTCCCTTGCAACAATCTGCTTTAAATACTGTTTTCTCTCTTTCTGCTCGCTTGGTGTAGTTAGCAACTTCTCAAACAAAATCGCTCTCAAGGTGATCAATTCGTCAATCATTCCATTAACTTCGACCGACCGTTCCTTCCTAAGGTCTTTGAGTGCATTCACGGCAGCTGGATTAGACGCAAACAACCGCAAGATATTTTTGACAGAATGCTTCATATGTGTGGTAAGGCCATGCACTACTTTGAGGTCTACAGCTGCATCGTCGCTCACTTGGAGTGGACTTAAACGACCTGGTTTTTGGCTCAAACTGAGCTTGCTTGATGCAGAACTTGCTCTGCTTTCCTGCAGAACAATAGGTTCTCGGAGGACTCCCTCTTGGTTTTCTGACTCAGCCTGGGAAGCTTCGCTAGAACGACGTGACGAAATATTTGATGTTGTAGGGGAAGCGGACTGACTGCGTCTTTGCTCGAGCGAGAATTTCGAAACAGCTTTCTGATAAGAGGCTTGTATACGATCATGTTCTTCCAAAACCTGAACCAGATCGGATCCAAGAATCACCGAGAAACGGTTCAAGTTCTCAATAACGTAAGGCAACACCGACACTAATTCCAATCTCTTGATCGAATCATCAACGACAGCTATAACTCGTTGCGCCTCGACCGATGTGAGCTTTTTTCTCACCGGATCTAAGACTTTTAGCGGATCAGATGTGTCTTTGACCTTGTTTTTCAACTTCTCTTTCGCTTTGGGAAGTAGTTGCTCAAAGCTCGAGGCTACAGAGCCCGTTGTTTCTGCCCTCACAACAGCTACCGCCGCCATCTTAGTAATTCTAATGTGTCTCGATCGAATCGCAGTCACCAAGGTAACCAACATTCCTCACGTGACATATCGTGCCTGCCTAAAAGAGAAGCGAATGGTGGGAAAGAGGTTGCTTTCTTTTTCATACCATTTCACATACTGATGAAATAACACAATCGCACTTCCCATGTTGGAGTATGAAACACGTTTCTCTGAGATTGTTAGGAACAGCTATCCTGATGGAACTAGGAGCAAAGGGTCATCACAAGTAATATTGATTACTCCGAAATCTTAGAATAATCTTTCAGGCACGTAAGGGAACAACGCGGAACGTGCGAGACAGGCACGCTCAGGGTGAGTGGGACACGCAGGCTAAGTGTACGTGACACAGTTAATTGCGGTTGACACTTCAGTCTGATATTATCAAAGAGAAAAAAAAAACCGTCCGCTAATGGAATATTTTTGCGGACGGCCTTTTGCCCTGAAGAAACGCGCGATTTTCTTTTAGTTTTTTAGCCTTGTGAATTTAATAGCATCTTAACTTTTCAGCGAATATTATGGGCAAAATCCTATAGCTCCACAGACGGCCGCGACAAGGATGCACTCTCGCGGAAACTTTGCCATGTTTTATGGCTGAAACAATGTACGGGAAGCTTAAAATGTTTAACTTCCTCTGTTACTTCACAAAGCAGGAAGTATGAACCGACCAAATGAAAAACGGTGATATCAGCGCACAATGAAACATGTACAATGAAGATTTCAATACTTAGCTTCCGCAAATTTAGTTTGTTTCAAAACTATTACATTTGCATGTAACTGTGTCTGCTTTATTGTTTTTTCTTTCATTTCCTTAATTTGTAACGCTGTCATGTGAAGAGTTTGTAGTGGGAGGTATTTGATCAACTGGCCTGAAAGATTATGAAGTGTAACTCTACAGGGCTGCCTTTTTTATCTAAAACTTCATGCGAATTGACCGCGTTGGACCAAGCCAGTGTCATTTCTCTGAGGAAAGTAAGTGCAGCCCCTGTGCCATCGTGGAGTCAGGACAAGACCGAAAATCGTTCTTCGTCAAGGAAGCAAGTTCGTGTTACGTGCTTGAGCAAACAAGGAAGCACTGATATTCTTAATTGTTCCGAGTTCCTCATATTCCATCCCCATGAAAGGTATTTATCTTAACAGCACGGAAGGCAATTAGTTATGTCCTTATCATCGTAGTTGTAACAAAATGATAGGTTAGGGCTACTATTTTCAGTTCACTGAGGCCACTGAGCGATAAAATTTCAGTTAAATGACAAATTGAACTACGTTGCCAAAAACAAAAACACCTGTTGTCCCGAGTCTGCGTGTGCAGTACAAAGACTAAATTAACCTTGACCTTGGTAAATAACGGCAGCTGGCTACGCAATGGCAAATGAATGCTTTACGTTTGTAATTCACCAAGCCATCTCAATCTTTCATTATCAACCAGCCTATGTTCGCTCCCCGTTTTATTATTACACTAAAATTACTTGGCGCGTTTTACGATTTAAACGTAACGTTAAAACACAACTAAATAAACCATAAAATTAATGGACATTTGCGGCAAACATCAACTTTAGATGTAGGTGTATCGTGGGTGTTGGCCCAAGACAGGAGTATTCCGCTTTGCCTGTATTCTCAACGCTTCACAACGAAAATTCACAAACTAACCTTCTACACTCCTCTATGACTCTAAGCCGGGAACCTTCCTTCATTTTTCAAACTCACTTTTCCGTTTAAGTAGCCTGCGTAGCAAGCGTGTCTGTGGGGTCCTGAGAGACCGAGGAACGGGATTTTCGGTGTTCCCGTTCCTTGTTCTCCCTTTGCTCTCCAACCCTACGGAAACGCTTGCTACGCAGGCTAACATTAAAGTTGATATTTTATTCTAAGAGCAGTTTCTATGTAATGAAATTACACAAAACAAAAACAGCTAAATCGCGTCTAGAATGCACTGCAGTGCGTGTTCAAACTTCGTAATTGGACCAGCCTTTTCCCTCAGTTTTATACATTGAATTTAACTGAAAAACTATCCACTTTCGTCCTTTTTAGCAGCCTGTCCCTTCTGTTTCTCCTTCTCTAAGAATCTCTTGAACGACTCGTGCTCTTTTATTTCCTCTTCGTCCCAGTCTTCTTCATCTCTTTCCTCCTCATCGTCACTGTCCAAATCTGCACCAAGAGAGATGTGGAAGGGAGTTACACGCACGGACTCAAAGGCCTGGGCACTGCTTTGAGCCGTTTCCATGGCAACAGGCTTTCCTTGGCCCAGATCTTGTTTCACCTTCTCCAACTGATCGTCTCTTTCTTTTTTTGTTTTTTCTTCTCTGTCTTTCTTCAGTTTTTCGTATTCTACAGGAAGGAGTTAAAGAGCCTCTATCAGAAAACCACGCACGCCAATGGGTCTTGTTCAGATAATGATTTTATTACTTCTGAACTGTACCTTATTACCAATGAAACTACTTTAACCTACAATTTTAGTACCAAAATGATATTTAGGATTTTTCAATGAAAACAAAAGTACTCATACTTATTTGCAATTTGATTGACTATCCTTGAGGTATGTGAGTTGTCTATGACAAGTCGATCAGCAACGGTACAGTTCAATTTGTATTCAAGCCAAGTACCAAGTGCCAAGGCATGACCAAAATGGACAGAAAGTTCTATATCTTGGATACTTGTGCATAACATCACAAGTTGTTTTACCTGGTTTGTATTGGGTCTCAAACTCAATTACAGCATCATCAACTGCCTTTAAGAACTCATCAAAACCAGCTCCAGTCATAGATGATACACCCACTGTTCGCAGATTCTGGTAGAACTCATCAAGAACCAGACTCATCGACCTTGTCAAACTTGACATGTAAGTTGTGTCTTGAGACAAAGCCTCCTCAAAAACTTCAAAATCCTGCATCCACTCAACAGCAAAGTTATGATCAACTATATCAGTCTGAAAGTTTAACAGAACATTTACTTGTTTCATCAGTAATTATTAATCAGTAATCAGTAATTAATTATCAGTAATTATATATATCTATTGTACATTATAAGTAATGTAATATTGTACTGCTAATTACTAGTTTTCAGCTGTTCTAAAGGTCAGTCCAGACATTCACTCAGGGATTGACTGTTTGTTGAAGCAACCTAATTTAATAGCTGAGCAACAAACCTTGAAAACTGTCAACTAATAGAACTAAGAGTTTAACACATGTTATAACATAGCTTCAAAGGCATGCAATGTGTGCAAAGTAATATTTAGCTGTTTCATGTTACATGTGTATTTGTGAACCTGAGCAATATAATGATTATGAGCTTACTGACAGAGCAGGATAGCTGGACAAAGAACTATTTTGTACAGAAAGAGCATATCCAGGTCCATGAAGGAGGACCAAGTGCCAAATACTTTCATGTCTGGCCCAACCTAACCTGGTCAGTGAGTCAGCTTTTTGTGTGCTGGCTTATGACAACCCGTTTGACTGAACCTGCAGCACATTTTTTGAATTTTATAGCAAAACTTCAATCACAGGGACAGAACAGTGGTGTGATAATTTTTGTATAGAATTGGTGTTATGAGATTACCCCCAATGGGGATTACCTTGTTCAGAACAACTATAAAAGGTAACTTGGTCTTGTAGAGAATACTGCACGCATATAGCATGTTTGACATGAATGTGACAGGACTTGTGCTCCTGGCTGTGTCTATTATGTACACTACGACTGTTGCAAAGGAAGATGCTAGTGCTTCAGTGATTATGGCTCCTGACGCAGACCATGTGAACACCTCTATCTGGCCTGGTGTGTCAAAAATAGCAAACCTGAAATAAAATGATTGCAATGTTTGTAATATACATGTCTCAACTGTTAACAAGTTATACTCTCCACCTCTAAACAACAACGTAGACGTGCCACGAGTAGTAAAAAGTCAAGCCATTGTTTTACTACTTTCACATGCATCATCACCGTGCCACGATGGTGAGGCTTGTATGACTAGAGCTAGGCTGGCTTGGACTTCTGTCCCTGGTAGGTTCAAACTTTCCAAATTGGTCAAGAGGTAGAGGCAAGACAAAGGATGGCCCCACCCCTCCGAAAGTCCTGCTGGTAGTAGGTTGCCCATGGTGTCAATTAATCCTTCCCATAAAACTAACAGATTACAGAAACCTTAATTTCTCTACTTAGTGAGTGTTATCTTGGGATTAGTATAACATTCTAAACTCAAGGCCTTGTTTCCTTAGGCTGACATAGAACATACTCTGAATATTATCATACAATGGTCTTTAGTTACTAACTTGAAATCAGATGAACGTTTCTTGTCCAAGAAGCTCATGACCTGATCAAATCGTGTGGCAAACAGGTTCAGAGATGTTACGATTCCACCATTTGGACCCAGTTTGTACTGTTTCATTACTTCCTTATAATTGACAGAATCTCTGATGTCAATGTTTGCAGGATATGGCACCTCTTTAACAGCTGGGTCAAGGTTTACCACATAGGGTGTCTCCTTCCTTGCATACAAGTGTGCCGTGAGTCTCTGGAAGGAGGTCAGTTAAAATGAAATATTTTACTGTCACTGAACAAGACATTTTGCATGCAGTAACATGATCATTTGCATAGTTACGGGTTGAAACATCAGTCCTGTGGAAAAGTTCTGTTATTTCAAGACAAAACAGTCTGGATAGATACCAAGTGGTCCATCAGTCAAGTGCTTATTGCCGGTTTCTGTAGCATGAAGTGATTAGGAGTATTTCTCCTCCCCCTGGATGGGATGCTAGTCCATTGCAGGGTTACCCCCCCAGCATTAAATTCACTGGTATCCAATTGTACAATTATGTCAAAAGAGGCACTGTGAGAGTGAAGTGTCTTGCCCAGGAATATAAGAATGTCCCTGGCCAGTGCTTGAACTTGGACTTCTTGATCTGGAGGTGAGCACACTTAACATGACACCACCGCACCTCCACATTATTTGGAGGTAGAGTACATTAATTTCGAAACATCTTTCCCTCTTCCCGAAATATAATGAACTCCATTTTGATTTGGACACTCCTTATTACACTTTTGTGGACAGTGGTTTTTGTTATCCCTGTGGCCTCCCTATCAAAAGTTCCTGAGTGTACACATATTGATTATCATGACGACAACAAATGCTAGATCAGACCAGACCTGATCACAGATCCAATCATGGATCAGATCAGGGATCAGATCGCAGATCGGATCATGGATTGGACCATGGATGGGATCATGGATTGGATCATGTATTCTTGGGTCGGGTTATTGTTTAGACTATTGATGCTATGTCTTTAAATGTGAAAACCATACTTAGAATTTTTTTGTAAAACAGCTAGATTTCTTTGAAATACAAATGGTTTGTTTCATTTTATTCTAGTGAGAAATATATCGTATTCCAAACTCACATCTTGTTAAGGTATAGACTTATTCCAAAAGTGGAAATTGTTTGACATCATCAGGTGTTTAATTTGCTTAGTGTGTTTTTAGTTTTTTGTGTTTCGATTCGTACATTCATCTTATTATTACTATGCTGACTCGTTTTATGACAGTGGACCTTTGAAACCATAAAGGAATAAAGGAATATCACACCTGAATTAAATAAAACGTTATCATGACAGTAGTCACTCTAGCGCAATTTGCTCAGAAAAAAAAATTTGACTTTTGAATCTTGAATTTGAATTTTTTCATATTTTTAAATTTTTTTTTTTCCTTGCATTGATCTGATCTGTGATACGATCCGTGATCTCGTCTGGTCCGATCCAGGTTTTTTTGACGTCGCTGACTATCACACAAACTGAGAACCAGATTATAGGCGAAAGGACGAGTCTTTCTCCAGGATAAATTTCTCACCCAGATGGGAAAGATCAAGCAAAACAAACTAGAAAATTAACTTCAATGTCTAATTATTTTCAGTTTTGGTGTTATAAGCATAACTTATAACGGAAAATGCGAGTATCTGACGAATCATCTGTCTTCAAGGCCTGCCTAAGATGTGATCAAATTTGTCTTCTGACAGAATGCACGTGCAATCAACCCGATTTGACAAGAGTATCAAAATGTACCTGTACAAAAGTAGTCTTTCCAGATCCAGCCATACCGAGGCACAAAATACAAGTGGGCTTTTCGTTTTGAGAATCTGAGCTAGCAATGCCATCGCCTTTGACATCCGACGTCGATGGACCAGCAGAAGAACTGTTTTGCCCTCCACTTGCTTCCGCCATCTTGGAATTACGGTGACCGTCTTACATGACAGATAGACAGTGCATCGCGGGCTCGATTCCTTACCAGTTCCTTTCGAGAACCTCTGGACGCCTTGCAGATTTGTTACTTTTTGACGACTGAACAATTTTTATGGATAAATACGATTGATGTTGATATTTAAAAAGACATGCGGATTACTCTGCGGTGGTCCTTGGTCCATCTGAAAGCTATCAAATGTTCTTTGCTAGCTGGGCATAGAAGCTGGTCTTCTCGCAGATGGTTCTCAGTTACTTGTGGTGCAAATCAAACAGACAGGCCGCATGTAGGAATTGTGGGCAGTGGCCCTGCAGGGTTTTACACCGCACAGCAAATTTTAAAGGTGTGTGTTTGAATCACTGAGAGGCCTCTACCCACAACCTTCCTCCACCCTCCCCCCCTTCAACTTTGTGCTTTATATGATGGATGTATATCGTTTGCCTCATTTGTTAGGGTGTGTCTCTATTAGGGGAGGGGAGTGAGGGCAGGAGAGAGGCCTAGGGGTAAGGGTGGGGGCATGACCTCTACGTGGAACTAGAGAAGAGAGGATGGAAGGAGGATTTCCTGAAGGTGATTAAGAACTGGTGGGAAAATTATTATGCAACATTGTATTTTACGCGAAGAAAAGCACCAAAGGGATGGCAACCACTAAAGAAATGGTGAAAGTGGGAGAAAAAGTTACATCAAGTGTTAAAGTAGCTCTGAGTCACGGCATTTTGAGTTAATTTAACTAGTAGTTAATCACTAACTAAGATAGAAAAATGCCATGGATAAAAAACCATAAGGGAATGAGGATTGTTAAGAATGGAGAAGATAAACATGGATTACAAACAACAAATTTAAAAAATTACACTTAACTTTTCACTGAAACATAGCTCATTTTTGTTTAGATGCCTGCAGCCTCTCTTCCCTCTCTCTCTCTCCCCCTTACATTTCCATTGGAGTGAAAGCCACTTACAGTTTGTAATATTATTCAAATAAAGAAATTGAATCTTGTTCATTACATTTGCAGTCCCACGAGGACGCTCTTGTTGATGTTTATGAACGTCTTCCAGTTCCATTTGGCTTGGCAAGATTTGGAATTGCCCCAGATCATCCAGAAACCAAAGTAAGACATCCAGGTATTTGGACCTGGCTCAAATCAGAACATCATCGAATTAAAACTTAGACTTTCCTCTGGTATCTTGTTTCTTTTTGAGGAAAAATTCATATTTAACTCTGTGTGAAGCAGCTGGTATATGTAATCCTTAGTTCTAAAAATCGTTTTTTGTTTGTGTCAAACAGAACTGCATTAACCAGTTCACAACTACAGCACTATCTGACAGGTTCTCTTTTATTGGAAATGTGAATGTAGGAGAAGATGTGAACGTGGCAGAGTTGTTAAAAGCTTATGATGCGGTTGTTTTGGTAAGCAAAAAAGTTGTGACTGATCATGGTTTTTTATTGAATAATAACAGACCTAGTACATCTATGGAGTGTCAGAGGTTCCATGGCCTAATTGTTAGCATTTCGAGCGTTAGCCCTTTGTCAGAGCAAATGGCGCTCTGACGAAGAGCTAACGCTCGAAACGTCAGCTTTATAACTCGTTACAGTGGCCAATTTACATTTTCAACTTAGTTGATATAACCAAATTACCTTGTTACCCCCACCGATGCAGCACCACAGTTTCTTTAGAAACTTTCACCCTTTATTCTAATTGTTAGCAGTCTGGGTTTGAGTCCTGTCCAGGGTCCTTGTGTTATTTTCTTGGGCAAGATCCTCTCTCAGTGCCGCTGACCACCCAATCCATATGTTTTGAAAAATGATTAAAATTCAAGTTATTAGTACATGTTTATAATAAAGTTGATTTACTTGTACTAACTAGAAATTCTTTTTTAAAGTTTTAAAGGAAAACAATAACCAATAAAAAATTATTCAATAATAAAATCAATGTGGTATAAATAGTACATGTGGTTAAAAAATTAAAATAAAAATTATTATTGTTTTGGACAATATTTCTAAAACTGCTTGAATCATTCCTCATTTTTTGCAGTGTTATGGGGCAGAAGATGACAAAACCTTTGGAATTCCTGGAGAGGTAACAACTCATCATTCTCTTTGTATCAGTAGAACTGTTGTTGTGTTGGTCAGTCTATCAATCCACCTGTCCATCAGTCCATCCACCGATCCATTGGTCAGTTCATGCTTAACCAAGTTTCAATACTCTCTTCTTATCCTCAATTCTGTTGACTTGTATTATTTTGATTCTATTATTTAGGAGGCTATTCTGATCTTAAAGCATCTTCAAAGAACTAGAATGCATTCTTTCAATTTCTGTCTTCTTCCATGTTGCCAACCTACATGAGTGTTATATTGATCTTGGTTTTAGATATTTCTTGTATCTCTCAGCTTTTTTAAGACATTGCAAAGTAATCACTTGCAAGGCTGTCATTAAATTTTGAGTCACCCATTGTTTTGCATGCTGACACCCCAAACAAACTTGTTACTTTGTTCACCAGTTCACCAGTAACATCAAGGGGTCATCAAGAATACTCAGCTGTAACAGGGGTATGGGTTATGACCCTTAATGATAGCTCTGCCTTGCTTTCCTAAACCTCTGCTGTTGTAGTTCTAATTGCCCTCCCTTTATTGTGTCATAAATGAAAACAATGTAACCCTTTGCTTTGTTGAACTTGTTTTGGATACTTCTATTAAAATAGCCTGGTTGTGTCATAATACTCGCAATGATAGCAAATTTATTATTAAAAATTAAATCAAGTCTGTGATGTGGTCAACTCATAGGCTTGAAATTTACTTGAACAGGATTTGCAAGGAGTGTATTCAGCAAGAGCATTTGTGGAGTGGTATAATGGACTTCCTTCTAATTCTCATGTATGTGTAAAAATTGCATAACTTCGTTATGAATACAATCATGTGACCTACTGTAAGTTAAAACACTTGGGACACATCATAATCATAGGTGGAATTAATTATCTAGTAGACAGTTTTAAACAGTCAAACAGCTTTCTCTCTGTCTTTGATCAGCTTGTATGTGCATATATCAAGGAAAATATTTTGATCTTCTATTAATTGAAAAACCCTTAAGTTAGATTATTTAATAGTGATGCAACATCTTATGGCCAATTGAGCATAAGAACAGACATAATAATAATGGGTGTGGCAGCGGAGGGAGAGGCTGTTAGAGAAATCAACTAGTAGATGTTTGTTGCAAAGGAGGGGGCTGGAGAAGGAGGTTGGAAGGAACAAATTTATGTCATCTCAAATGTCATAAAATTGTGTTTTAGCTAGAGCCAGACTTGAGTTCAGAGACAGCTGTCATACTTGGACAGGGAAATGTAGCACTTGATGTTGCAAGGATTCTGCTCAGCCCAATAGAACTATTGGAGGTGACTATTAATTCTGCATTTAATCTGAGTATACTAAGTTTTGCTTACAGCATGTACCGGGTATGTGTAATAAATTTGTTCTTTTATTCACTGTTAGTAAGCTACATGCACATCATGGTTGTCACAGGCCATTAAATTGTCAGGGAAAAAATTCTTCAAGGTCAGGGAAAAGTCAGGGAATTACTGGTATATTTTAATTCAATGAAAATTGACAATTTGAAGAAACATCTACACTTACTGGTATCTCCAGTTGAGCCTTTTGCAAGGAGTCACTAGCATGAGTATTTCCATCATCTCTTGCTAGGAGGCTAGTCCATCGCAGTGTTACCTCACCCCAGCAATTAATTTACAACCAATATCTATTTGTAACACATTTTGGCAAAGATTTAAGCCACTATGGAAAGTTTCATTCCCAAGAATACAACATCAACCAATTACAAATTGAGGGCTGCTTAAAAAAATGTCCTGAGAATACCTGTTACTAATTGTTATTGAACATCTATGCCTACCAAACTAGGCATGGTTTCCTCCACTCAAAAGGTTACAGACACAGAGCCCTCCTGATTTTGTCCTTTTTGCTTCAATGTAGCTAGGCATGGTGATCAC
>OMLO01002956.1_pt1 | contig 13930 bp, 5 predicted proteins | sample 1674811 | NCBI WGS metagenome assembly OMLO01 (sample SAMN06265003, study PRJEB25207) | coral metagenome | isolation source: Coral host | place: Mexico:La Bocana,Puerto Morelos, Mexico | collected 2008-11-13
TGTTATTCACTATTAAACTGAAGATGGCATAAGCATGCCGAAACATGTCTTTAAAAATAGTTGTACGTTTTCTTCAAGATTTTTACGATATTAGAAGTGCTTTCTAACGAATTTCGAAGTTCCCTTAAATGCTAACTAATGCGGTGAAAAGAAAAATCCCTTAATCGTCTGTTTCACGACTTGTCTCAGTTCTTTAATCTTCCAACAGTAAATAACTGGGTTTAAGGAAGAATTTAAATACACCAACGTTATTGTGCATTGGGCCACTAGAAAAACGACTGATTGAAGTCCAGCGTAAGCCCATAAAGTCACTACTATCCCATACGGAAGATAACAAGCAACTAACACAAACTGTACCCACAGTGCACTGGACACTGCCTTTCTGAAACGCGCGATGTTTAGTGGAATTGCTCGGCTCGGTTGTCCTTGTTGAAAAGAGTCTTGAACCTGGCTTTGATGATGACGTAGAGCGAAGAAAATCCACATGTAAGAGCATATCGAAGTTGTCAAATTTAACGATACGACTACGATAGTGGCTTGTAGGGCAATATTATAACTCAAAAAGTATGTTGCAGTACCAACAGCACCTCCAACCCAAATGTTGAATACAAGCACTTTTGTTCGCCTCAAAGTGACAACTTGTCTGTATTTCTGTTTCAACAACAAGGCGAGCAGTCTGTCCACACTTACTGCGGTCAAAGTGGCTAACGACACAGCGCCTAATATCGAGCCCACTGCAAAACTTGCGACTAACGTAGAGCGGCAAATCGTCCTTGTTCCCGTAAGTAAAAGTATCACATAGGCAATGTAAAGTGGTTGTGCAACAACTCCAACGCAGAGATCAGCTGCCGCCAGATTTCGAAATAACAGTTTGGAGGATGTGTGGAGAGACGAAACCTTGTTAAGGGTGACTAGGATCAGAGTGTTACCTGCAGTTGTGGTAAGTGCCAGAAATAGGTTGAACACCACAAGGCCCGTTAACTGGTAGCTTATTTCTGCGGTCGAGCCAATGGAACATAAAACTTCAAATACTTTCTGGCTTAGACCTTCAGTATGATTTGCTATCGACATCATTCTAGCAGTGTCAGTTTTTCTCAGAGGGATTTCTCTTTCTTTCGTGTGACTGTATTACCAATGAACACCTGGCTTATAACTGTCTCCGGTCCCTTATTTTTGCACAAATATGCAAATTGATAAGTATGAACTTAACGACGTCATCTACCAATGGAGCTACTTCTTACAAAAGGTGCTAAGAAGTATATGGAAATAGAGCTGTCTGTAAGCTAACGAACAGGCTAATGTAAAGCATGAAAACTTCAAACTGAGCAAACTGGAAACAAAGCCGGGGACGGTGAGATTTTTTCCTCAGACAAAGATTTTTGTCTTCGGGTGTGTTTATTTCTTTCCTAAACGCACTCAAAACTCTATAAACATATAGCTGACAAACGAAACACTGCCATTGGCTATAAAAATTGACTTTGTGCAGCTGTTAAAGTGAACAAAGCACGGAACTTTATGAGATTCTCTATCCTAAAAACGTCAATTGTTTACTCTCGCCATTATCGATAGATGTGCCATTTATCTTTTCTCTAATGAACTTCTTAAGAATATAAAAAAAGGTCTTCCACGCGCTTTTTGATCAAACGTGTTTTGAAAGGAGCCATTATTAAAATCTCTCGAGTCACATAACGGGTTTCAATAGAAAGTTATACAGATGATCAAAAAAAATCGAGTTGGCTTAGGTTTTGAAGCCCGTCGATATCAAGCTCGGCGTTTGATTACCTTTTTTATGGTTAAGGAAATGGGTTCTTCGTTCTTCTTTTAATTAAGACTTGATGTACTTTTTTAGCCTCAGGGTGCGGAATGAAACAGTACACCTCAATAATCTCAAAAGAACATTGCTAAAAAATCTCAGAGAAAGTTCTAATTCCTCACCGATTTTTTTTGTTTCGGAATAGCGGCTGAAAGACAGGCTATCATTTCTTAGTTTAAATATTCTCCTTAGCAAAGGGTGTTCCAATTACCACGTTTGCCGTATTAATCTGTTTTAAATCTCATTTTATTTAATAAAAACACGAAGGATTTTCCGTCAGTAAAACGTCAGTGAATGTTTGCATCGAGCTTGATGAGGTCCGATGGTGTACCTGTGCGCTTGGCCATGATGATTTAATGATGATATACAGATATGGAAAGTCACGCTACGGAAACTAGATGTTGCAACAAACAATCACACGATCGATCGCTGTGAAGGGTGGAAGCGAAAAGGGTGTCATCTCAAGTGTGAACAATAGGCATCAGAGTCTACCAAAGACAGTTTAAAAAATGCCAACTAGACTGATCTGTAGTTCTTTACACAGGAATTATGCATAGTACAAATATACGTAATATCAAAGAAAATCAATTAAAGGACAAGTTTTGTTCTAAAAAAGAGAAGGTAAAGTAAATTAAAATTTATTTATTGAAGGATGCTTAATCCGCCCACTGACGCGAATAGTGGAGAATATTTACCCAGCCGTTATGGAGAGAGGTAAACATTCTGCCGAAATGAAATTATTCTTTGGAGATTAAAGAGAATTATTGCTTTAACATTGTTTTCATCGTTATGAAACCTTGGAAATTAAAACTTTCAGGACACTTTCGGAAATCATCACACTTCTTACTTGATATGGTTATGGATTTTGGCTGCATGTTACGTGGGTTAATTCAAAATGGCGGCTTGTTTCACAATAATTATGGTGGTTTGTCATTCTACAGGTCTGCGTTGAAGAGTGGTATGTTTGCTTGTACAGGGTTTTAATATGAAAGATATGAAGTGAAGAAAAAAGAGAGAATACCTTATACTGAGGAAGACATTCGTGAAAATGATTTAGGGGAGTTCACAGAAACACCCCCAGAATCGATTACCATCCTCGACTCGAACTTGTCAAGGGAAACTAATATACAATATGTGTATAACACATTAAACAAAAGGAGAGCTTGTTAATTGAACGCGCAGTAAAGCAAATTGATTGGTGACCTTTAGTGCTTTCTGTAGCTTCTTTAATTTATGAATAATTCCTCAGGTCTGTAATCAAAGAAAATTATAAACGTGACGGTGCTTGAATTTTTTAATATTTTTTCAATCATTACCACAGACTTTTACGATATTATTTCTCAAGTTTCTCCTTAGCTGAAGCTTCTATTAAGAAGATAAATCAAACACGAAATACCACGTTTAACCACATTTCAAAAACCTCGAGGTTCGTCAAATTACTTTAAGTCCCTTCTCTGTGTTTGAAAACGTCCGCCTCCTCCACAGGTTTTTCTCATTGTTTTCTTTGCAAAATGGGGGATTGGGAGACTGGGAGTGAGAAAGCAGGTGCGAGTGGAAGCTTGTAGCGAGTAGGGAGCGCAAGCACAGATTCCCCACTGGGGAATATATCACGTGACATGCAGTTTGTGAGGAATATTGTACGCATTATAATCTACATTCTCTTTTAAATTTATAGCAGAGCTCCTGCGCGCCGATGTCGGGCGAGCCCTATACCTCAGAAAATTTAGTAACCCATCGATCTAAAAAAACACTAGTTGTCACTTGACTGCCCGTAGTACGTTCGTACGGCACAAGGCAATAGCTTGAAAACAAGTACGGCAGTAGTTTTAAAAATAAGAAAGTAGCACTATTACAACAGCTATATCTATGATTTTGGGTATTCATGTTATGGTTAATTATCAGCTGTCAAAACGCAGTTAACCATATCGTGGGCTCAGGTCTAGAGTTCATGGAGAACACATGTTTTCCTTAAAGTTTAAGTTTTTCGATTGGATTGCGGGCTCAAGCCAGATTATTAATATGGGAAGAGTGGGGGCAGTACGATCAAAGGCAAAAATTCGGCAAATTTACCCCTGGAGCGTTTTTTACTTTTCTTCCCTCTAATTCGTCACAATCATCTTGTAAGTTTATTACAATTTAACTGGAAAAATAGCGAAACCACACACGCTGAACAATCACGTGCTCACAATTGATCTTGTTTTGAGTTTCTGATCTAGGAAAAAAAATTCCCTTTTTTCCATATGCCTAGTTATTGTAGTAAGGAGCTCCGCCTTTAGGCTTGGCTAAATTTGTGAATATTAATTTCACTTCCTCTTTGCCTGCAAACCTGGCAGTAGTGTTTATAAAAGAGTCATTCCCAAGCCGACAGGAAGACCTAAAAATGAAATATATAATGGTTGTACATGCCATTACATATTGACCGATAGGATAGCTGTGAATTATGTCATTACGACGTTACTTTATATAATATAAAGTAATTCAGAATTTCTTGAACATATGAAGAGAAAACTTCTAAGCCATTCTCACTACCAGTACAGCAAGGCAGTGCATAACATGCGGAAATAAGATATTGGGGGTAAAATATGGCGTCCCCTATGGAAGGTTGGACTGATCAAGAGCCTTATAAAAATTTTACTCACCAAGCTCGGGTTCCCGAATGCAGAAATTCGCTTAGCCTCTTTCTAACAGCAGAACAATAAGTCATTGATCAGGTGCCGTATCTATCCAGAGTTCTTTATTATTTTCGCCACTTAAATGGAAAGAAAAATTGCAAGGAAGCGTGATTAATAAGAAGATTCGTTTAGATCGAACAACTTTGCGAAATAACTTGCATTATCCTACATAACAAAACGAACGGTGGCTACTAAAAGAAACGGAAAGCAACGCAATTAACATCGATTGCCCTTTACAAGAAAACCATATCTCTGTTAAGCTAGGATGACTGTAGTAAACAAGAACAATTTTTTCAGCAGTTTAAAATATAAATCTTTCTATAAGCATAAACATTGGCTTGTCCATCTTATATATCAAGCGAAAATGTCACTGATTTCATTCCTATAGAATAATCAGCATAGTCGCCATTTCTAGAACGTGGGTCCCTAAAAAGACCATCCAGAAACCCTGCTCTGTTTTTCAATGGCTCACGTTTGGGTTACGCGCCCAATCAGTTCCAAACATTCTTGATTTATCGCCTTTTCCACGTGGTGGCATTTAATCCTCTTTTCTACACCACTTCGGTTTGCTCTTCGCATTGAAATTTTGTTTGCGTGGAGCCGAGGACAGCGATGGAATGCTTCCTTCCTAGAGACTTCGTAAACTGTGCTTCCATTCTGACCGTAATATCCTGAAACACATCTGGCGACTCGCCATGTTCTTCCAGAATGCATCGCACGAGCGCCTTGAGCAGATCAAAGCAGTGAATGAGCTCGCCTGCTCGTATAGTGATATCTAACTGTCTCAAGCGCTCGTCGTTTGGTTTGGGATGCCTAAAAGGTTTGTCCAGCGCGTCAACAAAGTCCGATAGCTGACTTAGAGGAATGAATTGCTTTCCATTCGGAACAAAAGCCGCCCATTTAAGATAGTACCTGTCAAAATCTTCCTTCGTTATGGCAAAATCATCGTTTTCGTGAGCGCGGTTGACGTTGTCAAGAATTACTGCGATATACATGTTGACGATTATCATAAACACGATAACGATGTAGCTGATGAGGTAGCTGGCAGCTCCTAGAGGAGAACCACAGTTGCCTTTGGGTAAACCTTCGTAATTTGGGTCGCAGTCAGGCGGTTGAAGGGACAATGCGCTCATGACGTCATTCCAACCCGAGCCCGTTGTCAAGCGGAAGAGCAGCATCATGGAACTCCCAAACGTTTCAAAATTCACAATGTTGTCCAGATTTCCTTGCTTCTTGACTCGACCAAATGCCGACATGCCGATGATGGCGTAGATAAAGATGACCAAAAACAGCAAAGTGCCGATGTTGAATAACGCAGGCAATGAGATCATAAGTGCCACAAGGAGCTGCCGGATTCCTTTGGCAAATTCAAGCACTCTTAGTAGCCTGGCGATTCTGAAGATCCGCATGACACGCAGGAGACTGGGGTTGACTACTGTGTCTTTGACGCTGATTTCATCAAGTACTACCCCTGTAAAATACGAAGAACTCACTTTTATCATTCTGGGTTTGTATAGGAAATCGTATGACTAGGAGTGCAATAAATATAACATTGCATTGCATCACTTTTACGGATACACTCCTCACTGACACTGACACAGTTCCCTGGCGTATTCGTAAAATAGTTTTAACCGCGTGTTGTTATGACTCCTCAAAGCACTGAGAGTAATCTCTACCTAGCATGTTTTCGGTACTATCAGACATCAGAGCTGATCTCTCTTCCAATCAATATACAACTGCACATGCTTAAGTTAGAGTGATAACATTACATCATACTGTACAACATATAACTTAAACACCTCCTTACCAATGAGTGACGAAATCACTATGATGAAATCAAATACATTCCACGCCTTCTTAAAGTAATGCTGTCGCAAGGCAATCAGTTTTGCGATAGCTTCAGCTGTGAATATTCCAGTGAAAACCCAGTTTGAGATCCGTGTTAGCCGATCAGGCGATAGTCAAGGAAACTAGCCTTAAATTCAATTTAGTAAATAATGTTATAGTTTAAACCGTAAGGGGACTTCGGTGAAGTTACAAGTAGGGCAGTATATATCGGGTAATAGGGTGAGGGTTGGAGGGCTCGAAGACGACATTAAAAACCAACAGAATTATCTATAGCGTTATTATTTGAGATCTATTAAATATTTTCATCTACACTTCATGTGGACTAATTTGAAACGTAATCATGGGCTAATGTTTGTTTATATGGAAACGCTGTATTGGTTGGACCGCTGAACGTCCACAGCCTGGGAGAGCATTTTGCTAACATGACAAGTTAGTCTATCGGGAAGAAAACACTAATATAACATGATTTATTATCTACGAGCAAGAGAACATGTTTGTCAAAATACTGTGCATCATCACATGGTGTTTTTCAAAGGATATGTAAGATGCTGGAGACCTGGGCCGACTGTCCGTAATGCTGTATCATCATCATCACCATATTACAGATTATCACTGCCAGGATGGCGATCTCAAACTTGTCTCCTGTCACCACATCGTATAAAACAGCACGACATCGGTCCTTCAGTAAATAGGCAAAAAGTGGGCAGCTTGTTACAGAGGAAAGTGCATGCATTGCAGTGCAGTAGATGCTAGGGAGTCTACGAAACACCGTCTAACAAAAAACGAATTTTACTTACGAAACTCGGGGTATAGTCAAATCATTTACTTTGTTCATCTCTGTCAAAAGTAAATCTGGAACACAGCGATAAATTTGACATGGAAAGTTGAAAACTTCAGGCAACCCAGAATTTGGTCATTTTACGTAGTTTTTTTTTGCAGAGGATGGCAAAGAAATGTACCAAGAATTTTAACGCACGTGCATGGCCATGTACTTCCTGTTCAATAAATCTTTTAATTTGTTTAGCAACGGTCCCGTTCCCGTTGTCGTCGTGGTTTTCTTAAACTCGCTACTGATAAAGGAATAGTGCTCTCTCCTAGACCTCTTCCGATAGGAGTCATACATTTACTATCTATTCATGTCTGATGCCGCAATACCTTCGGTCTTAGTCCTTTTGCAGGGGGCTTTTTCTTGGCTGCCTCTTTCAGAAAATTCACCCACTTCCTTTGTGTCTCTGTTAAGAACATACCCATGCTGCTTATTTCTTCATACTGCAAAATTGAAAATGTTTATATCAAGGTCTTGAAGGCGGGCTGGCACAAACCTTCCAGCGAAGGGAGCGACGGAAGGGGGAGGGGATTAGGGGAAAGAAGACATCCAGGATAGCCGAGTAGTGGCGTCCACTTTTTCTTGTATCAGAAATTTTACTTGATACAACACACCGCTTAAAGACACTATAACCGTGAAACTTCATGGCTTGGTAACTTCGATTCGAAACGAAGAGTTTGCAACGGATAACGGAAATTTTGCCTCAAGTGGATTAAAATCATTATTGAAATCCCGAAGGTAGCTATAGGACTTTTAACAAACTCACTCTTGCAAGATATAGTCTAAATTTGTTGCAAATGAAAATATGTAAGTGTTTTCTCAAAGCGGCGTGCCATCATTACAATCACTATTATCATCATGAACAACAGTTAATAAATAAAAATAAAAAACAAAGGCAACAGTTGCACTTAGGAGCAGAAAATAAAATGCTTGGGGCATATATATGATGTCCGAATAAGAGAAAATATTTAAATATTTCAGAGTTCCCTCTGTTTCTAATATATTCATATTTGTACATGTATCTTGTGAAGCCAGATAAGGCACTTATAACTTTACAAGTTCATCGACTCGTACCTTCTTCTTCAAGGAGTTGAAGTTGTCTATGACAACACCGACGAACAGATTTAGGACGAAGAAAGAACCAAGAATGATAAATGCTACAAAATAGATGTACGCGATCACGTTGCTATTCCTCTGTGGCTGCTGGTCAAGCTAAAAATGAGAAAAGAAGCGAAAGAGGCCAGATTGAATCAAAGTCAGTAATAGAGAGAAATGCTTAAAGCTCTGTGTGGTATGTTTTTGCTCGCTATATTGGGGGTTGACCTGCATAAAGCAATCAATCAATCAAGCAAGCAATCAGTACGCTTAGCTTAGAGCTAGTTCAGGTACGCCACGAAATAAAAATAAAGATGGAAAAACAGCTTGTTAGAAGTATATAAAATAAGGTAAGCTATGGTGATAACAGTATTATCTAATAAAATAAGATATAAAATTACAGAAATAGTTAAAATTGTCGCACATCACACGCGCACTCGTAGTCGCACATCACTTACATACACACACACACACTTATAGTCCTGTAAGATTTAGTGTTTTTAAAGTGAAATAAATTTAAGTTAAATAATAGAGTGTTTCTGTCGAGGAACTGTCGGGTGATAGGTGTCCCGCGAAAATTTAAAGCGAAGCTTCGAGGGCAAACATGCTAGTATTAAGAGCATCAAATTTCCAAGGGGTAAATGCACGATAGTTTACCTCCGTGGAATCAACTGCATTATGCATGACGTCAATCCAGCCTTCAAATGTTGCCTGGGACAGAATATGGAAAGGACGAAATTTGACATTGCAATTGATTCCTGTGAAATGGCTCTGGTTACAACTTATGACAACTTACGATCATAGACCACCCGCAAATAAATAAAGGTACAAAATAAAAATAAAACTCTGATCTCAACAGTACTGCATTGACAGTAATATTAAGTCATTAGTTATTTTTATGAGTGGCGAATTGTTTAGGCGAGCTGATTACGTTCTGATAAACTAATTAATTTGATACTAAGAAACCAGGTAATTTTGCTTATTGACTTTAGAACAGTTGTCGGAGGGGAGGGGGGGGGGAGCGAATGACGTGTTTGACCACTCATCCATTGAGTATAAATCCTTTATTCTGGCTATATATGTTGAAAGACCTCACACTTCCTATAAGTATGTATCATACTGCTCAGCAATTGCTATTTTGTGGTATCTGCTCCCAGTTAATTCCAGAGTGTGTCCTGGTTACTTTGGATAAAACTTGTGTGGTATCGGACGCTAAATCCAAAAAGGGCTAATTTAAATGGTAAGGTAAACCTATCGTTTGATGTTTGACGACCTAGTTATGACACGATTTAAGACAAACTTACAAGCGCATGACACTTTTCAAGACAGTCGTACATGTAAGTAAATAGTAAGGAAGCAGTTTGTGACGTACGCTTGTCGAAGGCAGGTCGCGTAGGGCGTGTAATCTAGACACTAATCTAATCTAGGATTTGGCTAATTAACTTGTCACAGCTTAATCCTAACATACGTACCACCAGAAAGAGTGCCAGAAACCCATTAAGAACGTTATCGAAATTCGCTTCAGAGTTTCTCCAGACGTACTTTTCCGGAAAACGGAGACATTCTGTTTTGTTTGGAATAACGCTGGGCGGCACCCTTTCACCTTCATGATCCACGCAGGCCTGGAACTTCCCAGAAAACAACTGGACACCAAGAATGCTGAATATTAACCAGAAGAGAAGCGATACCACAAGAACATTGCCAATACCTGGAATGGCTGCGAATAATGCGTTGATGACAACCTGAGTGTGTTAAACCGGTGAATGGACGTAAAAATGGATGTAAGTACAAATGGTGCTAACTAAGTATATTCTACAAGTCAGGTTAAGAAAATTCATAAACTGGTCGAAGATTAAAAGGAGAATTCTGATTGATTCGCTGAGCGGTAGGAATATTGCAATGCGGACCGTTGAGATGGACCACTTAAGAAACAACTTCCGAAAATAGCTTTTCTAATCATTGCACAATAAAAGAAAACAGTCTGTTGTTAAGGAACTGCTTTACTAGCGCGTGTTGTCCGAGAATGAATCGCAAGGACGAATAACTTTATCAACAGAGTCTTAAAAGATCCATATTACAATAAATACTTTACTGAAATGGCTTGTTCGGTCTGTGGTGGGGAATGAATATAGAAAACGACCCTGTCGATAGCCTTATCTATGAAACGATGCTTCAGCTAGAAAGATATCATTCTACAACCGGAAACGTCCCTTCTCTAGATAGACTATCGTCATTTTTTTCTTATTCTGATATATCTAAACGCTTATTTTAAAATCCTGTGGCAGAAAGAATACGCACGTTCCCCACCAATCATAGACTTAACTTAATTTATTCAATTAAATAAATCATTTAGACTGGTGAAAATACTACGCCATATACCTTCATTCCCTCCATCCGGGATATGGCCCGGAGAGGCCGTAATGCCCGGAGGGTACGAAGAGATCGAAATACTGACAACTCTTTGTTCTCTGACAAGCAAGCCAGGGAAATCTGTGAAACAAAACAAAACCTCTTTTATTCAGTTCGCTTTTTCTTGTCACCTACATCTTTAGGAAGAACACTGCAAATATGAATTTTTTTGGAAAACGTGAATGTCGATGTCAACCTACAAAAAAGTATTTACTCTTCATGCGCGTTGTATAAGTACCTCTGGTCAATTTATACCTCGTTGCGTCCTACGTTATACAACACTGAAAAAGAGATGATCAATCAACGAGTTATGTGCCCGACGAAAGTCAATTCAACCAAGAGGAGTTTTGCTATCTCAAGCTCAAGGAGAGGGTATTGTTATCCGATCATGTGAGTCAGATCTTTTGTACTTGTACTCACCGCTACGATGAAAGCATCTAAACAGTTCCAAACAGAAGAGAAGTATTTGACGACCCCTAGACCAAGAATCTTGAGAACAAACTCCAGCGAAAACACAGCCGCGAAGAAATAATTTAGAATGTTTAATGTCTTTTCAAGGAGCGGTCTCTCAGAAAGGTGAATGTCCTCAAATATCTGAAAACAAGTAAAGTGCTTTGGTATTAATCTCCTTATTTTGAAGTCGCAGGTGATCGACAAAGAGTTTCTCTATTTCATTGAATCGACTAAATGTAACTCAAGCAACATTATTTGTATTTGCTCTATGTTAGAAGTTTTTTATGAACAAATATTGAACGAACAAATTTTCATTTTTCAATTTTCATTGATTTAAAGACGATTTTTGACACCATAGATCATAAAATATATTGCAAACACTTGCTAAATATGGGGTGGATCAAGATGCCCTGATATGGTTTAAGTGTTACGTAACAAATTGTCTGCAACGATGCAAGTAAACAGACATCTTTCCAGTGCAAGCCCCTTAAACTGCGGAACTCCCCAAAGATCAATAATTGGTCTTCTATTCTTTTTGATCTATATTAATGACTTGTCAAATTCCTTATGCCTAGGCTCCCCTAGATTGTATGCTGATGACACGAATGTTACGTTTGCTGCATCTTACATGATCCCCGTGGTCTTGAGATCCAAATTTAATAGTGAACTAAATGACATTAATCTCTGGCTCCGAGACAACAAGTTCAGCCTCAATGTCGCTAAAACTGAGTTCATGGTCATTAGCTCGCGTCAAAAATTGCAGTCTTAAAAAAAAACAAGACAATAAATATTTATGCAAATGGTATCAAAATAAACCAAACAAATCATAGCAAAGCTCTCAGACTGAGCACAGACGAAAACCTATCCTGGCCTGGAAGGAGCACATACGCGCAATTTCGAAATGAGTCGCTTCCTGTTTCGGTAACACTGCTATTAAAATATACAAAGGTCTTAACGAACCACATCTTGATTACTACAGCAAAAGGCAAATTTTATGTACAAATGCGTTAATAAGCTCGCCCCAATTACCTTTGTAACATGTTTTACTCTACCCATGCGTAAATTGTTAGGGAAAAGAATATTGAGAGAAAAGCTGGGTAATCAGGATTTCATTACGGGGTTTAGGAAAGAGGCTTTGCAGCCTCTTCATATTGTAACACAAAGTAATCATGTCCGGTCTTAGGAGTTTCATAGGCTTGATGCCAGCAATTACTTTTACTTAAAGGAATCAATTTTATATTCGTTCCGCTGAATTTAAGATCGACGCTTAATTTTTAGTTTTCTTACCAAAACAAAGCTACTAAACATCACAGTGAAGAGAATGAACCACTCGAAATACTTGTGCTCTACCAGACATCTGATGCTGCATCGGAATTTAAGCCAGTTGAAGTGTTGTTGTGACCACATGGAACACATGCAGTACTCAGGCAGACAGTCGTCCACTTCAACAATATACCTGTTAGGGGTCCTCTTGGGAGATTGGTTGTCGCTGGCTACAATTTGCCCTCTACCTGAGATTATTAATAAATAGACTTGCTTTAATTAACAGATGATTTCATAAGAATTTTGAATTTATTTTTGGTGCATTCTTATAATAAATTGGTACCCAAGATGTCATATTAGAACCATCCTCTGGTAAATGAAAAAAAAAATTATATAACATACTCTTAAAATCTTTCCCTGACGCAGATGGAGAATGCCATACACCATTCACACCAACTAAATCAGGTTTAGGTTTTTCAAATTTGTCAATTACGCTTTGCTGTCATTTTGAGAAGACAAATTTCAAACCACCTTGCTAACATATTTTATTCAAACACTTTTTCTCTTTGTCAAATTGTGGGGTATGCAGGGTACGAGAAACTAACTTTAAACCTTGTTTAGTTAACTCACTTTAAAACATATTTAGCATATTAGTTAGTTAGTTATTGCTGTCCCTTAATGTGACTAGACTGTTTCATAGAAATCGAAAGTTTCGTAATGTTTGTTGATCTAAAAAAATAGATATTTTAAGCAGTGGAATTAATCCGAAATGGAAAATATTCAATTCGAAATCATCTTTCCTCTCTCACTTCTAGATAGCGTTGATTATCTCAAAGCACTTTTATGTTCTTATTTAGGAATCAACTTTTTGGGTTCAGTACGAATATCTTGTCAAAACGATTACAATAACAGTCATAACAGTACTTCTTGCATGAGCCACAAAAATTCAAAACTCCAGCAGAAATGCAACTATCGCATTTTAATTAAACATATACCTACCTTTTTGGTGACTCCCGGATATTTGCGTTACTCCATCTGTAGTGTTTCTACGCACAGGGGTGCCCTGTGACGCGACATTACTTTCCAGTAGCTGCACCTCATATAGTTTGTATCTTTCTTTGAATGTAGCAACAAATAGCCGAGTCTTTTTGGTCTTGGTAAGTTTTTTCAGCAAACGTTTCAGTCTGGAGTTTTGCCCTTCTTCGTCATCGGAAATGTTCTCGTCGTCTTCAGTGTCAAAAGCACTCAACAAAAGAGCGATGAAGAGGTTAAGCACCTGCAATGAGAAATTATCTTGTATCTCCTTTTTACTACCTAGTTTAAAATTCTAATTCGTCTTAATCATTTCCAAATATCAGCTGCGGAAATTTGCTATTACAAAGTTGTTGATTATATATTTATGGGTTCTTCTGAGTGACGGGTGTATTTGGTTACATTTTGAAACAGCGTCGATCACCAGAAGCTGATCACTCTGATTAAAGAGCTGTGTTTTGGAGAACAGAGCCTAAAGGAAACTATTTGCTTGTAAAGATCGAGAATGAATTATCAAGT
>OMLO01002957.1_pt1 | contig 13925 bp, 7 predicted proteins | sample 1674811 | NCBI WGS metagenome assembly OMLO01 (sample SAMN06265003, study PRJEB25207) | coral metagenome | isolation source: Coral host | place: Mexico:La Bocana,Puerto Morelos, Mexico | collected 2008-11-13
TTGTTCCTGGTCTTTGCAAAGCTGGTTCAGTTGGATGATGGTATCTTGCAACTCTTTGAGCAGTTCTTGCTCCTTTCCCATTACTAGCTCATTTTCCTCTTTCAACTGAAGTTGCTTTTCAAGAGTAACTTTAGTTTTAGAAACGTCTTGCTCAAGGCTACTGATGCGTTCATCCTTCAAGTTAAGTTCTCTCTTTGAATTACTCAATTCGTCTCTGAGCGCATCTAGTTCCCAGTCAGCGGCACTTAATTTGTCTCTTAGATCAAAAAGTTCTGATTCTAAAGCTGTCTTTTCATGGGACACTTGCCTTAGTTCAGAAGCGACATCACTAAGATCTGCTTGTAAATTAGCAGTAGTTTCCTCAGCAAGGCCCATGGACTTTTCCAAGTCATTCTCGTGTGCAGTTGTGTCTTCAAGTTTAGTGGTCGCTACTGACAGGGCTTCTTCGCTGGTTGATAATCTATTGCTAAGTTCCATGGCTTCCTGTTCCTTGAGATTTAACAATTCCTGATAGTGTGCAAGTTTTTCTCGTAGATCTAAGACTTCTCTTTGTGCTGCGTGGAGTTCATTGTTCAGCGATTCTTCCTTCTGAGATGTAACAAGCTCTTCCTTAACAACTCTCTGCAGTTCAGAAAGTTCATTATGTAAAGAGCTGAGTTGGCTGTCCTTCATGTCCAACTCAACTTTGGTTCTTTCAAGATCTTCTTTGACAGGGACAATCTCTGATAACAAGTTGTCATTTTTCTCTGTAATCTCACACAACTCGTTCTTTAAAGAATCTCTTTCAGATGAAATATCTCCAAGCTTTAATTGTAGGCCTTCTCTTTCTTGTTCGAAAGCTGTCTTTAAGCTGTTTAAAGCGTCTTCATTCTCAAGGAGCTTACTCTGATATTCCTCCACCATTGTCTTGTTCAAGGACAGATTTTCAGACACTTCGAACAACTCTTTTTCTTTGGCCGAAAGCTTTTCGTGCAATTCTTCGTTTTTCGTTAATTCTAACTGTTCTAGTTCTTTCTGAGCTGACTTGTTCATTTCCTCGACAACGCCTTTTAAGTGTTCTATAACCTCTTTAAGGTCACTAACTTCTTTCACTTTGAAATCATGTTCTCTTTTCAGATCTCCCAGCTCAATTTTAAAATTTTCATTTTCAGACTGAACGTGTGAGATTTCTTCCCTTTCATCCTGAATAGAAGTCTCCATCGATGCCTTTTCTGTTTCAGTTTCATTGATTCGAGAGTTCAGTTCTTCGCGTTCAACCAACATCTGCTGTTTCTCTTGTTCAAGGGAATCTACTTCTTGTCGAAGCCCGATGACCACTGAATTCAAATTTTCCTTTTCATTACTAGCCATTTGCAAAGCCTCCTCGACTTTCCCAAGCGCATTTTCTAACTCTCGTATCTCCTCGTTTTTGGCCTGAAGTTGATTCTTGTGTTCTATCAATTGTGCTAAACACGTTTCCATAGCTTCTTTTTCTTCCAAGAAAAGTTCCTTCTCTTTATTCAGTTCATCTAGTTTCTCTTTACGGTTTTCATTCTCGGCAGACACTGCCTCGAAAGATTTCTTTAAGGCCTGTGCTTTCTTCTTCAAAGCAGCAAACTTACTATCTCTAGCTGCAAGCTGGCTTCGCAGTTCGTTAAGTTGGGCATTTGTCTCGTTCAGGCTTGTGTCGAGGTTTTCGACACTAACATTCTTGTCGTCTAAAGATGTTTGCAGTACAAGGATTTCTTCATCTTTGTTGGAAAGATGCACACGAAGGTCGCTTATTTCTGCATGCAATTCTCCATATTTGGAATCAAAGTCGCTGCTTTGTTCATTCATATTTGCCTTTAAGGAGTTCACTTCGTTGTCTTTCGCGTGGAGTCTCTGCTTCAACTCGTTTACTAAAGTATTCGTCTCGGACCAACGTTCTTCAAGTTGTTCAACGCTAACTTTCTGCTCGGTAAAATTAGCCTGCATTTGGCTAAGTTCTGCATCTTTACTGTTAAGTTCTTCCAAAAGCTGACTTACTTGGGACGAATTTTCAGCATCGCTTGTTCGTGACTGTTCTAAATGGACTCCTTGTTCGTCCACTATTGCTTGCAACTTGGCAATTTCAGCTTCTTTAACAGCGAGCAAATCTTGCAATTCTTTCTCTTGCGTTGCTATCTCGTTGTAGCTCATATTTACCTGTTCAAGACTTGAAGCTTTCTTTTCCAAGCTGGACTGTAACCTACCAATTTCGTCATCTTTTCCTAAGAGTACTTTTTGCAGCTCAGTAACTTGGAAACTGGCTTCTTCAAATGTGGCGCTGAGCTGTTCATAACTCGACTTCTGCTCTTCAAATCTAGTGTTAAGTGTAATCAATTCATCTTCTTTTTCTTTCATATTATCGTTAAGTTCTTTGACTTTCAATGTCGCCTGATCGTAACTGGTGTTAAGTTCATTTAGGCTCGAAACATGCTCTTCTATTTCAGTCTGCAGGGAAGAATTCTCTTTCTCTTTGCCAGTAATTGTTTCACCCAGAAGGGTCATTTCAGAACTATATCGAGATTCAAGATGGCTATATCGTGTCGCTTCCTCTTCACAACGGACTCGAAGGGCATCGATTTCACTTTCTTTGGTGGATAGAGCATTAGTCAGTTCTTGTAAATGAATGCTCTGTTCAGTCAATCGGGAAGTCAATTCTTCGAAATTTGAACCTTGGTCTTCCATGCTGGTTCGCAGCACATTTAATTCTGTCTCTTTCGCTGCAAGAACATTGTGTAGATCCTTCACCTGGGAACTTGCATCTGAGAAGTTTGACTTCAACTCGGCATTCTCCAAACCGAGCGCTTCGAGATCGTTTTTGAGTGACGTAATCTCTTCCTCTTTCTTCGCTATGCTTTCTTCAAGAACCCTCATCTGGCAATTCGCCATATCTAAAGTGGAGCTCACCTCGTGATAAGCTTTCTGCTGCTCTTCCAGGTTGATTTGGAGAGTTGTTAAATCCTTGTCCTTCCCATAAAGCAACTCTTGTAGTTGATTAACCTTGGCATCTGTGTCTGTACAACGCAAACTAAGATCACTCAGTCCCGCTTCCTTTTCTTCCAAGTTTGCCTGAAGTGTAGTGATCTCTTGGTCTTTTTCGATCAAGTAATCTTGCAGGTTCTTCATCTGCTTATCTGACTCAGCCGAGCTTTGGTTTAGTTGTTCATACTGCAAACCTTGCTCTTGTAAAGTTGCCATCAGCGTTTTCAACTCCATATCCTTTGCAGTGCAATTCCCTTCAAGTTGCCTTACTTCCGCAGTTGACTCTTCGTATCTTGCGCTCAGTTCTGCACAAGCCATTTCCCGTTCTTCTAACTTTGACTTAAGAATACTGACGTCGTTTTCTTTAGTAGCAAGTGTTTCTCTCAAATTTTGAAGTTCGGAGGTTGTTTCTGACAAGGCCTCCTTCATCTGCTGATGAGCAAGGGTGTGCTCTTCTAAGGTTTGCTTTAAAGAACTTAGCTCAGAATCCTTTGTCTGTACAATTTCTTCCAGTCCTTTAACCTGGGAGCTTGAATCGATGAAACTGGCATTCAAATGTTCAAAACTGCTGTCTTTCTCGTCAAAGGCTGCTCTAAGCTGCACAAGTTCGACTTCTTTTTCCTCAACAGCTTCTTGCAGTCTCTGAATCTCTGCAACATACTCGCCATGCGTGGCACGCAGTGACTCAAACTCAGACATCTGTTGGTCTCTTTTATCTTGCAAAGCTTTCACTTCTGTCTCCTTGTTTGCAAGGAGTACCTGCATTTCATTAACTGTTGAGCACACATCAGTGTAACTTCCTTTCAGTTGCTCCAGACCTGCCTCTTGCTCACTTAGTTCTTTCTGCAGCGTCTCAACCTCAGCTTCTTTACTGGCCAGTTGTTCTTGAAGCTGCTGCACTTGAGTGCTAGTTTCGCTGAAGCTCGCATTTAACAGCTCAAAACCAGAGCTGTTTTCCATCAGTGCCTGCTGCAGATTGCTAATTTCCTTATCTTTGTCTTCACGGATCTTCTCTTGATCTTGGCGGCTTTGTTGGAGCTGGAGCTCAAGAGATTCTAAAGAAGATCTACTCTGTTCAATTTCCGCTTTCAGATTTTCCACATCTTGGGACCGTTTAGTGCATTGTTCTTGACTCTTCTCAAGTTGGCTCTGAAGTCCTAAAGGAGAGGAATTTTAGCTCATTAGGAACTGCACCTTGCCGACCAATTTCCAAGGAGACAAACAAGCAATCGATCCATCAATTCATTGAGTAATCAAAATTAAATTCATTCAGTTCGTGTTCTTAATTAACGCAAACACCAAAAATACAGAGTAACACAAGATAATTCCTTCACCCCTTGCCTGTACCAGGAGAGTTTAATCACTGTTTAAATAACGAAGGCAACGAATGGGAAATATTCTGATTAATCTAAAAGTACGCTGTGTGTCAAGCGGAGATAATACAGTACCCTTTACAGATGCAAAGGGCACTCCTCGCTTACCCGACAATTTCTCCCTCTCCTCTGTTATCAGTTTCTTCAGAGAATCAACTTCGGCCTGCAACTCGTTCTGCAGAGAAACGTAGGTACTGTTAATTTGATATTTCTGCGTAAAACTGTAGTAGTTTAACAGATGGAAAGAGGGGAATTGCAAAGGCCATATATCTCATGCTAGCTAGAGAGCTTAAGCACGGACGTTTGCTTTTTTTTGAGCCACGGAACTCAACCGAATAAGTTCTAGCTTTAGTGCGTTTTCACGCCCGAGTTGGAAAGCTTTCAGTTCAGCATTGTAAAAAATCACTTGACGTTTTCAACCAAAAGGGCTACTTATGCGCCAAAGAAGAGGAAGTTCACTTACGCTCTTTAAAAACGAGGGGTTGCTACTCATCTTCAGCTGCTCAGCCAAACTGAATTTTGCTCAGAGAAAATATGTACAACGTATACATTGCACACGCATCAGGAGGAAATCCAGTTGAAAGATCTACACTTAAAATCAAAATGCTTGCAGCTTTAAGAGCATTTCAAAACCTTTTTGTGAAGCAAAGAATAGTAGAATGATCTTCAAGTAAAACTTAACATTGAATTGTTCTCGCTTCAAGCGGTTGTAACTAGAATTCTAAAGGTGTATTGCCGTTGATAGCAAAGCATCATAAAAGCCAAACAACAAAACACAGAGAACATGAAAGCTGCACAAAATCGCAACACACTCTGTATTATTACTAAAGGAAGGCATCGTCAAAAAAAAAATTGTACGAGTACACTTCAAAAGTTCTACGACACAAATACTATAACTTGCCATTTTTGACTACCTTACTGTATTACCATCATTTATGATTCTAAAATTAACTTTCAGATTTTCAGCGTTTTGGCTTTGTAGTACATATAATTACTGTATTATACAAAATGTCCTACATTTTGATTACCACTTTTCTTAAAACTACATGTACCTCTACAATTTAACAATCTAAGGGAAAGGTTAAAATAATGTGAACAGTTTGTTGGATACATTGCTCATGAAGGATAAATTGATTACATCAGGAATTCAGTTTGTTTCAGTCTTTCTTCCACGACGTTAAGCAAATCTCTAGGAACAGGGAAATGCTGAATAGTCATTACAGCTATTACAGCACCAGCGTTTTGAAGAAATAAAAAAAGATCAGGTTATTCACCTCATCTTGGAGGTCCATAACATACACTTCTTTTTGTTGTAGCATTGTTTTAAAGAGATGAAGATTCTGTTGTTGCTGGGCCACTTTGGTCTCCAGATAAGATATGCGTTCATCTTTGTCAGACAGCTGCAATGGGGGATGTTTTGGATCAGAAATTTCTAGAACTTTTTGGTTTCTAAGACAATAACAGGACTTTTTTCACAGCTTAAAACTTTTTAAGGTTAAGTGCGATTGTGTCTAAAGAATATTGTTGGCCATGCGTCATAACAACAAAACAGGTTACATTACATCTTTTATTGTGTACAATAACATATCTACAAGTACATTTATTTGTACTGTAAAGAATTCTATATTCATGTATTTAAAATTTGCTTTTTACTCGCTTTGTATTACAGGCAGATGATGCTTATTGTAGGTAGTGCCGGCTGACACTATGAATGAGAATGAAATGATTTACCAGCCTTTGGTTGATATGTTGGCGTGGCTGATACACAGCCTATATATCTGCTGGTTGAGTGTCGACCGAGTGGTGGTTGAGTGTAGGTACAGTGTAGAGTATTGGTCGAGAATCGGGAGAATGTTGATGGAGTATCAGTCGAGTATCGGTCACTATGTTGGCTGTTACTCGACTGACACTCAACTGACACATACACTGTACATGTATATCGGCCAACATCGACTGATACTCAACCAACCTACGCTCAACTGACTATTGGCCCATACAAGGCATATACATGTACATGTAGTTGGCCAATGTATCGACCAACAAATCAGTTGATGGTGTTGACCGAAGCTACCTTTAATAAACATGATCTTTACAGCCTACATGTACACTTGATTATAAAATCAAGGTGCCAAAGGGCTTGGTCTAGCTAGCTATTATCAAACTCTTAAAGTGCCACTATGATCAAATTCTTGATATCCATTTTTTACATTTTCGTAGACAATAAGTCTTTCCTAAAGATCTTGCTAAATTTCAATCTATCAGGATCATTAGAACTTGGGTTTTTTGGACTTTTATTTCCAAGAATTTACGGCCGCCACTAATTTTCCTTGTTCCAAGTCTTGGTTGAGAAATTGAGTAAAGGATGTCATTTTCTCAAAAAGACCATACAGGTTGAAATTATAATCACAATTAGTACTGCAATTCTCATAAAAAAAACTTCTCTTATGTCTTATATTCGTGGTATTTTTGAGAAAATGATGTCATTTACTCAATTTCTCAACCAAGACTTGGAACAAGGAAAATTAATGGTGGCCGTAAATTCTCTCCAAAAAACATAGGTTCTAATGATCATAATAGATTGAAATTTGGCAAGATCTTTTAGGAAAGTCTGAATTATTGCATATGAAAATATAAAAAAATGGATATCGAGAATTTGATCATAGTGGCACTTTAAGCCTTCATGTACATTCTGTACATTGTAGTAGGAAGTTTACTATAAATCAACTGAGTACAAATGTAAGAAGGGGTTCTACAGATACACTTGATGCCTTATTGTATTAACTGATGATGTGAGCAGTTCATGATCTACAGCAGGTACACGGTATGCCTGGTTTCACAAGAACCTACATGTATTGTGTGTATGTTCACAGCTACATCTTACCTTCTCATCCAGTGGACCTTGTTTGATCTGTTCTCTCAGGTTTTGCACCGCTGTTCGCTCTAGGTCGAGAGTTGCTCTGAAAATGAAAAAAATGTCTGTTTATTTACTAATCTAGGAGAAGCTGTGGTGTGCTTATTCACCTTTTCAGGTGTTTCCATAACCCAACAGAAACAGAAAACTTGACAAAAAAAGTTTTCAATTCTTTAAAAAAACACAGAGAGAAGAAGAAAAGAAAATCATACAATGTGTGATTTTCTTTTGTTGTGAGTACAAACTTAACAGTTTTCCTTGCTCATGTGATCTTAAGTGCATGACATTCAGGCATGTTTCTGTAGAGTTACGCACAGTACACAAATCATCACCTTTCATCATGTGCTGTGACTTTACCTGAGCGTTTCATTCTCTTCTTGAAGAGCTTCCACGTGCATCATTAGAGATTCTTCAGCCATGTGTTTGGCATGCTCTGCATCTTCATCTGAACTGATCTCCTCTGTCTTTTTTTGCAGACGTTCTTTCTCGGCTTCCAGCATTTCCTCCAGTTCCTCCACTTTGTTTTGCAAAGAGTCGCGCTCCTACAGAAAAAAAAAATGAGTCAATAGATAGATAGATAGATAGATAGATAAATAGATAGCTTTATTTTATATGGATAGAACACTTAGCTAAGAAGCTAGTTTACAGGTTCTCCATGAAAACACATTAAAATACCTTGTAAAAATTCCAAAAATACTAAAGATCAACCATTTACAAGAATCTATTACAATAATATGCTAATAATACTACATGATAATATAACCCTGCGGAGATACAAAACTCCTCAAAAGTTAACTCTTTTGCTGCACCCACTCTTGAAATATTTTGCAACATGAAAAGAAAAATTTAGTATCTCCAATCAACAATGTAATTTGAAAGCGTGCAAAGGTTTGCTTTTCAGGTTAATCACTAACGCCATCACATAGTCATTTCCCGTGGAAAAAAAAACACACGGACTCGGTTTGCTTTGTGAAGATGCTATTTTCATCAGCATTGAAGTGGACAGTTTCAAAAGTTGAGAAAAAGAAATAGTAAGTTTATTAAAAAAAGTTTGTTTTATCAATAAAAATCCAGGCGAAATGTAATTTCTGATCTTACCGGTGATGAGTGGCTGCTACAAACACTACAAAGAGGGTAAGTTTCCACAATTTGCCGAGATTGTGACTTTGAAAATAAACTTCATTGCTATAAATATCATTCATGAAAAATCAAATTTGGCAAAAGCATTGTTACACTACAATTTTTCAGTTCTCTAAATGGTGTATTATTAGTTGGAAGAATATATTAGTTAAAGTAGCAGAATTAATGTTAATTTTTTCTTATTTTAATTTCTAAATGAATGACAGATTATTTAAGCAATGGTTGTCATTGTCAACTTTAAATGTAAGCTTCAAATATGAAGCAAAGTGATCATGACTGATCAAGAGGTATTATTTCGTATTGTAGACAATAAAGATATCAAAGAACTAATTAAATAATCATAGTATTACCACTTGTTCTTCTTTCAGGAGGCTTTACTTCTCAAATCCATTTTGCTTCTGGGATCCTCACCCCCTGGGCCCCCAACGAGTCTCTGCCCCTGTTAGGTACCTGGCTGGGGGCCTGGGTGGCCCCCAGACCCCTTGCCTGATGGGCCCAGGTGCTGTCTACTTTCAAGAATTCTCCTCCTAATTTAAATCATTTTGACAAACCTGAACAACGTACCTTGGTGATGAGATCCAGTCTCCTTTCCATGCAGTACCTCTCTTCCTCAAGTATTTTCATAACATTAACATAACCAGATTCTTCTGTACTGGAGCCTACAATTGTGGATACAGTGCCACTGCCTTCCAGTTCTTCTTCAGGTTGAACATCTTCTTCTGCTTAGATACATTGAATTTAAGTACAATTTAACAGGGTCTGGGACTACATTTAATAATAATGATCAAGTGCGCTTTATATAACTGTATCATAAAAATTTAAACTAATCCTAAAACATGTGAATGGCTTCAAAAAAAAACAGTAAAAGTTCAATAAAAGTTACATTTACAAACCTTGCATTTCAAACAGTACAATAACAAACAGCACATGTATCCAATTGTACTCATTGAACATGTGATATACAGGGCAAGACTTAGCCTGTAAAAACAGACAGAGTTCTTACATTTGCTTTTGTGGCATGAAACTAATCAATGTACCTGGGAACTTGTCTGTGTTCGAAGGCTGCTACATGTATAGGCAAAAGAGAGTTTACTACCGTCTAACCCTTTTCAAGTGGCCACCTATCAAATGACCACACCTAGTAGGGCGCCAGTAATCAGTGCCATTAAAGGCTTTTCCATTGTTTTTTACCTCTACATGTATTTAGTGGCCACTATCCATTTCCCAGAGGGTGGCCATTTAATAGGCATGTAGCTGTATTATTTTGCACAGGTACAGACATTTTAGATGAATATGTACCTTGCTCAAGTGAAGGCTTCTTTTCAAGAGCAGCCAGTTTTCCTTTCTTATCAGTCGATCTAACAAACTCTTCCAGTGCCTGTTCCAGTTCCAAGCGTTTTGATTCAGCTCCTTCTCGTTCTTCTTCAATCTGGGCTATTTTCATTTGTATGGCCAACTTTTCCTCTCTTTCGTGTAACAGATGCATTTCAACCTGAATCATAAATAAAACAGTTGTGATGAGGAAGGTTCTTTTAGTCACTGCACAGTAACATATAGACAATGTACTGAAGAAAACACTGTCTTGTGGACTGCTCGCATGACAAGCGATATGCATACAATCATGTATGTATCAATTGAGATTTTATAAGTGTATTAAGAAGGACATGTACATGTAGTCATGTTAGACCTGGAAATAACAATCAGCAATCAGACATTGTCTGCTGAGCACCAGTCTGACTAAGCTCTTGTCTTGAAGATCTTGGACTTGAATCACATGTGCTTACACTACCATGTAACAGATGTGTGCTTTAAGCCCCCTGATTGCTAAGTAATCGTATTACCTCATGGATGGCTTTGGATAAAGTGAGTCATCAGTTTGTGTATTAAAATAACATAAAATGCTATTGATGCCTGACCTTACAATATAATTTGAACAAGCTGAAAGTAGAAATGTGAGAGGACAGGCACATGTCCTCTACATGCTTTTGCATGTAAGAAAAATTATGCACAGTGGAATTCCAATTTTTCACACCCTTGATTTTTCAAGCCTTCCGACACCTTGAACCAAAAAATACTCACCTTCCTTCAGTTGAAGACAGAAATTAAACTCCCAAAATCTTTAACTATCTACATTAGTAATTTTTCAAATCAATAAATTCATTTTTCATGAAGGTTTGAAAGATATGAATTATACAGTGCATGTACCTCTTGCATATCCTTGGCAAGTTTTTCTTTTTCATTCTGAAGACTGGTCAACTTTGCCTTTGCTTGAAGCTTCAACTTTCCAGTTTTGGCACTCAAGTCTCGAATCTCTTTTTCCTTTGCCTCAATCTCTGTTTTTGCCAAGGCAAGTTCCTCAGCAATTTTGTTGTTCTTGTCAAGAGAACTTTGAAGCTGAGCATGCAGAGCATTTTGGCTATCTTTAAAAGCTTCCTTTTCATCTCTAAATTGCTGTTCCTTCTCTGCATCAAGAAGCAGGAGCCGTTCATTAACATTTTCCTTCGATTCAAGCCCAGCTAGGCTTTCTTTTAATGATGCGATAGTTTCCTCCAGGTTGGCGTTCATTTTTGTTTGTGATGCAAGCTCCATGTCCTTCTCACTTAATTCTGTCTCGTGTTTCTCCTTAATGTCTTGAAGCTGCTGATCTTTGGCATGAACTTCCTCTTGTAACATGCCAACTTCTGCTGTCTTATCTGCAACTAGCTTTTCCAATGTGTTCATCTGAGTCTGTTTGTCTGCAGCATCCATTTCAAGTGCATTTATCCTTTGAGAATTATTGCTGATCATCTCTTCACGTTCCTTTATCTTTTCTTCAAGTAGAGCCACTACCTTATCACTGTGAGAGGCTGGCGAGGTCCCCTCACTGCTCAAGTTTTTTTCCTGCATGGCTCTTTTGAGAACTTGAATGGCTTCATCCTTGGACTACAAATAAAGAAATACATTGTGCCACAGAATACAGGTACTACATGTAAGAAGCAGCAACAAAAAAGCTGTTTAAACTGTTTAACTCTCTTTAGTAGTAGAAGTGCAAGAGACTGTCTGTTGAACTCTGCATGCACACCATGTCGCCATGCCTGCTACATGTATTTAACAATTACCCTACGAAATCGCACAGAATATCACCTGATACTTAGCCGACGAGGCCGTCAGGCGATATTCCGCAAGATTAAGTAGGATAATTGTTTTATTATTCAACAAATTGATAACAAAACTAACAATTTTATCCGGCCAGGAAAAAAACTCTTTTATTTACAGTACAGCTTGTTGCGGCGTACAAAATTACAGTATGTATATCGCAGGATATCTGTTACCTAGAATTGCAGATATTGACAGAGAGAATTATGACCATATTAATTATTTGGACAGTGTTACAATTTGTTGAATAATAATTTTGTATATGTCATGTACTTGTGTATTTTTTTACACATTGTATTCCTGTTCATGTACAACTGTACATGTACACTGTAGAAAAGTCAATTGAGATCTCAAAAGAAGCTAGAGTCTCCAAATTGCGCTTATAGCTTGCTTATTCTCTAGGCAAATTGAACCTTTTCATATCTGAATTTTCCATATTTTGTGCTATGCAACAACACAGAGCTCCATGCATATTATAGCTACTACCACTGTACGCCGCAGAGGGTCATAGCTATTAGTAGATTTGTACATGTCCGCATGCTTCCTCAAAGCAATTTTTTGGGTAATGCTATTGGCTTGAGCATACATTGTATTCAACATTTGTACTCTCTCTTGAGCTCTTCAAATTCCACGATCTTTTCCATTTTTCAAAACCTTTAGTTTACATGTAGTGGTCAGTTTTGAAAATTTGCAAAACTATCCTTGTTTTAAGGCACATGTACTTTAGGGTGGCTCATTACTTGAGTTTATTTTATTTGGTTTTGTTTTTACATGTGCAGTGATGGCCAGACCAGACTTAACTATTACAGTATGTTCCATGACTTTCCAAAACCAACAGTCTACATGTTATGCCGTGACTTTCCAGCCCTGGAACATGAAATTCTTGAATTCAAAGACTTTCCAGGTTTTAAATGACCCGTACAAACCCAGTGTATTACAGTGTACATGTATCAGCGTTTTTGAGTAAGCACCCTTGATGTCATTGTTCAATTTTATTAATCTGGGGCCCAGGGTATATTTTTATAGGGAGAATACTGACAGTAAATGTAAAGTTCACCTCTATGATTTGTGTTTTCTCTTCTAGCTGTTCTCTAAGGTCATGCTCAGTTGTCTTGAAGACTTGTTCGCTTTCAGCAAACTCAGCAGCCATAACCTTTTCCTTTTCTTGCACATGGTGCTGTAGCTTCTGGACACTTAGTTTGTGTTGTTCTTCAATTTCTTGAATGTGTTGCAACAAAGATGCTTTCTCTTGCTCCAGCTACAAGTATTGAAAACGCATCCATGTATTGTTAAACATAGTAATGTAGAAACAAACTTAAAAGTATTTTCCACTGTTTTGTTCCCTACGCAAATAATTTACATTTTTCCCATGCATACTTAAAGAATTTAAGAGCAACAGTTTTATAATTTCAAAATAGCTTGCAAATCCATTTGAGCAAATTGTGCATTGTGTATCCAAAATCTGTTCTGTTTCTACTTTATCATTCTGGTAGAATTTCTGTAAGTCATGTTTGGTATGTTTTTCTTTATCAATTGCTTAGTTTCCTTTTATTTACCATTTCTGTAGTCATTTTCTTTTCGCTAGCCATTTTTATTCTTATTCAAACTCGTACATGTATTCATGCAAACACAAAATTATTACATGTAAAAATTAATTGTACCATGTTTGCAATAGAAACGATCAGTTGATTTCCACCCGATCAATACTCTGGAGAAACAATGATCTAATATTACTTTTAGATGAATTTGGGGTCAAGGGCAAACTTAAGAACCAATGTTACATGTACAGTAGTATCTTACTTTTTCTGCAGCAGCAATCTTTTCACTCTTCTCCTCCAATTCTTTTTTGAGTGCACGGACTTCGCTTTTAGCTGTTTGAGTTTCATCCACAGATTTCTCAAGTCTACCATTCATTGCTTCCAGTTGTTCTCTTAATGTGGCAACAAGTTCATCAGCTCCACTATCAAGATTCTTCATGGCTTTGAGTTGATCAATAACCTGATCACGGCTATCTATGAGCCTTTTCTGTGCATCAAGACGATCCATCAGACCTTCAATGGTCTTGTTTCGATCCTCCAGCAATTGTTTACATTCCTCTAGTTTTAGTTGGAAACCTTCTGCAGTTCTTATCTTGACAGCCAACTCACTCATAACCTTCTCTTCATTATCTCTTCCTTGCTGTTCAAGCTGTCTGACTGCACTCTCACTCTCCTTCAAACGATTCTGTAGAGTTTGAATGGTGCTGTCTTTTTCAGCCAGCAAGGTTTGAATCTGTTGAATGTTGCTCTTTTGGGCTGGATTATCCTGCCAAAAGACAACCTATTAGTAACTTCAAGATAGACTCTTATAAATCATCTTTAGTGCGTGATATACATGTA
>OMLO01002958.1_pt1 | contig 13922 bp, 6 predicted proteins | sample 1674811 | NCBI WGS metagenome assembly OMLO01 (sample SAMN06265003, study PRJEB25207) | coral metagenome | isolation source: Coral host | place: Mexico:La Bocana,Puerto Morelos, Mexico | collected 2008-11-13
TTTTTTATTGGATCGCTCCAGTGTTCCACTGACAGAGACGAACGTTCTCTTGGAAAGTTCGTTAACTGTTGTGGAAGTATTTGCGGTGGGTTATTTTCCTGTGAATTCGTACTTTTTGTGTCCTGGATTGTTCCGTTTCCTTTCAGAATCCTAACGACATCTGAGCCAGGGGTAAGTTATATCTGAAGAAGTCATGGTAACATATACATTCGATCGAAGTGCCGATTTCAAATAATTAGGTGTTGGCCATTTAATCCTAATCTTATAGTTAGATCATGGCCGTGTTCTGATTTTAACTCTTTAGATGCCACTGAACTTTAAGACGTCCCTTGCGATATTTCATGGTCGATTGTTCAAAAACAGATCAGTATAAGTGAATTGTATGTCACTAGCACGCTTTGAAAGTTTGAGGTATAATATAATAATCACTTGGTGTTTTGTACATGTGCGAACTAATACTGACAGTACAGGTTGTTGAGATTTAGCCTAGTAACTACAATTGTTTTCTTCCCAAATTATTTGCCTTTTGAGTTGACTTATAAACTTCAAATAATCAGCTGGTGAATACTATAATATTTGGTACGGCATTTTTGTGGGCTTTAAAATTTTAAAACCCCTTGGAAACATAAATATTTTGGACTGTTATGGACTAATTCACAAAAGCTGCATAAAAAGTTCGATCATTTTCAAACTTGAGCCAACAACACCCAACATTTCGCAAGTTGCAACAGGATGTCCAAATGTATACAACATGTTGCGCCCAGTAATGTTGTCATAACTTGCATTGAAATGCTGTGATCATTCAGCGGGGGCTTGAATGATTGCTAAGTCCAATTGCTAGTTAACGTATCACAACAAATTTTGAGGTTAGGAAATCTTGGAACAGCTGGGAAACAGCAAGAAACTTGTAACTTGTTAAAGTGTCACATACAAATGGCATAAATATGCAGTTATAAACTGGCTTTGGAATATTGTAAAAACTAGGCTGTTGCGTGGAAAATTGGAACACTGTATGATCTGGATGCAGATATAGGACTAATATACATGTGTCTTTGAATATTGTACGTACTGATGTTTTATTACATTTTAATTGCATCCAGTAGTGTGTGGTCATTCCTATTCATGTTGGCAAGGCTCAAAGAATAGGAGATGTGCAGAATTAGTTAATCTGTAAAGTTCTTAGAATCTATTACAAAGAATTGCTGTCTTACAGCTCCAGGCTACTAGTGAGTGTTATGTTTAACAAAGACCAAACATCAATGTCACACTCATCTCCTCTCAGTAGCATGCTGGTGTAGCCCATAACAAAATAACAATGCTGAGGGTTTGATATTTAATTTATATACAGTCTGGTCACCAATAAATTATTGTGGTTTGAAAACAAACTCAGGCACTCATTTTCTTTTTGGGGTTACTACCAGTAACACATTCATCGTCTTGTTAACAAGTGAGTCTCACATTGCGTATTTGGAAGCACAAAGTAAAACCAATGGTGTACCGAAATGGCTTGAGGTTTCTCAATTCTTTGAATTGCTTTTTACAACTAAAATAGGTTTTTTTTTTTACAAAGAGACATGTTTTCTACAGCTAGAAATGTGACAGTTTTATGGCTAAAGCAGCAAAATGCATTTAATGGAGTGGGATACAGAGCAAACCTCAGAAACAGTTATTTTACTAACTATCAATGCTACAATGAATGTTGTCCAATTATGTTTGGCGGCTGCAGAGATCAGAATATCTGTGAATGCTTTATTGTGTGAAGTGTTGCAAAAGATTGTATGTTCTTATCACAGTATGATCTGCATCATGGGTGTTAGAACACACTTATCCTGGTCAGCTGACCTCCTACTGACTCCCTATAAATCGACAGGAAAATTATTTTCTTAAAATCCCAGAACTATCAATGAGACTGATCCTTACAAATTAATTTTATTAGCTTACCTGAAATTCCAAGGTGGTGGACAATTTGCATACCAGGCTCCTACTCTCTAAGACTCTTCTCCCTTGATTGTAAGTGCAGGTTTTGCTTATGAAAAGTTGAGCAACAAATAAGTTGAACCATCATCAAGTTTGATTTTTGTGTCTATCAGAAAATTTAGCAATGATAGTAATGAAGAAATGCTGATAGTATGAACATGCTTGCGATTGACCATGTGTGACAATGGATGAACATCAACCAGAAGTTGATTTTTCCATGGTAGTTCCAAGTATCTTGCTAATGTTCCCCAAGCCAGTATTCAAATATTAAAGTGATTTTGGATAGCTTAATTCTCCTTGATGTATGTGGCTGGAAAAAAGACTGGCCACAGATTGTCAAGTAACTCAATCTAATTCAATCAACAATTTCTTATTAGTTTTGCACGTTTTACATACAGGATGAGCCTAAGAAATAGAAAATGTACTGTGAAATGAATGTTTGGGAGAATGAGAAATGCTGTGGAAACACGAGCCTCAGGAGAGTGTTTCCACATTTCTATAGTAACACAGAGAACATGTATTCTATTTCTTGTAGAAAATATCGTGATGCAAAAAATGTAAATTCTCTTTGCTCTTTGCTTGTGCCATCATTACATCAACAGCTTTTGCTAAATGAGTTCTGTGTTTCTATCAAGTCATAAAAACATGGTTTTGAACCATTCAGCTTTGGGTAATTTTCAAATTAAAAGTAGATTATTCGTCATTTTCCAGTGCAGGTAGTGCTTGTGATAAGTGAAGCTTAAAAGGCCAACATGCTCGCTATTGTTGTATTGTAATCAAGTTGCCCTGCAATTACTCTTGTCTTCGTCCAGTGCAGTAGTGCTGGTGGTGACAGATAAGAGCAATGAGGCTCTCTATTTGTTAAATGATGTTCGTGTCAATATTTCATAAATGTGCTATAATACATACATGTATAACATCAAAGTAACCTCTAACAGAACAGAGACATAAATTGGATTTCACTAAATATGAGCAATTTTCAAATCAAAAATAGCGATTAATATTATATTAATAATAGACTGTGACTTTTCAGAAGCTTTTAGAGCAATCTCCCAATGTGAGATGGAAAGGACCTCAAAATTTACTAAGAGTTCTTTTAATTGATTTTATCTGTAAAAATGCAAGTTCCATTGAAATGTTTAAACTTTATAATTGTTGCCTTGTTTATAGTAAATATCACATTTTGAGTGGAACAATTTTGAATTTAGCAGAAATATGGCGTCACAGTTGAGGCTGTGAATGTGTATAATTGCTGACTGCTGAGTTGAAATTTAGGACATTGCAGACTCATTTTCCCACACTTGTCGACATGGAATGTCATTTTTGGGATATCTTGGTGAGTAGGCAATGTTTCTTCATTTTTTTTTTATCTTTCTTTCTTTCTCATTTATAACCTTGCACACAGCTTTTACCAAATGTGCCAAATGTTGTCCTCAAAGAATCCTGCAGGTTTTCTAGTGTTCTCTGAAAGCTTTTGATTGGAAATACAATAATTTCAATTATCGGTAATTCACCGATTTTGCTCCCAAGACAAAAACAGTGAACAGTGTTTGGCCGAAAGAATAAGTGTATTAAACAATAGCAATATACAAGCTACAAAGATCAAGAGCTAAAACAGGATAAAACTAATCTGAAGCAGGCTCTTCTACGATTAATAATAATTATATACCATCAATAACAAAAGGGAGGGCAGGGGGGGAAGTAGAAACTAAACGTACAAGATGATCGACAACCATGCTTACAATGTCCTTAGAACTGAACCAACTTATATGTTGCAATATGATCCCAAATCTGTGATAAAAACCAGATCACCTATATGGGGGCGATTATCTATTTTAAATGAAATGTTTAAAATACCAAATTATTACATACCTTGAAAGCATCTACATGTATCTCTGGTTTTAGCAAATAAAATGCACATTTTGCAAATCAATGTCATTTTTCATACAACTCGGAATCTTGATGTGATCTTTGTTTTGCTATATTTTATTAAATATTTTTTTTGACAATTATAGATGGAAATCGGTAATCTTCACCTAAAGTTAGACCCATAATGCTGTGGGAAGTGATGCAGAGGGAAGTGATGCAGAGGGAGAGGACATTATTTTAGTGTCAAAGCACTACTTTGCAATAAAGCTAATTAAAATCTCCCCAAGTTGTTTGCACTATTGTGGTTACTCACTATCCAGTAGGCTTTTGTAATAACTTGTGATTACTAACCTAGCCTATTGCACAGTCAGGTTTGTAGCCACAAAATTTTACTATGATTTTTTCTTAGTTCATGGCCTAAGGAAGGGTTCATAGTACAATTTTTGTCTTGTTAAATATAAATGGTTTGCCTTAATTAAATTTTCTAGATTTTTCTCTGGTGGAAAATGCAAAACTAACGCTGCCTTGGAAGGATATGGGTGGTAAGCAATTAACTGATAAAGTGTGTTTAGTTTAACTTCATTGAATTGATCTTTAAGAGAATTGATTAATTTGAAGAAAGAACTTGTTTAGGATCATTTCATATAAAGTATGATGTATAACCTTCGTCACACACCATGACTGGCCACACTAGTTGACACCATTTCGAATTTACCAAACTAAAACTTGAAAAATTCTGCCCGAGCTTTTCAATTTTTGAACAAAATGTACATTGCACATGCGCAATTCATGAAATTTTCCTTTTAAGCTTAGAGCAGAACATCTTACTTTATAGTCTAAACAATCCTACACCATATCTTTTGTCATATTGTTTCCCTGCCATGTTGAAATGGCAAATAGCAGGAAAACCTCTGATGCTAGCTGACTGCCAGTGCAAGTAACCATGACAAAATATATATTTTTTTCAATTTCCCAATATTTTTTTGGATTTGATGATTGTCATGATGACACGAGAAATTTGCATAATTAACCATGCGCATGCTCAAAAGTAGTGTCACAGACTGTATGTTTCGAATAGGTTGTTGTTGTTGTTGTTCTTATGCTCGGATACCATGTTGTAGTTTTGCTAAAATAAAAAAAGCAGAAATAAACCACAGAGATGTAAGTTAAGTATTTATTACCTTGATGATGCCATTCTTGGATTTGCAAACTAATGCGGAAAAAAAGCTTAGAACACATGACTGATTGTGAAACTCATACCCAGGTTTTGCATTTAGTGTGACAGAACTTCAAGTTAGTTTTCTGCTTCTTTCGCAAGCTCAGCCTGCAGAAAAAACATGTCATCTGCAGAACTTTGCCACATTCCTTCCTCTTCACATCTCTTTAGCATATCACACCGACAACAAAATTTCCAACTGCTTCTAAATTCACTTCACCATTTTATTTATTTTATATTCTAAATGATCCCAAACTTTCCTCTGGTGTTCTTCTCCGCCATGGTGGAATGGCAAATAGTGGTAGAACCTCTGATGCTGGCTGACTGCTGGTGCAAGTTACATGTGACAAAATGCTTTTTCTGATTCCCAAAATGTTTTCTGGATTTGATGGTTGAAGAATTAAACAGGACTCCTCGATGATGATAAGTTTGTTTAATCTCAACAATGAACGAGTCCTATTATTATAAGATGGTAAACAATACTAACAATAAGTTTCTTATTGAAGTACACACAAATTATTATGAATGAATCAACTTCATAAAATAACAAACAATGATTCAAAGGAACTTCAGTGTTTGTAGATATCCAACGATTTTCCAGAAATATGGCAATTTTCATTTTTTCTTCAGATTTCAAAAATTTTTGTTTTGTTTTGGAATATATATTGGGAATGTCCCTTATCAGCTTCCATAATTTTTATATGCCATGCATTCCATCTTAATTGACAACTCCCTTAATACCCTCTCTGTAGTCCCTTGGCTATGGTCTTACTATCCATGTTTTCCCTGTTGGACATACGTGTAATATTGCACATATTTGCTATCTATGAAACATGCTCCTTATGCAAGGCAAATTTATGAACAATAGTTCTTTGAACCTGATAATTTTAGATAAGAGCTTATAATTCAGTGGACTTTCCTTCTTCTTGTTCTTGTTGTAGAAGTATTAAAAAAAAAGAAAAATGCACACAGTATATAAGACCAAAAGTGTCAAAAGACCAACTGAAGGTGCCCCTAACTTTGGAGGGAATGAAATATTTTGTCACATTGTTCTTGCCATAGTCATTCACTCACCAAGCCCAACCTTTTGTGCCAAGTTTGAGTGAAATTGGTTCATATGATTTTAGCTGTATCACCTCTTTTCTGGGTAGAAACCGGTGTCCCACGTCTGTTTAGTCTTACTGATCGAGCCAGTCCTCAATTTTGATATTGATCCTAATGGAGCAAAAGTGATTATTATCTTTGTATATTTTACAGAGAAAAAAAGAGTTAAGGAAGAAGTTTTGCACTGGCTTGAAAAAGAAGAATCTGCCTTTGAAAGACTTGATGATTTATGGAGGGACAAAGTAAATACCACTGGGACAACAGCAGTGAGGGATCTTTTTGAAAGATATGAGACTGAGCAAGGACCTCTATCTATAGATGAATTAAAGGATCTTCTCAAAGATCTAGCATATGTGCATATTACATGCCGTGTTTTTCCTCAAACCCGTACCACCAGTAGTACAGGCAAGTTTTGAAATTTTTGAAATAAACCCAATCAGAGAATTACGTACACTTTATATTAATATTCATTTGGCAGAGTTTTCAAATATTTTTCTGTATTAAAAGAATAATTTTGATGCAAGTTGTTAACCATCATCTGACAGCCCATCCTGTGAACATTGCTTTAAAGAGGAATCTTTTAATGAAGATTCATTGGAAAGACTCATCATAACTTTAACTGAAATTTCAAAGGACAGCGTGTTTTTTTTGTGCTGTGATAGAGTTACCGGTAGGTGTACAAAGTAGTGTGGCTACTGAGGTAAAAAGTTCATTTGACTTTCTTCTTTCAAGGGTTGTCATTTGGAAATAATGTAGCTAGTGCATTGGAAGGTTCAAGCTCCAAGGCTGCTGCATCAGGTTTTCAATCATCTCCCTCAAGGGCCATGGTGACAGGACGAGACCGGATGAGAGTAAAGTTACCACCCAAGCCATCAAGCCATGACTGGTGTCCTGAAAAGACATCTGGAACAATGCAAGAAGAAGAGAAGGTACCTACTCCTACAGAGTGACAGGCTCATTTAGTATTGAGAAAGTATTGAGAAAGTATTTGTATTGAGGAAGAGCTGAACTGATGGTGAATTATCTACAAAAATACAAATTACCGCATGCTTATTGCTGCATCAACTATATGTAATATACTACTGATAAAATTAGTTTTAGTGGAGCATCAGTGGTAGCTGCAGCGAGACTATTGATACTACTGAAGGTTGGAAGATATATTTGGAGTCACTGTGATCTCAACAATATTTTTCGTTAGGACTGATCATAAAGCATAGGGGGTGGGTGGGGTGAGGGGTGAGTTGGGTCGGAGCAGAGATAGGTTGGGTCATTAGTTTTTGGTAAGGGGTGGATCAATTTTTATCTACGGGGGGCGGGGTGGATCATCCTATTTTATAACAGGAATTGCCCTTTTCATGGTTAGTTTCTTCATTTGCATTACAATGTAATCCAACGTGTGTGCAAGGAAATTTTAGACTAAACCTTCAAAGTAGCCCAAAATTGCCTCACATACATTCTGGATTATATTGTGATGCAAATGAGAAAAGTTAACTGCGAAAAGGGCTTTTGGAACATATAATTGTTTAACTATTGTTTTTAAAGTCTTGATACTACTGGAACAGTTAGCCACAGAGTTAAAATTTGTAATCAAGCCTAAATTAGTATTTATATAAAAACAAAAAGTTATCAGTTGTCTTTTATTTTTTTTCTATATACAAACTGTACATGTAACTTATGCAAATCTATATGAACTAGGTAAATGGTCTTACAGAATAAGCAAGGAGAACCAGAGCAGGAATTTCTCTTTACCTCTTATAGGAACCTTGCTTATTCTAAAATTGGCAGCTTTTGTTCTCAGTTTAACTCTTATGCTTTTCTTCCTGCAGAATCTGAGGGAAGAAAATGAGCGACTTAAAATCAAAGTACGCCAGTTAGAGCAGGAATTAGAGGTACTCAAAATGCACACTTGTATATGTACTTGTAGGTATCTAACAACCACAGAAAAAAAACATTTCAGGGTAATAGCATTATTAGTACAAATGGAGCTGTAACCAGGAAATGACATATTATTAAGAAGTAAAAACGTTCTCTGGTTGAACGATTAAGAACATAAGCTTTCAGGTATCAATCTATAATATGAAAAATGTTTATGCGCAAATGGAAATATATGCAAGCGACAACAGCAACGACAGTTTCATTTATCCCTTATTTCGTTATAAATTAATCACATAAAGTATAATAATAGAAATTAAATAAATATATTAAGGGTAACTGACAACCTGAAGTAACCTGGAATAGTTAAAACTGCTTGACTTCTGGAGTGATTCAATGTTTTTTTGCTACAGACCGGTTTCGTATGGTCAACAAGTGACCACACTTATCAGGCAACATCAACGAATGACCGGTAAATTTAAATGCTGGCGGTTAAATACAAATACAAATAGTTGCTATGGTGCTGATTATTGCGTTATGTTATCTTAAGGTTTTTGAGTACATATCTGTTTCTGTGGGGGCACGAAGTCGCTAATTCATTACGTTTGTGGAGGCTACATTGGTGTTTGCTGCAGATTATTATGAATTTTTCATAAAGAGAACCTGCATTTCTTAGTTATGTTGTTGTAAGGCTTGCAAGGGTTCCTTGGCGTCTTTCAATTTCCATACATGTTTTGACAGTTCGGTCCTGCTTCTTTTGTTGACGTGTTGGAGGGATATTGCATGATTTCTGAAACGTTCTTTGAAGTTTTTTGCGAGTCCTACGTATGATTCTGTTTCTGTGTCGGTTGTTACGATTGCTTGGTACACTACTTTCGTTTCAAGGCATTTTCCTTGAAGGGGGCATACGTCTTTTGCTCGGCAATTACACTCGGCAGGCCTTTCTACGGGTGGCGGGTAACGGGTGGCGGGTAACGGATAACGGGTGGCGGGTAACGGGTGGAGGGTAACGGGTGGTGGGTGACAATTCAGGATGCCTGATTTTCCTGCTAATGAAACATTTTTGCTCAATCCAAACACTCTCTTATTTTAAAATTAGTAGTTCTTAACGTTTTGTTGTTATTGTTGCTGTTTTTTCTTTGACCCGACCCGACTTTAGCGCTTAAGTGTTTCAGATAACCATAACCTGACCTAAATGTACATTTCCCGGCGTGACCTTTGCCTGACTTCTGGTCAGCTCATAAGGAATTTATTGTGAGGATAGGTTTTCCCTTGGGACTGTAAATCGTCAGCTTCAAATCCGTCTCCAAAACCTCCGCCTCCGCCACCGATAAATTAAATTTCTCCCCGATTTCTTTGCAGCAGTTAGTTTTTGTCTTTGAAATCTTTACTGTTACGGTGGTAGACGTACTCATATCGCGCAACTTCCTGCATAAATTCGTCGTTACTAATGTTACCTTGTTCAACGCCAGCCATGTCTACAACAAATAAACGGTTGTTTAAAGAGAATACTCGGGCTTTGTTGCTAAGAAGCGTTGAATTCAAAATATTATGGGATATGTTTTGATCGCAAAATCGCAAACGATCGCAGAGGATAGAACATGGTTCCATCTTCTCGATCGTTTGCGATCGTCTGCGATCACGATCGCAGGATCGCAGACGATCGAAGAAGTGTGTTTCCATATGATCGCAAACGATTGCAGAACTTTTTGCGATTTGCGATTCGCGATCTGCGATCGTCTGCGATCATATGGAAACCAACCTTTAGAAAAGGATAAGTGTATAATATAAGCTTATTAGAATTTACATTGACAATTTGACGACGCTCACTAAGATAAGAAATAAGCCATTCCCTTGACTAGGGCACGGAAGCCATAATGTCCAAGCTTTTTAATCAAAATTTCATGGTTAACAGTGTCGAGAGCTTTGCGAAAAGAGGGACGGAGAAAAGATTAAAAACTAAAATACAACAGAAGTGTGAACAAAGCTAAAAAGAATGTAAATGACATCTAAATTACAATAAAATGAAATATTGCCTATGCAGGCAACGGCTTTGAGTTATCCGCGCCGACAGTTTTTGCAGTATGTCAGGATTCTAAGGTGTTTCGGACGCGGTGCTTGCATTTGTCGATTTCATCAGTGTGATTAAAGTCAATTGAGTGATTATTCTGCCACTCAGGTTTTCAGCATTTGAGCTGTTCGCATAGTTTCTCAGGCTCTTTGGACCCATCTTCCAATTTCTCTAAGTAATTCCATCAACAGTCTGAGCACGGGATTTTGTAGACTAGGAAGACTACTTTACACTGGAGATCTCAACTTCGTAGATGGAAATTCCCGGTGAAGTGTTTTCACTGGTTTGCTGACCACTCGAATTTCCTTGTTATGAATTAATCTCGCAAGAGGCTGTCCGACATGGATGGATACGAGTTCTTTTGGTGTGAGGCCTGTATGTGAGGGTGGCTTCTTTCAACCAGAGAACGTCGCAACGATCGCAGTGATCGTTGCGACAAGAGAGTCGCGGAGAGAGACTTGAGCTCTACCTCGTAGCGGTCACATAGACACCGGCAGTGACTGTAAAGATCGCTCAACATTGTCTGTAGTGATCACAGCGATCGTATGGAAAACAGCCTTTAGTATCCAGTGTAAAGTCGATCCATGTTACATGTTGTAAACATTAGCTTACACTTTGTTTGCAGCAAGAGAAGGCAAACAACATTCACTCTCAACGCCAAGCTTGCGATCTGCAACAAGAAGTCAAGGTATGTTTTAATTTACAGTAGTAAAATCGGAAAACACCTTGACTTTAAGTAAGACTCGCACTGTTTAAAACACTTCAAGAAACAGAGGAGGAGTTTAAGATAGCGAGAGAAACATCACATTTTATCCAAAGAGATTTGATAAGAAAACTAATAATCGACTATCATAGAATAGGCTATTCCGAAGTTGGGCGAGTTTCAAGAATTTTAGCTAATTGATGAACTGACACCACCATACAAAAGATCACGTTGAGAGAAGTCATTTGACGAAGTTTGATACTTTTAGTATAAACAGAAACCAAGTTGTGGACATACTAACGTCTCTATGTCGAGACACCCCCCCCCTCCCTCCATACCATATAAACTGATTTCTGGAATACTCTTAAAAATGGACATTCAGCTTCTTTCAAATGGTAGGTGAATGACCGGATTTTACAGTTGTCACAAAACTGATAAAAAAATTCTAGTAAAAATACACATAACATCACGAAAAGTCAAAATTGTTGTACCGACTAGAAAAAAACAAGACAGGGCACCAAATTTTCAACAGGTAGTTTGAGTAATAGGTGCAGCTATTTGTACCTAACTGATGCTAGGCCTTGATCGCCTCATTATGGGACACTTTATGGTATGCGCAGTAGGAGTGCTTATAATACTAATAAGTCAGCCTGATATTTACTCTCCTTTTTAAGGAAAAAGACCGTGAATTACGGAATCAGCACGCGGTCATGAGTGTTGTTAGGGATCAGTTGAGAGAGTCAAAAAGAACTGCAGCCGAAGAGCAGCTAGCCCGAGAACGGCTGGAGGCGACATTGCAGCGGGTTACAGAGGCAATGAAAACTAAAGAAAAACGATACGACGAAAAATTTAAAGAATTGGAAAATCAGATACGGGAAAATAAACGTCTGAATGATAGAGTGACGAATCTACAGCGACAACTGGATTTGGAAAGGTCTTACCGAGAGCAGTATAGAGCAGAGTTTCAACGAGAACTACAGCAGGATAGAGAAGAGTGTCAACGACAACTTCAGCAGCAAAGCGAAAATCTTCAACATCAGTATAGGCAACAAATTGAGCGACATTTACAGCACGTAGAAAGGGTAGCAGAGGAGCGCTATGCTCATCAGCAGCAACCTGAAACACGAACCTGGATCATTCAACGCAATGAAGTTGTCCAAAGCAGCACAGTTTTGGGCAAGGGGTCCTGGGGAAGTGTTCGAAAAGGAACGTTCCGTGGTAGCCCAGTTGCTGTTAAGGAGCTTCACAGCGTGATTATGTCATCTCATAGTCGTAGACTCTTTGAACGTGAAATGGAAATTTCATCCCGATGTCGCCACTTTAATATTGTGCAATTTATGGGGGCAACATCGGATGATCAAAGTCCTTTACTTGTGACGGAACTACTTGACTGTAATTTGAGAGAACTCCTAGAACAACACCAATTGAACAGGGCTGAAATAATTTCTCTCGCTTTAGATGTGGCCCGAGGTTTAAACTGTATGCATCGCAGTCAACCTCCTATCGTGCATCGTGACGTCAAAAGTGACAATGTACTTATTAAGAGATGGGATAATTCTTGGATTGCCAAAGTGTCTGACTTTGGAGCAGCCAATTTTCGTCGTCAGATTATGACTCCTAATCAGGGAACACCATTATACAGTGCCCCAGAATCAAGCACTACAGAGCAATCAGAGCTAGTAAGTATTCGCATTTCGTTTACGGACTTTATGCTCTTTTGGGATAAGAGATGTAGCTATTCTAAAATTCAAAGCATTGGACAGCAGGTCCTGAGGTCCATACGTGGTTTAAGGTCAGATTGTCCAGTTGCAATTGATGCATTCTTGGGAGAGACGTTTTTCCCCGCTCTCCTTCCCGTAGTGCAGCGATGTAGTTAGACCATCTAAACCAAAATTTCTCTTAAATGTAATAAAACCTCTCGAAATCGTTATCTTTTTCATAGTTTTCATTGTTTACTTTTACGTCTTACTGAAGCATGTAATTTTTGTGCTCGCTGAAATTGTGTTAAACATTTTTCACTTTCATTTGGCAACATCTTAAGTGCAGTTTAAGTGGGCAGAAATCCCTGACCAAATTATGTTTGTATGTCGTGTCTTGTTTCTTAATTTTCTTGGTCATAATAAAGAAGAGACGAACGATGCGAACTAGTGTTAAATTTTAACTTTTATTAACTTTTATTAACTCGACCCTCGACCCTCGACAAAAAGCAATTAAGGATTTCACTACTCGTGATATTTGAAAGTTCTTTCAAATTGCATTCACTTAAGGCTCGTGCAAATTTGAGAGAAGTTTCAAATATAACTGTAAATTCTTGCACTTACATTGACAACAACAACAACAATAACCTTTTAATGTACTCTTGCCCTTACATGAATATTAGAGAGCAAAATATGAAAAAAGGAAGAGTACTGGCTGCCTGGAATAATCATAGAGACTTGTGGAGCCATGCTGCCGGTTGACATTAGCATTAAATGAAAATAAATTACATGTCGGCAACAGAAGAGATTCACACATAAACAAAAACAGAAAGAGAAAAAACACACTATTTGGGTAGTCTATAAAATTGTTATCACATATGTATGTAAAAATGATTAAAAAAAGAAAAGCACACAATGGATGGGTATAACAGCTAAATAACACATAAATGATTATAAACATATTATATATACTAAAAGAATTGATTAAAAGATACGATTATTTGTACCTGTTGTTCCAAAACATTCCTCTGTCTGCTTCGTATTATTTTCAGATGGACGTGTACAGTTTTGGGTTAATGCTTTTGGAAATGTGTATCCGAGAGTATCCAGTACCTGACCAGATATCTCACCAGATTCAACACGTATCTGATCGGGGACTTCAAGAGCTCATACGTTGTTGTGTGAAAGAAGATCCTGAAAGACGCCTAAGAATGGATAAGGTGATCCAGATTTTAACACAACTGAGGGAGTAAACACGTTACGTTTCAGTCCTATCCACATTGTAAGTCATTCAATTGACTGTCAAGGGAATAAGCAGGTGCGTGCAGGACCAATGTTTCTAATGGGTACACAACAAAAGAAACAGAAAAGTACAATTTATACTTGGTTGGGGTTAGGTAATTAGGCTGATAT
>OMLO01002959.1_pt1 | contig 13920 bp, 6 predicted proteins | sample 1674811 | NCBI WGS metagenome assembly OMLO01 (sample SAMN06265003, study PRJEB25207) | coral metagenome | isolation source: Coral host | place: Mexico:La Bocana,Puerto Morelos, Mexico | collected 2008-11-13
CCACAACTGGGAATTTCAGTTGCTAACCTTGAGCCAATAGTTGCAAAATAACAATTAAATTCATTTGCTATTGATTTGACATCAGTTATCTCTTGATTGTCTTTAACAAGCCTGTTAGGCTTGAAAGAATCTTTTGACCTAAGAGATACAAGTTGCCTTATACCTTTCCAGATATTTTTGACATTGCTTTGATTAGTTATGAAATAGTTACGGTAATAGAGCTTTTTGCTAAGTCGCAGTACACCGACAAGTTTGTTTCTATATATTTTATATTTGAAGTGACTATGACTAGATTTAGTTCTTAAAAATTGTCTATACAGGATATCCTTATGCTTTATAGACTTTTGTAGTGCTCTAGTTATCCATGGTTTGGAATTAAACTTGACCTCCTTTCGGGAAAGTTTTTTTAGTGGAAGGTGTTTATTTACAATTCTTGAGCACTCGGAAAAGAAAACCTCAAATAACTGATAAACTATAGAAAGCATTAAACTGAAGGAGAGCAAATGAAGAATCTAGAATTGAAAGCGCGGCTTTGACAACACTTTGAAAGTCTGCACCGGAGTTCAGATAAAACGTGGATCTTCTACTTTTAACAGTCTGCAGCCTTATGCGAAACTACGTTCTGAAGATTATGAAAATTCGCTTTGGCTTTTAGAGTTCAGCAATTAATGTATTCACACAGACACTCCCTTCTACCTAAAATAATTCAACACCAAAAATGTTTACCTGTGCAACTTACCCTTCAGTAAAACAAATCCGAAAGAATTTTCCGCAACTTATCAAAGACCAAAATACTTCGACACTTCAGATGAACATATTGTGAACTCCTTTTTTCGGATTTCGTCTACTTTGCATTTACAAGTACTTTAATTGTGATTACAACTGTGTCCTATAGAATTTTACGTTATTATCTTTCTTTACCACATTCTAAGCAAAGTCACAATCAGACGGTAATACGATCGAGTAGACTATTAATTGTAGACAGTTATTTGAAGAACCTGTTTTGGGCGATCGGCAGAAAAACAAGGAAAGAAAATTTCTATATATTGAACAACATATACTTTTGGATTTTTGTTTCTCACCTGACTAACTTTTCCTGCAGGGTTCCTTCATCAACTCCCAGCAACTGAGCGACGTATTTTATCACTAAAATAAGGAACAGATATGTAATTTTTTTTTTTACTAAAGTATCTTGTGTCTGCCTCATGGTCAAATGAGAATATCAAAATAAACCACACAACAAATGGTTTTACTTTGTTTTATTATTCCACCATTACGCCATTTCACCATATTAGGGGAAAGAACGCGCAAAATATGCCACGTTATTACATTGTAGAACAGGGCAAAAATACGGACTGGAGAGGAGCGACAAAATGGCCGCACAAAACGAACCGAACTTTGCCTTGTTTACGTCCGCTGACCTTGACTTTCTAACTTTTTCCATTTTAACCAATCAAATAAACGACACTTAAGTGGTTTCGCTTTTGTTGTTATGTCTTTCGCGCGCATATTATGCAATCGATACGATGCAAGATGGATTTCGAAAACTAAAATCCAAAATACTAGAAAATAGAGGAATTGGTGGAATATTAAATCCCTTATTTGATGGTTTAACATATAATACGAGCGAACATTGCTCATTTGCTCATTTCTCGTGTTTTTCCTCCCCCAAGGGGCTCGGAAAAATACTACACAGCTCACAAAGTATCCGCGCGTATTATATGTTAAACCATCGAATAAGGTGTATGTATTCGTTAGGAATATTCTGGCTCGACCTTGATACCTAACATAACCTAACTGATTCACTCACTGCTTAATGTTAATAGTTTTCTACGGATTATAGCATAGTTTTTTCTTACGATTCTCATTAGCTGGAAATGCGATCTTCCTTTTCTCTTTAAATTGTATGTTGCCAAGATGTAAGATGGCGGACAGGAGTTGGAAGACTGTGTTTTGTTTGGTAGAATCCAGACCAACGACCTTCATTGCGGTCTATAAAAAGAAGTTTGTACAAATCAGTAAATACAAAAATACATTTGTGTTCTACTTCTCTTGACCCTTTCTCGTATTTTTTTTCACAGTTTTTCGTGTCTTATGTATTTCCCTCACTGTACATTTAAATAATACCTTCACTTTTGTTTCTCTTTGATTGGAATGTTATTTAGTTGTAACTTGTCATCTTGTTTTAGTTCCGACATTACGGGTTTCTTGAGCAAGCTGGGCTGGAATAACATTATGGTAAACTTCAAAAAATTAACTGTTTTTTTTAATAATAATAATAATAATAATAATAATAATAATAATAATAATAATATTTTTTTATTTTTTGAAAAATAAACTAAAAGCGGCAAGACTTAAAGGACTTACAATAATAATAATAATCATTTAGACAATATTAATATAAAAAAAATGAAGTAATAAATAAAAACGCTCCTTGACTGGTGTATAATAAATTTGAGAGTCTGACTATTATAAAAAAAAAATTCGTGCTTTTTAATTCGGTTTTCTCTATATCTATATTAGCGTCACCCATATCTAGATTGTTCCTTCTCTTAATAGTATGCGAGCCTCTAAGGCATAGAAGTGCTGCTCTCAAGATTGCAAAAGAGACTTTGGTTCTGACCCAAGGGATACTCGTGGAGTAGTCTTCCCCTTTCTTTATTGCCAAGAGTTCTGCTAGTCTGCTGTGGTATCGTCTGCATTCTTCTGCCATTCCTCCTGTAGTTGAGAATACTAGCGGGGTAAATGTCCTTTGCTCGATTTCCATTACTCTCTTTGCGTATGAGTGCTTCTTTCCATTTTCATGTTGGCGATATATAATAATAATGATAATAATAATAATAATAATAATAATAATAATAATATAATAAATTAAAAAATATATCAAACTTACGAGTTTTCTTGAATAAGTCCATGAGTTTTTGCTTTAGAATTACGCTTGGTTGATTAAGCGTATTTTGAAATAGCCCGGATTCAATTTCCCTAATTTTACTTGTAGAAAAGTGTTATTCGAAAATCTTCAATTATTTTAGCCGTAAATAGGTGATTGTATATCAATGACTGAAAATGTAAGGCGATAAATTAAAATAAATTTAACTCAACTAGTCACATACTTTCGTTGCCGTGTAGTCGTTGCTGTGGTCTTTGCCGCCATCGTTGCCATCCTTCATGTGCGCACCACTTTGATTTAAATAGTAATAATCTTCTACTTCTCCCCGAAGGCCAAAAAGTTCTGACGAAGGCAAAAAGTGTGTAACATGATGATATAAACGCTCCTCAGAAATTAAACATTAGAGAACGAATCACTTTTAACTTTATGTTTACAGAACGTAGGTGAGTTCGTCAATGAACAAGAGTGAAACAAAACACAATAAGCTACGTAATGATATAATGAGGTTTAACAGGAACTTCTATATTAGGTTTTAGATTATTGTAAATCAAAGCAAAGTGGTGTGACAGGGCGGCTCTCTAACCGTTTAAGGACCGCATTTTTTGCATTTACAATCACTGACGGAAGTTCGTTATTTCCTGGGAAATGTGCACAGTTGGCTGTGTACCGAAAACATCAACGCAAACACACATCTATTCGGCCAATAACTTAACAGCTTACACTTACTTCTTCTCCAGAAATTTATTACTGAGAGCTGACATAAGTAAATATTTACCTTTTTCCTTTTCTGTACAGCCTCGGATCACTTGGTAAAATATGTGAAAATTTCTTTCATGTGGAGGTTGACTAACAGCACGGGACTGTAAATATGAAAGACGTGTGGCGTTCAATACGGGTTTTATTATTGAAAAGCATTGATTTCTACTACATACATACAAACATATCCTTTATTTAAACACGATACGTTTTAGAGCTTAAAGGTTGTGGGGTCACGTACTTGAAGCTCAGTGTTGCAAAAGGAGGGTTATGTGTGATTCGTCGAACACGAGAGACTATGTGTTACCACAACTCTAAATACCGAGGAGCGGAAAATACAACGCGCAGCTTGACATTTAGGACGAGTTTTTAATTTTTTGGTAGTGTGAAAAGACACCCTATGTCAGAGATATCTTCTCAAGAAATATAATGTAGTCTATGATTTCTTTTGTTTAAATTTATTGAGTTTAAGAAGCCAAAAAAGATGACCGCTTGAAACTTTGCGCAGTTACCTCACTACGTTAAACCTTATCAATTGTACGTTGAATACGAGATTTAGGTTTCAATTTAAAAATATGAACTCGGCAATTCTATCGCGTGGTAGTTGAAGAGGGAACAGCTCGAGCCAACTGTGTATCACGTATTACTATAGAAATCGAGAGCGAATAAGATAATTGTTTTATCATAAATGTGGGAGGCGCGGTGGCCTCATGGTTAGTGAGCTTGACTCCGGATCGAGCGGTCCGGGTTCGAGCCCTGGCCGGAGACATTGTGTTGTGTTCTTGGGCAAGACACTCAACTCTCACAGTGCCTCTCTCCACCCAGGTGTATAAATGGGTATCGGCAAATTTAATGCTGGGGGTAACCCTGCGATGGACTAGCATCCCATCCAGGGGGGAGTAGCAATATTCCTAGTCGCTACAGAAACCGGCCTGATGAGCCAGTTAGGCTCGTATGCAGACTTTACCTTTACCTTTACCTTTGTCATAAATGAGTCGTTGAAAACTTTATCTAACCTGCTCCGATTTCACAGACACTTCCGAAACGCAAACATCTGGCCATTTTGTTAAGAATCCCACACAGATAGCTTAAGAGGCTCTCATACAACTATCGCGAGGGAAAGTAAACGAAACGAGGGAAAGTAGCAAAAGTTGTAAAACAAGGCTGTCAAACGGGTTAACCAAACCAAGGTCATCAGTGTGGTCGGTCACACAGGAAACAGACTATCCTTTCAACCACTCATAACTCAAACCAAAGACATGTAGCGGACACGGCGCGAGAAAATTGATTGGATAAGAAAGTGGCGCTACAAATTCAACCAATAGCAAAGCGTCATATTGGAAAAGCAAGGCAAAAGCAAGTTATTTTCGACAATAAAGTAAAAAGGCTTACTTTTTCCAGCAAAAAGGTGTAAATTTTCCCTCCGTCTGGTTGGCTGTTTTGGCTAAACTGAATCTCAAGGAATTTGCACTTAAAGGCAAGGAAATATGACGTGAGTAGCCCTCTAGGGTTATCATTACTAAGTTTCACAAATTTAAGTAATACACTACTGTGATATAACACTCACATCTGCCTATCAGCTTAAGTTTATGTTCGAAGAATGTGAATACCATTTTAAGTAAACTTACAAATTGGCATGTACGACTGGTCTGCCTCCTGTCAGTTGGGATTTTTAACTATGTTATGTTCATTTGAAATGTTTGTTTCCTTTGTTTCAGTGGCATGCCTGTGAACTAGCTAAGCTTAGTGCTTGTATAGCTAAGTGCATGACCACTACAAATGAGATATATTGTTCTTATTTAAGACTCGTTTGTTTTTCCACAATAGTTATTGTCACTATAGTATACTTACAAATCGGTTTGAGTTATTGTTCCTCAATGTCTTGGCGTTACCAAAAGCTTCTAATAGAGAACTGGACTGAGTGATGATGTCCATGACGCGCTAAACAGAAAAGAATTCAGTCTGGATTTAAGCCTGGTGTGGCTGCCTTGCAGCCCAGTGACCTAGTGGCTCGTTACACCGTCATAACTAACAGCGAAAACCTGATAAGCGCGTTTGGCGCCGCATAACACTTACAGCACAGTCCTGAATCTCACCTCTACTCCATTTGATTCCTTTACAGACACTTTGGTCAAGAAGTTTGTTATGTGTCCCGCTGTGACACTTTTACCTGCCCCGCTTTCTCCACTACAAATTTAAAAAAAAAAGCATTAGAAGAGTTGCAATAAACGCTGCTACTGTTATACAAGCATTAACCCTATTAAAACAGGGAGAGGGGAGGATTGGAAATCTGTCTGCACGATCTTGAATCGTTTTCAACTTCACATTTTTCTAGTGCCAAATTTTTAAATTGTATTTGAAACAATTCGACAGCTTTGTCTTATAAAATTTGGAATTTTCCAGTTTTGATTAATAGAATTAAATTTTTTACTTTAAGCATAATTTTGTTAATTTTTAATACTATGATGGTTTTATGACGTTTTGGAAAAATGGAAAATCCAATATGGCGAATCTAAGATGACATCTAGTAAGGATTCCATGAAGTGATATCTTGGCGAACTAACATTTTCTATTGGTCAAGAACAGCGTATTCATCTCCCTTTGGAATGCTATGGTGTCCCGTAAAAATACATATCATATTTTCGGTGACTTTCTCATCCGGGTCTTACCTTAAGATGACGCACTGGTTTTCCTTCTCTATCATCATGTTGTGATACATATCACTAGCTAATTCATAAATGTGAGGAGGCTTTGACTTCTGGAAACAATTATAATTATGTTAAAGAAGTAATAACCAAAAATAGTTTCTAGCTCAGCAAATCGTGAACTTTATTTTTTAGTAACCTATGGTAACGGACATCGAAAGATTTATCTCTTAGAAATCTATTTCTTTGCGTTACTTGAGCTAGCTACAGGACTACACGAATTCTTCAATAAGTCGAGCACCAATGTTTCTTGCTTCGAATTTGTCACATTGTAGATTTGTGACAATCCGTCCACCGCGTTAGTTTCCAAGTGAATATATTTCAGTATACAGACACAGAAAAAAAAATATTTTAAATAAAGCCAATATTAAACAATAAAGCATTACGTTTTTCTGTGTTTGCATAGTCTCACCTAAACACTCGGGAGGCTACGAGAACTCTCGGAAGTTATGCAAACCCTCGACTGCCTCTCAGGTTTGTATAAATGTATGAAATTCTCCTAACCCTCGTCGTGTTTAGATGAGGCTATGTGGAAAAAGGAAAAAGTGCCCTATTGCTTTTATTAAAAAAATTCTCAAAAATATGCGGTAATCTAAAACGTCAAACTCTTGTTTACATGTACTACACACCTATCGACCAATCAGAGCGCGCCTAGTAGCTCAGTTGTTTTATGAATTGAAAAAAAAAGGTATTGGAAAAGCAAGGAAGCATTCTTATTGCCAAGTTTTAATTATGAACTCGTCATACCACAATTACTTCTATTTTAAATCTTATATCTACTTTGTACCTTCTCTTTGTTACGATTTTCCGCGTATTTGCTGTGAGGTTCAATTAATGCTGGAAGCTTGGCTGTTGAACAACGAGAAACACGATCTCTATGAAGAGGAACAGTTATGCCTCTCATATTACTCTCCAGCACGTCAATTTTGCCATCTTCGCAGTACATTTCCAGAACATCAGAACCGTAAATGTCCAGGGCCTTGAAAGGATTTACAGCAATCAACACACGGCCGATGTAAGTCTGCAAGGTGCATTGGAAGGGAATTTTGAATGTATTACAAGTTCTATTTCAAAAAAACAAATACTCTTCGAAAGGGTTTTTAAGATACGGAATGAAGTTATAATTCAAAGACGAAAGAACGTCCTATATCATATTTTCAAACAATGAGAAAACAGACGGAGAAATCACACGCAGCGAAGTGTTTCTGGCGATGTTTAAAAACGTGCTAGATCACTGCTTCGAGTGTTAAAAATACCTCCTCAATCGAAACTAAACTAAAGAAAAACGGAGAGATAAAATCACAAAAATCTCTGCTAATCTATATATGTAAGATATTAATATACAATTACGATTATAATTTCCTTTCCTAAACTTGATGAATTTTCTTAAAAGAGTTCGTGAATTTCTTTTGGCAACATTTAGAGGTCTTCACAGTTCTTAATTCATGTGATGAGGGCTTTACAAGGATGGTTACCTTGCAACAACATATTCGCTTTGCGACAGATCGCAGTTTGATAAAGGTATAATAATTCCAAGTCAAAACCACTTACGTAAATGATACCAGCTTTTAAACGCTCTTTGAGATTTTCAGCTATCGCAACTTCAGAGATATCTCGTAGTGCGGTCATATCGTTTTCGCCGACGGTTTTTGTCGACATTTTGACACTGGGTACTAGCCTGAGACGAGAGACAATAAAGGGCGAGAGAGTAATCAAGAGTGTCGTAAACCCAGGCAAATTATGGTACCCAGTTATCCCGCGGTTAATGTTAGGTAAAAACGCCTGGGGTGTCCACGTGGGAAAACTCCTTGCCCCAGAATTGGCCATTGCTACAATTTTCTGGGAGTTCTGAAACCAGAACTTATGTATCTTCATAAAAATATTTCAGAACTCGAATTTCCCTGTATTGGTAGACATGAGATTCTTTACTGTCGCCTTGCATTTGCTGTTGATCCAAGACTTCTATTGAAATGTCCTTTTTTCCAGGCCGTTGCACAAACCATTAGTTTCATTCACGGGTTTAGATACAAGTTGGAGAGAAGAGTTCGAACGATGCCAATTCAGCGCATAGACAATATTACACCAAATTTCCTTCGAACTCGATACTTCTGAGAAATGTGCAACGGCTGTGCGGCAAACTGAAGCCAAGAGATGTTTGGCATCATTTGATCAGTTAAGTAAATAACGGTGCGTGCAACGTTCTGAAAAAATGCCAGCTCAAAAGACATATTGGATCAATTGTACCGCAATTTTTGCTGTATTGTTCCCCAAGACAAGAGAGCATCAGAAACGAGTAAAGGTCTATTATAAGACCTAATGAAGCAGTAGCCCGAGGTTATGATCGAATTAAGGTGGCTCATAACAGTAATATTTTCGCACTTCAGCGCAAAGCATCACGCGATCACCCGAAAAGTCGCGAGATCTTGCGCGAGATTTAAAGTTTGCAAACAGAAATGGTGGCGCGAGTGGAATTGCAGGCTTTAGGGCTGGTTCACACTAGCGACGGAAGCGACGGAAGCGGAGTCGTAAGCGGAGTCGGAATCGGAAGAAGTTCTGATCTAGTGTGAATCGGAAGCGACGTAAGCGGAAGCGGAATCGGAAGAAAAAGAAACTCTTCTGATCCTTCTGACTCCGATTCCGTCGAGCTTCCGACTCCACTTACAATTCCGCTTTTTGATTTACACTGGATCGTAACGCTCCTTGCCCTTCCGATTCCGACTCCGCTTCCGATTCCGTCGATAGTGTGAACCAGCCCTTACTGATCAGCGAACGCCTTCAGGCATGCGCAAGGGGCGATCTTGCATAGGAAAGATTTTTATTTGCGCGTAGCAGGCGGGAGAAAAACTCCTCATTCTCGAGATTAAAAAAACTGATCCGGTGACCCGCTATTTTAATGCAAAATTATTTATTTAGCACCAAAAGCGGAATGCTTGTGCAAAATTAAAAGAAAAATTGTGGAATAGAATTCCATCATTCTTCGATCCATTTTTAAGAAAAGTCTACTCAACGTCATTTTTAACATTTTTCCTGTTTCTTCTTCTATGGGTAATAATTTTTTTTTTTTTTTTTTTTAAATTTAGGGTCACGGTGTAGTTCTTAGGATAGATGCAGGATGGTAAAAGTGGGTCACACAATAAAACATACAGCGGAGAGTTACCTTAAAAAAAATTGCACAGCGTTTAAAATAGTAAAAAAAAATCGCACCTAGTTCTATAAGTCTTAAAAAAAACTGAAAACTGTTATGAGCCACTTTAAAATTAATCTTCGTGTAATCTGATGTAACCACCTCAAACTCTTTTCAACGGTTCTAACTATTTGACATTTCGATGGAAACTGCCGACTTCCTTGGATCAAACCCAGCTTAAATGACACGACGTCTGGTTGTTCAAAAAACAACTACTATCTCACGTAGAAAGTCATGGAAGGTTGCTTTTTCGTCAAATTTAAATTAGTCATTTTGTTCAGTGCAAAAATTAAGTTTGAGTTTGATGTTGTTGAGTAAGTACCCGTAAGTAAACAAAGACAAACTTATCGAGTAAATAAATAGAGCAAAAGCAAACAGCTACAGTAAAGGAACCACATGGAGAGGAATACTTACATGATACGTGCAACTCAATCAACTTTGAACTTTCAAAATGCGCTATTTGTTTTGTCACTGACGCAATAACGGGCGAGCGCGCGCTCTTATTTCTCTCCCGCGGCTCGAAGGGCTGCTGGGACGGGGCCTCATACTTATATAGGAAGGAAAAGGAAGCCCATGGATTGATTTTCTCATGGTTATCATATATATAGCTAGCGGTATTGCTCGTTGGCGCGTACGCACGACGACGGCGACGGAGTCGCACAAGATGGCGGCCACACTCCAGCTAATAGGTTGAACTCGTCCTTTGGTTTTAGAAGGAATCTTAGTCATTTTCCTGGCTGTGTGTCACTAAAATAGTGCCATCTTAGCTAGGCGGGATTTAAGGAAACCAAAACTGAACGTGAAAGTGAAAAGTCGATAGCACGAGTTAGGCGGCACAGAGTTAGCCTGAGTCAGTCATGAAGATCGCAAAATACCGTGAAGCAGAACAATTATCGAGACTTGAGAAAGGAGGCGAAGTACTTGAGACTTGAAATATTGGCAGAAGACTACAGAACAGCCTTGCAAAACACTGACATGACTGATCAAGTGATCAACAAATTACAAAACAGTAAACACAGCGGAAAAAAGTGGTTGATTCGTTGATCCATCGAAAACTTCACAACTTTTCCTAGCTTTTTCATCGAGTTTGTGCCTGGAAGATAATTACTCTCGCCGAAGTGCATTGCCAACTTGCGGTAAGTGACTTTCCTTGTTTCGTTTGCTTATCAACTTGCCTTGACGAGATAAGCTGCTTATTTTCCATAGGAATCCTTTTTTAAACTCTTGCTATGAGTTGCAAAAGTAAACAAATAGTTTTCTGTCGATTTTGGTCGCCATCTTGTAACCTCACGCCTAAAAAAAGGCTGAACAAAACTGTATTTGTAAACACTGCTAGGCTAGTTTTGAAGTTAGGCACAGCTGCTTCGTTGCATGAAAGGTCAATGAACGACTTTAAGCCGGAAGCGAACAGGATTTGCTAAAATTTACGTTCACGTTCCTATGTGGATATTTGCATGTTGTGATTATTATTTTGGGTATTTCTTGGTTTTGTTAGTTCAATTTAATCGGTTTGGCGGAATGCTTAAGTGAATTTCCAGGTTATTTGATTGAAAAATGATAAAGCTACCTTGAATAAAATGACTGCAAAGCTAAATTAAGCCGTCGGCAAAAATACACACTGTAATATTCAAATCTGATATACTAAGTCTTCAGCTTTTGGACGTTTTCATGCGTGTACATACATTTCTTGGCTTTACGTTGAATAATAAGCAAGCGAAACGATTTTTTTATCCTTTCTTTCATTCGGTAATCCTTCATTGAGAAGGGATTTTTTTGTAATATGAATATTTTGTTTCTAATGTTGATTTTATCGTTTTTGTGGGGGCTTGAGCCTCCACATTGCTACCGTCGCCGAAATTTATTTGTCTTCGTGTCGCGATCGTAAGTCCATCTGGGAGTAATTGCGCGTTGGCCACACCCGGTGGTAGTAGGAATCAGTATGAATTTATTTACAGGGAGTGGAGTCTTCTGGTATGCACGAGTAAATCGTCCATTTTGGTCTCATCCGTACCCTGTTATGTTTTGCGTTTTCTTCTGGTAGACATTGTCTGTGTTTCGAAGGTTATTTTTTGCTGTTAGTATCAATTAATTATCAACCATCGTAGATAAGCTTAAACTTAAATTTGTACGTAAAAGAATAGGCTTTGTCAATAATTTAACTATGTAACATTGCGATAAGGCAAAAGTTAAAACCATCACGGTTAAAAATTCTAAAAACTGTAAAAACTTTAAAAAGCGACGACGTTTCGACGTTTACTCAACGTCATTTTCAAGTCAAAATGAATAAGAAAATGTTAACAGAATATAAATGCAAAGCAAATCCTTAGAGACTTAAATAAAACAACATTTGCTTAATATTCGAGATGTTGTTTATTAAGCAGCTAAAACCTGGGCTAAATACCCAGAAGGACTCCGTTTGTGCTAAACTGTTTAGTACGTGACACTGCGTGCAAATATTTCTCGCATTTAATAGTCTCTAAGGATTTGCTTTGTGCATTTACATTCTAATAACATTTTTATTCATTTTGACTTGAAAATGACGTTGATTTAACGTCGAAACTTCGTCGCTTTTTAAAGTTTTTACAGTTTTTATCCTTAATGGTTTTAACTTTTGCCTTATCGCAATGTTTTATACTTAAATTTGTAAGCGACTATATTGTAAGCATTAAGTCTCCTGAGTTTCGATAGCTTCGAAATTTCTGTACGCATGTTGTTAGTATAACACGAAGTCAGTGCCACCTGTGCATAACTTTTGCACTACAGTTCAAAAGAAGCTTTTACGCTTACGCTAGCCAATATTCACTCGGCTTGATCCTCACTGAGGAAGCACATTATAGTTACTGTACTGAATTAGCCACTGAAAATTCACTGATACGGCTCGAAATAGACGCTGAGAAAAGAACACTGGATTGAAATTTTCTCTCGCCCTCGTTAGTTCGACAAAATACCATGAGGTCGACGTTAATTGAACAATATCGGTCCAGGGTTGACAGTCATGACTGCTTTATTAAGACAAACACCGTTTTATCACCGCTGAGAGGACGATTTTTGAAGATTACGTTTATGATGTTGTATTTAAATGTATTTTACTTACCAAAAACACTGCTCTTCATCGAGATGTCGAGAAAGAAATGGAGCGTTTAGGAACAAGTGCAAAACTAAATCTTTGTGTATCCCAGCTTAATGATATAACGGGATCCCTTTTGAAACTTTGCTATCTTAATGCAAGGTCTGTGCATAGACACAATGAAGACCAAAAAGTAGACCCAAATTAAAAGTAAACCAAAGTAGACCCAAATTTCCAACTTAGGTCTCCTTGTGACTCCGTTGAGCGAAGGGCTTGACATCGGGCATTTGAAGTCTGAAACTGTTCAAAAAACACTTACCTATCTAATAAAAGCTCAGATCAGGCGTTCCAATTCGTTTGAGAGCCAAGGTATTGAAAAAGGTAAAAGAAGACACTGGAAAGGGTTAGTTGAAGGGAATCAGCAAGACATACATCAAAAAGGCCACCACGGCTGTCAGTTCTCGAGCTCGGGCATAAAAACAGAACAAACACATTCTAGATTTTATCACTCAATGAACACGATGTATGTGGAATGAGAAATTTTATTGAGCCATTAAATGACGAACGATAGCTTTATTACATGTATAACTTATTAGTCTAAAGGACACAATAGGATGTTCTCTTAGTCTTTATACAGTGTATTAACAGCTCGGTTTGTTTGTTTGTTTGTTTGTTTTTTTCCCATGTAGTCTTGCAGTTAAAATATATACAAAGAAGTACGAATAAAGGTATTGTAACTTGCCTATGTAAATATTAATAAATTGTCAAAACGAACGAGTGAGTGCTTAAGGAAAGACTGGGCAGTAGTACTTTTAACGAAGTTGTAATCAAAAGCTACAATTTGACCTTAAAATATCAGTAATCAGAAATAGGCTCTGATTAAATGAATAAACATCTTCAAGAAACAATTTTCACAAACTGACATAATGTGATGTTTTGCCTATGTCACAAATTATAGCTCAACCCTCCCCTCCCAGGCTGAACGAAGAGTGTTACCTCCCGAGAGCACAAAACAATGTGGTAACATTTTAATTATTCTCGCGCGCCACACTTTCCTTCTACCACGAGAGTATTTCGAAAGGAAGAAAAAAGAACCGGGCATTGTACTTTGACACTGCAGTAGCATAAGAATTGCACGATTGCTTACTGTTCAATACCTCCTGAAAACGGTTCCCACATTTAACAATTATTAGACACGGTCGAGGAAAATATCGTGATTTGTTACTGACGAGATTGATCTACGAGACACTGATAAATCGCTATACTTTGCGACAACCGAGTTCAATAGTTCTTGTATCATTCGATCACCAAGTTTGTT
>OMLO01002960.1_pt1 | contig 13920 bp, 7 predicted proteins | sample 1674811 | NCBI WGS metagenome assembly OMLO01 (sample SAMN06265003, study PRJEB25207) | coral metagenome | isolation source: Coral host | place: Mexico:La Bocana,Puerto Morelos, Mexico | collected 2008-11-13
TTTTTCACTATACGGACCGACCCTAAGCCGGTAAATAACTTATTTATTTTTTTCCAAGCTCTCAAACGAAAAAAAAAGTCACAGAAAAAAAACTCACGCAAGCGTTACTGTGACCGTGGTCAGAGATAGGAAAATCCGGACCGCGCTAAGGACCAATCAGATTGCAGGATTTGTTACCGTGCCCGCCTTGGAAAAAAAATAAGTTCACTTATTCATCTTTAAAGCCAGTAATTTACTGCTGAAAGAAGAGGCACATTCGACAAGCTGTCTTGAGTTTACTGCACAACATGTCCTGTGGTAACTGAACTTAGCTCATCGTGACAGCTTTGTTTTTCCTGTATTCTCCCTATTAAGTGTTGTTGTCGCGCCTTCTGTACATTCATTGTTACAAGGACCTTGCGTAAAACTATAGCGGGGTATGTGAAACCAAACGAGACTGAATGGACGATAATTGTAAGTAGCACTTTTTATTTTAAACACGATGGAAGCCATATCAGAGTGGCAGTGAATATGTAGGAAAGATTTTTTTGCTTTGTAAACTGATTTAACAATTGATTTAAAAATGATTAGAAGTGAGTAGAGAGCGAGAACAGCCACCCATGTTAGATTTACTGTTGACTGTTCATTTTCGTCTTTACATTCTACTAGTTCGGAAGAATGAACGAAGAATTCGTTAGGGCTCGACAATGAAATAAGGTGCAGTTATTTAGTCTCTATTGTAAAAACTGCCAACACAACAATTTTCGGGTACTTTTGAGATTTTGAAAATCGTTATAACATTGGCCTTGTGAAGCTTGAACAGTATCTCTTACTTTTAATGTTTTTTTTGGGTCATTTAGCTGGTGCAAACTATACCCGGGAATGAAGGGTGTGGCTCTTTGATTAGTCACGGCACTGCCCTAATATGGACCTGATATGAGCTTATATGGGAAGTAAAATTCACTTGCCCGTGACTCGACTATAAAGGATGAGAAAAAGTGTTGCTGTGCCTTTGATTTCATGACTGTTATCACTCATTATAATTATTTTGTAGAACGGAAATATCCTGGGAATTCGTCGAAAATACTCAAATAGAATTACATGGGGAAAGTGGTGATGATAGAATAAGAGAATTGGAGTGAGTAGGCGAGTGATCAGCTAAGCCAACTTAGCAGAGTTTAAGCCGCAAGTGGTAGTGATGAACTGGACTACTGTATCTGGTTGTTATGACAACGCAGAGAGCCTCATTTTAAAGTGGGGTGTTTAAGAAACCAAGATGTGACGCCTAGGACAACGTTGATTAAAAATAATGATTTAAAATTTTATCTACGAATCTCGCGGCGACACTCTTAAGTCATTTTCCTTTGTCACAGGCTTAGTGTCAAATCTATCATTAATCTGAATATGGCGAAACATTTGAAGCAAAAATAAAAAAATAGCTGTCGTGGTTCACTTTCTCCGGACAACGTAGAATTTGTTCATTTCACGTTGTTGTATAGGTAAAGAAATGTAGCATATATATAACGCACGTGCACAACCATTGTTCTGCTCATTAAGGCCGTTGCTATCGTGGTATCAAGCATTCACTGCCGCAAAGAGGTCTCTTATGGTCTCTTATTACAGAATGCTGACAAAAATTTAAACCCCAACAGGCTCCTGACCACATATATAACTTCATATCACATTAAAATACAATTTTGTTGTATTTTTGATGTTATAAATTGTACAAAATTAAAGACATTGTTGTTTTCGCTGTCAACCTTGTACTTTTGCGATAGAGCTTTCCTCGCCCTTAATTTTCCAGAAGTCGTTTGCAGTTGTTAATGAGCTTGGTGTGTTTTGTTAAAATTAAATTTTTAGCTTCCTTTCGCTAAGTTACTTATGTTCACTTGTCTGATTCGGTTTCCTCCAGCATTATCCTTGACGGCATTGCCAAACGCGTTGAAGTATTTATGAACATAGTTACACTTTTTTGACTTTATTCAGATAAATACGTACTTCACTGCTTTTGATACTGACATTTTGAACTTGACATTTCTGTCAAGTGGACGCCGAAACATTGTTTTCTAATAGTTTACCTAGGCTAGCTTTTATTTTGCTTTGTTATATGTTTCATTCCTTTCATGAAGAGACTTGGCCACCTCCTTGTAACCGTCACTTATTCCTAAGAGCAGTACCTTGTTATGTACAATGATCTTTTTTAAGTGTGGTCAAACATGATAACGAAATCAGAGGTTTCGGAGAGGTTTTTTTTAGTTTCATTGTGAATACGCATCAAATGTTTTCCGTGTACACTACGCCGGAGAAATTAACACAACTCAAAAATCACCTGTCAGTTCAACCTTTGTAGAGGTCCCTGACCGAGTACGATCCAGTCCTATTCGGTTTAAGGCGTGGCACCTAAGCTGTTGAAAGAACTTATTAACAATCGTCATTTTGTTTATTACGAGCTGCGGTGTCGAAAGTGTAATATTAATAGTAGTGAACTGTTAGTCATTTGTTCGTGTGTTTTCTTCTTACCCTGGCAAACATGATATTGAAAGAGTACAGAATCTGTATGCCGATGACGGTGGAGGAGGTATGCTTAATAACTCAGATATAGGTTATCATATATCAAATGTGCCTTTGACATCAGGTAAACTTTGCCGGCGTGCATGTGAAATATTTGACAACACAAACACGACACTAACTAACCATCGGAGCTATGGATCGATTGCACGGTTTGAAGAAAGTCGAGATTGGACCTTCTTTTTTGCACGTTTTACTTTCTTGAAATGTGCTTAGAAGTTATATACCGAATCGAAATCGAACGTTATTTATTCGCGTGCTCACAGCAGTGACATGCTCGTGATCACTCATTTGGCTGTAAAGGAGTATAGATAAGTTAATTTGGGGGATGCCGCGATCGAGCAAAGCGACTGATATTATATTGCTGCATAATCGAAACGAGATCGAGAATTTTATGTAATTCAGTTATTTGTTATTTGAGTGTTTGATTGGTTCATGATGTCGGGGTGATGTAAGCTCTACTTACTAAGTTTGCTGGGCCGGATCAGAGAAGTGAGTTCGAACAGAGTGGTTTGAAAGATTATGTATGTATGAAGATGATTTCTGAGAAGCGGGAATGTAGAAGTCGTGAAATCCTATCAGTATTAAAGCAGCGGTTACGATTAATAAATTAAGTGATTTTTGGGGGCTGTAAATACGTGATTAAAATGTAAGTGAAATGGATCCGCTGTGCCATTATTCGCCCCGATCAGCGATCACCGTTGAGAACAGCCACCGAGGATGTAATATTAAAATAAATCAAGCTTAAATAAGAATCATCCTGTTTGGCCGTACTTTTACGCAAGATTCGTGGCTATAGATGGCTGTTTGAATCGATCTCTCATATCGTTACCGCGATCAGAATTGTAATCAAAATCTGCGTTGTTCTAATTCAACTCAAGCAGTATACACTTTGATACTTTTATTATTGGCGTGTTTTTTTTTTCTTGAAAGTACGTTCTGAAAGGTCCTTATCTCGAGTTTCAGTTGATTAATTTTGGTAATTAGCAGCTTCCTTTCTGGGTAATATTACCATTTCCCACGCAAATAGCATTTTCTGCCAATCGTAAAGATGTTGTATTATTGTTTGAGAGCGTTCTATCTCACACGAAATATTCTACATGTAGATTTTGTTTTTAATTAAATTATAGCTTTTGTCCAGACTGTTTAAAACACATTATTGTAGTATTTTAACGTGTTTTTTCTTTCTTTTGACCAGCTTTGGATTCTGCTTGAGTAATGTGATCAAATTATTCCACACTAAACTGATACTTTAACCATTTTTCAGTGATCTTTAAATAACGTGTGGATCAAAACAATGATCTTTCAGAAATTTTAGTTCCCAGCCAACAGCAAAAAATAAATCAAATCTCCCACTTGCATGTAGATTAATACAAGACCTCTATATTATATCCACTCCATGTTTTGGAGAGGACCATAGGTTCATTTTCCTCTTCAGGGAGGAGTGAAGTCAAACCTGGTCATGGAATACTTCTAGAGCTTTACAATCATGATAGAAAATGTAAAGTTCTGATTGGCTATTTAAGGTACTATAATGTGATAATATGCATATTATTTAGTATCATATAGGTCAGCTATACATGATTAGCAAACACAGCCATGATCAAAGTGAGCAAGGGGAGGGAGTCCATGTGGTCAAAAATGAACCATGCGAGGATGAAGTACATGGCACAGGACAGTTCACAGAAAAGAGGGTTTACTTATCCAGGTGAGGTTAAACAAGAGGTGAACCAAGAATATGGTAACTTAAGTCTTGTAGAAGGAGCATAATGTGTAGTGGACTACAAGCTTAGAGTAGCCTAGGTTTGTTGCTTTGTTGTGACCACTGTGCTGTTAATTATTTGGGCTGCAAGACACACAGTACTTCTATCCACCCAGACACGTGTAGCTGCAAAAAAAATGCTGGGGATAAAGTCATTTTTGGGGAGGTTGCTCTGTTGGCATCTTTTGATCTATGAAATATTTCCGTGGGAGGTTTGGAGGAAAAAAAAAATTTAGTGATAAGAAGAGAGCTTGAAAAAAGTGCTGTCCAGGATAAGAAGATTCTCTTTCTGGGCAAGCACCTTTTCAGTCTCACTTGCCCAATGGGTAATCAGGGAAGTCATCTGCCATCGAAATCAATGAAAGAGCAAATATTTGAGAGATACTTGTCCCAAGGTCAAGCTGGAATTCAAGTTTATTTTGAGCCCTGAAAACAACTCGAGTCTGAAAAAATTTATCCTTGGGTGTGCATACATTTACACAAATAACAAACATCAATGTTTCAGTCAGTTGTGTTGTTGATTGATAACAATATTAGCACAGAGATTAACACAGTTGAAGTGCAGGATTGTGAAAAATGGGACTTTACTGTTAACCTCTCCTCACAGCCGTCTACCTGGATGGATGCGTTCTTATATTCCAAAAATATTCTATATAGAAGAAAAGGCTTGGAATTATTATCCTTACACAATAACAGGTTAGTGCAAGCATTACACTTTCAGCAAATGTTTTGACTACTTACTTGTCTGTTACCACTTGTCAACTTAGTGATCATCTGATGGTAATATCATGTGTGAGAAACCTCAGCATTAAAAGTTAACTATTTATAATTTCACATTATTTTGAAATTACAAAATTATAATATATTGCCATGGCAAGGTGTGGTTCAAATAGAAGAAGCAATAGAAGAAGCAAGTGAAGAATATTTGTCACCAATGGTATTAACTGATAAATCAAATTGTATGCTTGAAAAGTTAAATAAAAATAATTCCACTTGCTTTTGTCAAAATTCTTATAATTTCCCTCATTTAAAGACTCAGAAAATTATTACTGACAATTTTTTCATAATTTCCCTATACAAACATCCTTTTGCCCGGACTACAGAAAATTGTGAATAATATTATTAATGAATAGTATCTGTTTAAATCATGTACTAATTTTATGCTTTCTTTCCTTTTTGCGCATACTCCTTTACTTCATGCAATCTACAGAATATTGTGTGAGTAGTCATTCATTAAAAATGGAAAATCATTAGTTTTAGCGATTAATATTGTTACAAATAAGGAGACATTTGAGGTACATGTGCTGTTCTATTATAATTAACACTTGAAAATTACAGACCCAAGGACAAATGTAGTGGCACAACTAGTTTGGTATAAAATATAGTATATAATGTCAGTGGTATTGTAAATAAAATGTAAAGTTTTGTGTAATGTAGTGCAACGTAAATTTGGGTCATGTGTTGTGTGTGATCATTATTCAAAATAGTAACGATAATATTAATAATACATAGAATAATGTAATATTAATAACCTATCTACAAATTTTTCTCTTTGCAGTGCTCCTTTCTTCCAAGATTTTCAATTAGAATAAGAACAAAATATTTCAATGACAATGGGAGTATAGAAAATGTATGTATATAACTTTTGTTCATTTTCTCGTATATTTTCAATTACTCAACAATGGTGTTACAAAACTTACAAAACAAAATATTTAGAAATACTGTACGACATGTGCACACTAAAGTGTATATTGTTAGCCTTAAAACTGCCCTTAAAAGCACTTAAGAATAACTGCTCACCATTTTTTAGCAGCTGCACACAGCTTTTTCAACACACTCAGGTCTCATCAGAGCAGTGTAGCTGTGCTTTCAATAATTGAAAGCTTGGCACCCTCTGAAGCTCTGGTGGGTATGCTGTTTTGAATTGCCCCTGCAATTTTCAAACATTGACCTTTTGATATTTAGCATTGGTAGCTAGGGTTCTCCACAAGATTATTAATAGCAGATTTTTAAACTGGGGCTGTTATTTATCAGTATCACCCAACTAGTGGACTAATGCAAATCCTGCATTTTGATTGGCTACGCTTCTAGAGGACAATTAGCAATAGTCATAGAGTAGCGAAATTCTTTTGTTTTATTCCCAAATAAATCTTTCTTCAACTTGCATTTGCTAATTTTATTATTGCTTTTTCTGTCCAACTACTTTAATGATACTAAATTGTAAAACAATTAGACCCTTCGCCCTCAAGGGCCATGGGTCTAATTGTTAAATAGTCAGACTAATATTATTACTGTAGCTGAGAAAAGTAATGGTGCATTCAAATATTACGCATTAGTTGGCAGTTCATTTTAAGTAGTAACTTCTAATTAAACTAATGCGTTCTTTCTCTCTTTAAGTGCTTCGAATTAGATGAGGAGACACTTGAAGCTAGGGAAGTTGTAGATGTTGATATTGCATATGATGAATTACCAGAAAAACATTATGTTCCTGAAGAGGTGAGATATGGTTGTAGATTTAATCTTTTAATGTCACAGAAAAGCTGTTTAAAGACATAGTATAAATGGTTAGCAGTACACATCCAAAAAATCTGTCAGCTTCATGTGGTACTTTAACATGACAGCTTATCATTTTACTCCTTGCTGATTGAGAGAACCTCCACGTGCAGTTCAGGTTTCCCTGTCACATACATGTACAGGCCTTTATCACAATGGCATGGAATCAGAGGTTCTGTATATAAATTGTCTGATTAGTAATAGTATCCAGAAACAAAAAGTTGTAATTGAATCCTTTAATTGGACACTCATGTGGCCATGACCCATTATTTGACAAATACATGTAGATGTGCAGAGAACCTATCACAATCGGGAATCAAATTTAGATCACATTTCTGTCAAGTTAATATATAATCAAATGGGAGTTGTTCATGTACATTTGATTTATGATACTTTGAATCTGTTTTAGGACTGTAGGTATTTTAAATCAAAGAAAACAGGCAGAGGTCCACTAGAAAAGGGCTGGAAGGTGAGTTAGTCCTGATAACAGCTACTGTAAGTTGTACTGTGTAATGGCATGGATATTTCCTCAGCAAAACAGGAGACTGTTTGAAGCAGCCCATGTTTAACTGTCATTTATAGCATTCTTGTACTACTGTGGGAAATTGTAGTTGAAATGGCAGCAAAATGTTGGACGACTTTACTGTCTTTAGTCCAAGGCCAATGGGTTGAGCAGATACCAAGGTGGCATGAAGATGAGCACAAAATGTACAAACAGTCAATGAGAATCCAGTGCTATAATTTGTTTGTTAAAATGTTTTGTTTATAATTTTAATTTTATTATTTTGTTTTGGACTGATTACGATTTCTGGTTCAACTTAGAATTTTATTTTCCTGCAACTGGACAGAAAAACTAAATCCTGTTGTATAATAATTTCAGGATGACACACAACCCATCATGTGCTCATACAAGCTAGTCTCTGTTTCATTTGATGTCTGGGCATTAGCCTCAAGAGTAGAATCATATGTTCACAAGGTGAGCTTCAGTGCAACCTTGTATAACAATAAAGTAAGACAGTGATGGAAATGTGAATGCAACTAGTCTGACATAAAGCCCCCCCCCTTTTTGGAAAAGTGTCTTTCTGAGAGTCAAGCCCCAAAATGTCATAAAGTTGGGGGGACTGAGTGTTAGAACTTCCCACTTCCTGTACCCGGCTCTTCCACTTCCTGTACCTTTATCTCCCAGCACCCGCCCTTGTCTGATTTGCTCCAATTCCCTGTAAAAATTATAGAAGACTCTAAACATATCCCAGTCATTGCTGTGCAATCCTTAATCATTTTGTTTTCCTTTTACCCTTGTTTTCAGCCTTGCTCCTCTTACTCATTTCTTTTTACAGCTAAAGTGACAATATTTTGCAACCCATGACATAGTCCCCATAAAAATTTCCCGATTTAACCAGAAGTAAGCCACTGGTTTGTAGCCCAAGGGAAAATTTTCTTTTAATTGTTTCAAAATGAATTAAATGCTAGTAAAATAACATTTTGGGTTCTTGTTTGTTAAAGTATTTTAATGTGTAATAAATGATTCCCTTTGTCTTTGATCTCCCACTTCCCTTCCGCTTCTTGGCTTACTATTTTTTGACATGTGACGGGTGTTACATGACAAAACTAACATTCAAATCTTGATCTTATTTAACCTTGTTGGGCCTTTTTATGTTGCTCTATTCAAGGTGAAAAGATCCCCGCTTGAGTGTACCTGAAATGAAAACAAAAAAATAAATTTAAGTAAAAGAAAACAGTAAATGCCTACTGCCATTCCTTCAACCATTTGGTTTGAAATAAACTAAATAAATGTTTATTTGTGGCCCTAATATTAGGTCATACAGGATATTCTATTGCTGGGTCATAGACAAGCATTTGCATGGATTGACGACTGGATAGGTAAGTTTGGTATGATTTACTAAAGTGCAAATTGTCAAATTGTTTCCCCAAATACTGTAAGTCATTAATGTACATTTATGAACCAAATGGGTTTTTTGGCCCTTGCTACAATCCTAGATTAAAGCTAGATGTTAAACTTCTTTCCTGAATCTGGGTCTAAAAATTTGCAGGGCAGGGCTGCAAGGTTCCTTAAGAATAATTAGTTCATACAGTGTAAAATTGCCTGCAGTATCATCACATTCCTTGTTAATGCTGATGACAAAGAAAAGTTTTCATTGAATTGCAGGCATGACTATAGATGATGTGAGGGATTACGAGAAGGTAATGCAAGAAAAAACAAATGATAAAGTTGCAGCAGATGTTTGACTTTTATTTTAATTACATTCTACCAAAAAGTAATTACAAATAATTATTTGGAGAATGTTTTTGTGTTGCTACCAATGAGGTGTGAGATCAGACTGAAAAAAGTATTTTTTGGGACTTACTGCACTTTGGTTTGCCTATAGTTTTAGGTCGTGATTCTGATAAAGTGTTCAAGTGCACAATACCAAGTTGTTGTTTATTTCAGTCTAAATTTGAGTTATTCTTGATAGCAATGATAGCTTGTAAAACAACTTAAAATTCCTGCAGTCTGATCTCCAAGTTAACTGAGAGCAGCACAATTCATTCTATAAGTTATTGTGTAATAAAACATTGTATCATACATGTATATTAAATATTCACACAAAAAGAAATTTTTGATAAAGTACAATGATATTTTGAACACTAGTTAGATGTGTGAAATATTAAGTTTTAATCTTTTTATGAGGAAAACAATATGTTATACAGTTACATCAGTACATTATGTCTAGCTTGGTAAATGTTATAAAGTTTCTCCAATTTTTTATTATGAGTTCAGTGACATTTAAACATTGATTGTAGGGCTCGAAAAAAAAAAAATGCTGTCCCATTGTCTAGGACAACTAGATTTTCGTTTTGGCAACTTACTTTTTCAATTTCACTTGCCCGATGGGCAAGGACCCCAGGCAAGTTGTCTGCCAGCTAAATGAAAAAAGAACGTCAAGACTCCCAAAAAAGATGGAATTCAGGATTTTTTTCAAGCCCTGTGCTTGGCTGATGAGTTTCACCTACATAATTAACCAAGATGATTTCTAAGCATACCCAGTAATGATAATTTTTATTACAGACAACCACAACAGCTTAGAGCACCAAAAACTAAAATCAGCCAATCAATGCCTAAATGCCAGTCACATATTTTAAGTATTGCACCAGTTCCTGTAGCTCTCTTTTTATCATTTATTTGTGTAATAAAGCTCTTATGAACCAGGTTTACTTAGAGTGTACTGGGAGAACACCTTTGTATCAGCTCATGGACATCAATGTATTTGAGCCATACTGTGAAGATTTACATAAAGTTTTGAATGACCAGTAGGTGTACATGGACATCACAAAACCATCTTAACAAGCATCATTCTTCAGTCAATTTTTTACTTCTTATGTTTATTACAAAAATTATTTATAATGGCTCCAATAACACTTATAGAACCAAAGACAAAGTTGCAGCAAGAATTTCATAAAATAATTCTTTAAATCCTGATACTAGAAATAACAGTTTACTGTTTTTTGTTGGCGTAAATGCATTATCATATGCTAGTGACAGTCTCATCATGTCAAATTCAATGAGTAAAGACCAATCAATTTGCCAGAAGTTGATGTCAGGGTGAGCCACTTTACACCTGTATATCTTATTTAAAGTTACAGACAATGCCACGTGAATAGTTACCTGACTATTTATATTTAAAGTGGAGTCTTGAACACGCTAGTTTAGTATGGGTTTAAATTGCGCAGCTTGCAAAGTATTTTTTTATTTTTGGTGTGTAAATAGAATTAAATGTGAATAAATAATTTTAGAATCATAGCTTACTGAGTGTTGTTTTGATTTTTATTTCAAAATGATTGTGCTTGATTGACATCTTGATTTAGTAAGAAGAATGAAATTATTGATGTCTAATTTTGAATTAAACTTCCAATCAATCAATTGGTTTATCATTGAGAATGTTAACAAGTCAGTCAATTAGTTCATCCCTTCATTTGTCCGTCCATCCATCTGTCCATACCGCATAACGGTATTGCTTCTAAAACTGCCTTGAATCTTGGACAGGAATACAAAGCATTGGTTGCACTATGTCAGCATTCTGCATGTGTCTCTCCACACTGATCCATAAAACCTTTCATTTATCAACATCATCATCGGAATGCATGTAAACAGGTTTGGCCTGTTTTCTGATGCGCTCTTGAGTTTTCCTTTGTTTTGTACTTGTTTTTGGCACAGCTGAAGGTGGCATATGTATCTACACACAAGGAAGCAGAAACTGAATTTTAGTGTATTTCCCAAAAATGAAAGCTATTTTTGAACATTTTATGCACTCAATAAGGAACTAGCAAACTTGCTTATTTATTGTTGAATTACTCTTAAGAAGTCATGAATTTTAAGAACACTCAGATGCGCAAGAAGCATTTCTCAAAATGACACTTGTATAACATAACAGTGCACTTTAGCATGTTTCCTGCTCCCTTGATAATGTAATTAAGTCTTACCATTCTAGGATAAGGTGTTCCATAATGAAGGGCTGAAATACAAAAGAAAAGGATATAAAATTTCAGCCTGCGTAGTTGGTGGGATTTTGTGTGCATTTGCTTTGTTGCAGTTGCTAATGAGAATGGCAAAACTGCATTCATTTAAACTTTGCAAAATGATCCTAAATTTTGATTTGATCCTAAAGCCAGCCAGGTTGGGGATGTGGGGTAGGGGAGAAAAAATGGCATGATCTTAACATTATTTTTGATATATTATTCAGTTACAGAAGGAATATAACTCCAGTTTCCATGCTTTTACACCCAGGTAAAAAATAGAGGCATTTTGTTTCATTCTCTGGCCTGCAGCACAGGTTCTCTCTCTCTGTGGTGATGGATGTATACGACATGTGCAACTAGTGTTTTACTCCTTTAAGCCCCGGCCAAACAACTGATCCCAAAATGTCAACGCAACATTTTGCAACATTGTAGAGCAAGACATATTGCAGCATTTTGCCACCCTGTTGCGAAGTGTGGCGTCATGTTGGGTGTTGTTGGCTCAAATTTGACAATCTTCGAACTTGAGCCAACAACACCCAACACGTCCCAATGGGGCGGCCAAATGCGTGCAACATGTTGCACCCAACAATGTTGCGATATGTTGCATTGACATGTTGTGATTGTTTGGCTGGGGCTTTAAATCTAGCAAGATAAAGTGTATGATCACATACCAATCTCAACTCGGGCATTGGCTTCATGAATACACCGCTTTATCTCATCTGTATTGGTAATCTGCAAATTTAGAAACGAGCTTAAAAGCTAAGGGCCTTGTCATTGTGCAACCTCACGCAGCACCCGCCCCTTTTGACAAAAGTTCGATAACGGATTCGGAGAACAGTCAGCTTTTTCACGAAATGACACATTAAGGGGGTATATATCAAAGTGGACAAGTTCAACTTATAATAAGCTTCATTATCATCAATATACAAGGCCAAATAACAAACTGCCCTCATAAAAACGCGCCCCGCGGGCGAAAATGAATTTTGGCGGGCCGCAAATCATATCGCATCAGCCCTGTTGCTGATTGGAAGCTCAGATCCGGAAGCTTTTCTGAAACTTGACATGATATATTGATGGTAATGAGCCTTGTAGCATCATTTGCACCCTCGCTACGCTCGGGCGCAAATGATGCTACTCGGGCCGCAAATAAGCAATATGCCCTTCAAAAGTCATGTTATTGCCCTATTCGTATAATCTGACCATTTGTGCTGTGTGCGGGTGTATGCACCATCTCAGTTCTTGAAAATAATCTACAATGCAGTAAGTTGAGTGGATAAGGATAAAGGATAAAATATGTTTTAGGCTCACTTTCTTATTTTTGTGGAACAATTTCCTTGCTTCGTCTCGAATGTATTGTCTTTCAGCTTCAGTATCTGCTGCTGTTGTAGCTTGCCATTGCCGGGCTAATCGAAATATTCGACGATATAATGACAAAACTTCGCTCCTAAACATTGGATGCACAATGACTTGTATATCAATCAAAGACGAGCTAATTTAGGGGTCGTGAAGTAGCCTGCGCCATGTTGGAATTTTTTTTACCATACGGCAAACACTTCATATATGACAATTATTATGTATTTCTCGTCATATATGATAGTTGATATGTACCGCAATGTAACTAATGTAACTTGCATAGCCGTGCCTTGGCCTTGGGTGGCTAAAGGGTGGCGAGAGTTGCATTGGTAGGGTGGTGAGGAGGGTGAAGGTACCGCTAGTGACGAGGGTGGGGTGGCTGGCATAGTAATGGTTGAGAGAGGGAAGGAGAGGATGGCGAGGTGGCAACAGTTCTACCCCAGGCTTTACCCTAAACACCCTAGCCACACTCGCCGCCGGGTAACCTGAAAACACTGACTCCCGGTCCGCGGACCCTCTCTACAGACAGGGTCCGCGCACTACACCTACCCTTTCTTCAGACCACCCCAAAAATAGAATGAAAATAATAAACAAAAAGAATCACTTATGGCTCGTCTAATAGATTACTCGTTCGCTGAAATTTCGAGCGTTATACTCTGTGCAAATGTAACAGAGTTGGGGTTTTAAAACCGCCCAGAATTATATCTAAAAGCTGTTTTCGGCGTTTTTTGCTTTTGGGGAAGTTCTTTCTTTCCATCTGTGGCTCAATTATTTGGCTATGGAAGATGTACTTTAAGGTCGTATAAGCTTGTTTCTATACAGTGTTTCCGTTATTGTGGAGTTCACGAACGTACGTGAGAATGGGCTGAACAAAATGGAGGAGGGCAAGGAGCACAAATTTCGAGGCTTCCCGGTCTTTCATATATAGCCACAGCAAAGGAAATGGCTAATGAGTAATGATAAAACTTGCACCCGAGCATGAACCATATATTTGACAACGTAACGTTCGAAATCTGTTAGAGTAATCTATTAGATAATTTCGTTATATCAACTAAGTTGAAAATGTAAATTGGCCACCGTAATGAGTTATAAAGCTAATGAGTTAATGAGTTATTTAGCTTTATAACTCATTACGGTGGCCAATTTACATTTTCAACTTAGTTGATATAACGAAATTACCTTGTTACCCC
>OMLO01002961.1_pt1 | contig 13917 bp, 2 predicted proteins | sample 1674811 | NCBI WGS metagenome assembly OMLO01 (sample SAMN06265003, study PRJEB25207) | coral metagenome | isolation source: Coral host | place: Mexico:La Bocana,Puerto Morelos, Mexico | collected 2008-11-13
TTGTTGTACATTGTACATGTAGTGATATAGTTCCATGATGGAACATAATGATATTTTTTAGCTTGCTAGATTAGTGATTCCTAGAGCAGTCTTCCAATAGTTTACAAAAGTGCTCGTGAAGCCCTTGCATGACTAGCAGATTTGAAATGTCGAGATCAGATTCTGTGGTGCAATGGTCTGTTGACGTTGTCTTTCACATTATTCCCCTTTGACTTTACATCCATTCAGTTATTAGTCAAAATATTTCTTAGTTTGAATTTGTTGCCATTGGTTATAGAATGATTGTTTTAGGGGTGTTTTATTTTTATGACATGCACACAGCTGTTGGAAAACGGCTCTAGAAGACAACTCTTCAGTCTTGTTTTGCTGGACTTGAGATTAGCTGGTCAACACTAGATTCATATCACATTCACAAGTTTTGGTCTTGCCTGGTTATTCAAAACTTCTTCATTTACACTTTTGGAACAAAATGTTAGTCCTCTATTGATTAAATAAAGCTTTGCTACTGTTATTTACAGTGACAAAAATATTTAGATGAACATAACATTCCTCCATGTGAATATTTTTTTTACTTTGAGATCCCCTTACAGAATTTGCGTGATATCATGATCACAGAGAATGTGTTCTTTTAATAGGTTTAGGAATTTTAATAAAACCACAGTCTTATCTTTCATTAGTTCATTACATTGGTAGAGAAATAACATTGTGGCTAATTTAACAGCAAAACCAAAATTTGTTAAGTGCTATTTGATGCAGTAACTGTAAATTTGATTTGAAAGTAGTCAAGAGTGGGTACACCACAGCAGTATCTATAAGATCTATACAGGTGTACAGAACAGTTGTGATTACCAAACAGGAGAGAGACAGGCAATGGTGGTTGTGGTTTAAGAGATGATGCTATCCATTCGTTGTGTACATAGTCTGGACATCAACACACTTCCTCATTTTTTGACTTCTCAGTCCCCATATTGATGAACAAATTTCTTCTTCTTACTGACACTCATACATTGCTTTTAGTGCCAGTTAGGAGAAGATCCTCAGTGCCAACATAGAAATTCTCCCTACTGGTTTCAGTACTTTATTAATTGTAGGCAGAATTTGAATATAAATTATTGGAAAACAATTTTAGCTGCAAGCTTATACAAAGATGAATGTTGGCTGGGACTGGAAGGGTAAGGAGGAAGTGTTCATGTATAACAAGTCTTGCAAGGCAAGAGGACGTTCTGTGCTGAATCATGCACAGTTTTTGTATTTTTTTTTTTGAAAATTGTTGATAAATTCCCTTTGTGTATATTTTCGTAGTTTTGTGTTGTGTTTGCTGTTGGTTTATGAAGGTCAATTATTTTCGTGATAATTATTTAATACTTGATGACTCAAAGGAAACAAGATATGCTGCAGATGAGAATTTATAATAAAAGTTTTAAGCTTTCAAAAATTCTTCAAAGTCACTATAATTTAAGTCATCCCATGTGTCGAGTTTTTGGTTATCATTATTAATAACAGTTCTATTTTGTCGTTTTTGTAGTCACCATGGTTCGAATAATTAGTTTAGTGGATGTAATGTTGCAATGATACATTGTTGTGTTTTATGGTATTATATAAGTACATTGAACAAATAGCCATAAATATGTGAAGAAAACCAAAATAACACTGTCCTTTTATTCAGTAGGCACATAATTACATGTTCACATGTTTACATGTTAAGCTCTAGGGCATTTCAAATACAATAGGTGCTTTTCAAGCCCCCAGTGATTCATAACTCTTAAGTATTATCAGTGCATTATTTTCACCTTGGTGTAGTATTATTGAAAAAGCTAACTAAGACGTGAAACTACAACAGTCCAATGTTGAGTGTTGCAAGTAATTCAATGGTGGATAAGGACAGGAAAAGAAGAGGTCGCTGCGTGAAAGAGATGTGCAAGTTATGGATGTGAAGCACAACTCTCTATGTCGTGTTATTTCTGATACACTGATGATTGCCAGTTTATTCAGCATTTTAAGTAAATTACGCATTGTAGTTTTTTGACATGTTATCATTAATTAGTATTAAAATAAGGAAACTCCCCTTTCAGATAAGACCATTGAATAAGCATGACTGATCCAAGGTTAAAATAATTTCTTCCTTCAGTGCCTATTCATAAGTTAAATAGACGGTTTCAAAGTGAATATAAACTGTTAGTTTTAAGAGAATTCTCTATTATTAGTTTGTTACCTGTAGCATAATTTCACTAGCTTAATCTATTGTTTTTAACAATAACTAGGTCTATGCATTCTACCTGAAGCAGTTTAATAACTGAAATTAATGTTTTTCAGTCTGTATCGACCATGGTAGCATTTTAAGTGCTTTGCTGAAGTTTGACATAAGAGTTTTTCAGTAACGGTAATAGTAACCTGTATTTGTCTAGTGGGTGTTATGAGCTCTGTAGTGAAGGTAATTCAAACCTCAATATGTTAAAGTTGTATTGTAGTAGGTAATTGTAATCAAGCTTAAGACATACCTTGTAATTTTTTAAAACAGTAATTGTTAAATGTTTTCTGCTAGTGTGGGGAGTATGATTTGATTTGTTAATTAACCAACTTTACCATTGTCAGTGATATTTTCCAAACTAGCATTAAGGCCCCTGTTTGTTGTACTGAGCATTAAATAAAACTGTGTTAGTTTTGACAAAAAATGTTAGGGCAGCGTTTTCTGCTAAGTCGCTGACCCTTCATCACGTGACAGATGCAAGTGATCTGATTGGCTCCTTCCCGCAGCAGGGAAGTGGTATCGTGGACACAGATGACGATGGTGGCGCCTCCTTGTGCACTTTTCGATGATATTAAAAGAAGGGTGCCAGGTAAGGTGCGTGTCCTGTACCAGAGCACAGCTATTTCAAGCTCCACCTGTTGTTCTACAGCCCACTTATTTCAAGACCTTATTGTAAGCCCTGTCATGCCACTATGCCACAGCTTGAGTTGAGATCACCACATGTCAAATCTAAATCAGTTGACAAAGCAACTTAATTTCTGTAACTAAAGCTTGTTAAATTCACGCTGGTAAATAAAATGTGCACTCTATTTAACTTAAACTATGGCCAGCCTAACAATGCTGTGTCCTTAATCCAAGCAGTTTCTTTAGAGTAAAAAGTTAAGCAATTAATGTAGTGTTTTATAAACAAGATTTTGTAGAGATTGCATGGCAGGAATATAAAAAAAATCCAGTTGCTGTCTTCACGTCAATAATGCACTCAGGGTTGTCAGGTTGGCTGTAGGTGTGGGGCAAAATTCATTACTTGATTAGGACTTGTGTTGTACTTAGGTAGGCAGCTCTCTAGAATGTAATAAGCACTGTAAGTTAAAGGGAAATGGTAATATGTGCAAAGGTGTAAGGAACAGTTCACTTGTAAGCAATTAACACTGACATCTAGAAGTTAATAAGTAAAGTAAAATTAACCAATATTATTATACAACTCTAACGTAATGTAACTCATCAAATTTGTGTAATATTCTAAACAGGAGTGCTCACAAACTGAGAAGTCTGTGACCCCTGTCCATGTCAATTTACTTGTAGCCTTGGGCAGATGACCGGCATGGAAATTCTTTATTTAGTAGTTCATACAAATCAACTGATCCGGAGAATTATTTTGAAAAGTCTTTTGCATGTTTCACAACCATTTTCAAATTAATGGAGCGGTGTTGGCAAACCACAGAACAGTGATTTACAGTTTTTGAACTTCACAGTTTAAGTTCACTTCAAAGAAAAATTTTGGAAAAGTTATTGTGTTCTGGGCTTACATCTGTTTGCGATCACTTCTGTATCTAAGTTGCATGTGCTGGTGACAATTCCACATCTTTTATTTGATATTCTTTCGTTGTAAAATGGCTATTGTCTAGTGTTGCTTCCCAGTTTATATTTCAGCACAAAACTAGCTTCAACACCATACCTTTTCAAATATTCATTGATGAGTGTCACTAGTTCTATTCAGGACATTGAGGAAAACCCTTCAAGAAACCCTAATTCTCTGAGTTGATCTAAGTTTGCTGTTTTCGATTCTTAGATTAGTTGGCAGCTTCGTGAAATTATATCAGAGTTCGCCTCTTCTCTTTGTCACGACGCTCGTCACGTGACACTGACTATTTTCTGTTCACATGTCGCGTAGTTCAATGTTTCTGTTTTTGTACTTCAGATGGGAGGCCAAGTGCGTTTGGACCAATATTGTCATACACCAGAACAGCCTTCCATCCTTACGCCCGCTAGCAAATTACACGTCGCGTGGCAAGTGATCAGTCACGCAATCCATTGGATGTACTGGTGGATGTAACACACAGGAATTATTTTATGGAATTGGAACAATTTTTTATTCATACAATGCGAGGAAGCACGTAAACAGCAACACGTTCAGAAACCCGTCAAACGAGATGTGCGTGTTTGTTATCCACTTGTTCACATTCATTTAAAATAATTTGGACTCGTCTAAGCAAGGTTGCACTGTCTAGTGTTTCAATTGACAAGATTTTATGGACGGTTAAGCTCTGATGTATGGACATCACATTACTACAACCCCAGGTTAAAAAAATTGTAAACAGTAGTTCTAGTTTTTCCCTCAAAGGGCCACGGAATTGTATTAGAAAAATCGTGTCTATATTTGTTCGTATCTTGTATAGTATTTATATTCATGTATATTGTCCGAGTTCTCTCCTTTAAAAACAGCAGTTCCCAAAACTGATTAAGTGTTCTTTCATACATTATTTCGAGTTAGCTGTCACGCAAGGCTTTTCCTCTCCAAAAAAAGGGTAGCGTGACGACTCGGCAAATAACAGCTGAGAAGGGTAGGAGGATGTTTGAAATCGATCGTCATTTATTTCCGTGCCACCCGTCCCTTAGTGAATAGAGTGATGTACTTGAGTTCCAGCAAACTGAACACTCGAGAAAGCTGCTCTTATTTGCTGCTGCTACAGGAGAGAACTCTGTTGTCATTTTGCAGAATGTCACTTCTTTGTTAGGTTGTAGTTTGGTGCACTTTAGTTCACCTGCTGTTCTTCAAGAACAATAAACTTGTGGAATTGCTCATTTTTGTTTGACGTGTCTTGTTTTTCTCTATATCTGTGAATACCAGGATCTGCAACATGACTTGACATTGCCGGAGTCACAAAACCTTTGAAATATCTGGAATTAGAAACTCCCCCAATTAGGGGATATTCGGGACATTCACATTGACTGAAAGTAAAATGCAGTGAGGGCCTTGTCTTGCAGGGAATAATTCAAGCACTATTCATCAAGTAGATTATAATTGTTTTAACAGCTGGAGCTTCCATAGGCTTCATTTCATGTCAGTGAAGTCAAGATTACTTTTTTTTCCTCTGCTTGTGAAAACCCCGCCAAAGTCCCGCTCAGTCTCCGCATCTTACAGCGAAGCCATGAAAAAAGGTGCTTTCTCGACTACCGGGGATCCTAAATAGAGTGAAGACGAGGTGAAAACACCAGGTATCCCTCAATGTGAGGAGGGTGCGGGGGTTATAAATGACTGGTACACTGGCTTAAGTTGCACTGACCTTTTCATGCCTTGTGCCGTGTTAGTACAAGGTCTCCGGCTTAAGCATAAAGGTAGCTTATTGAGCTTTTTACTTTTGGGTTTTTAAAAACTGCTATTTTAGCCTACTATATAAACAACCATTTTCTTTCGATTCCTGTCACGACCCTTGTCGCTTGTAGTGCTTATCGTGCAAACTAGATTGCAGAGTCGGAAGCAGAAGGGGAAGAACCAATCAATCCAGGACCTTGAATCGAGCATTGTGATTGGTTGTTTCTTTGTTTTCTGCTTGCGACTCCGAAAACCTAGTTTTCACTTGATCACTAGCGAGTCATTAGCAGAGTCAGTATGTTCTGCCTCTGTGGCTCCATCGGTTTGATTTTAACTGGATCGTATCGCTCTGCGCTTGATGAATACTTTGACTCTGTCGTTAGCGTAGCCCAGTCTTTTAGAAATGGCGAACCTTACATAGTTCAACCGCTTCCCTGGGATCAAAGCGTGCAAATGCTCCGCATCATTCTCGTTACAGCGATGCGCCTCGCAAAATCGGAAAGCAAGACTTCTGATCTATATAGTGATTATGATATTTTATCTGAGTGTCAATTTATATGTGGGGATGGACTGAAAACTGGAAAGAAATAGAAAGTAGAACTACGAAAAGAACACGGCATTATGTGAAATGGATCTAATAAATAAAAATAATATACAAAGAATATTTTGTAAAAGTCGATAATAAGATGGACTGGGTCACCATGCTCGCTTAAGAGATATGATGGGCCAATCTTACCCCATTGATGCTCAATCACGCTCGTTATTTCATCAGTTCAAGTTTCCTTTTGCGGTAGGTGAAAGCAAAGGTTATTAAAACATTACTCTTGAAAAAAATCTTGATAGGTAAAACGTCTCAACCACATGGAATAATGTAATATATAATTTATGGAAGAATCACACAAAGAACGTGCGTCGAATCGTTGTTTCAAAAGTCATAATTTACATTCTCGAGTAAAGGGTTTTTGCGCTCTAAGCTTTTTTTTTCCTCCCGAAATTTTCTTTCTTAATTTTTAGGCTAAAGAGGATAATTTGTACAACAAAACTATGCAATACTGAACAATATAGGTCACCTTGCTCATTTGAGAGAAAACGAGCATTTCGCTTTCAAGCTTGGCCTGAGAGAAATCTCTTTCGTTGTTTAACCACACGCGCTCATGCGCATGCTCATGACGCGAAAATCGTCCCCAGTAGAGATGCACAATGCAATACTGAGGAATCATCTAACTATGGGTAACTGTACTGTTAAATGTGGCTCTCTCGGCTTCTGCTATGTCTTTCAAGAACAGCTTCATTGTGGTTTTGAGTGCACGCTGTTTAGACTGAAAAGCGGAAGTAAAGTCGCCTTGTGCATGCTGGGTATCCCCGAGTGACAAGTAACTGTAAGCCGTTTTGAGGTGTTCTTCCCCAAACAGTTTCTGTGTGATATCTAGTGCACGCTGTTTAGACTTCAGAGCAGACGCCCAGTCGCCTTGTGCGTGTTGAATGAACCCGAGTGAACAGTAACTCCTAGCTGTGACTGAATGGTCTTCTCCAAACAACTTAATTCTGAAGTCAAGTGCACGCTGTAATGACTGAAGAGCTAAAGTCAAGTCTCCCTGTAAATATCCCGAGGATCCAACTGAATGGTAACTCTCAGCTGTTTTTGCGTGTTCTTCTCCTAACACTCTGAGTCTGATGTCCAATGCACGCTTTGCAGAAAGAGCTGACCTCAAGTCTCCTTGTTCATATTGTGTTTTCGCCAGTGAAAAGTAACTGTCAGCTGTGATTGAATGCTCTTCTCCAAACAACTTGAGTCTGATATCAAGCGCACACTGAAATGACTGAAGAGCTGACGTTAAGTCACCTTGAGCATGTTGTGTAACCGCAAGTGAATCAAAGCTGTCGGCTGTCCTAACGTTTTCCATTCCAAACAAGTTAAGTCTGATGTCAAGTGCACGTTGGAATGACTGAAGAGCTGAAGTTAAGTCACCTTGAGCACGTCGAGTATCCCCTAGAAACTCAAAGAGGTCAGCAGTGTTTGAGTGTTCTTCTCCAAATAGTTTGACTGTGATATCAAGTGCACGTTGCACTGACTGAAGAGATGACGTGAAGTCACCTTGAAGACGTTGCGTAAGTCCGAGTGCTTTGTAAGCGGCAGCAGTGTTTGAGTGTTCTTCTCCAAACAACTTGAGTTTGATATCAAGCGCACACTGAAATGACTGAAGAGCTGACGTTAAGTCACCTTGAGCACGTTGTGTAACCGCAAGTGAACCAAAGCTGTTGACTGTCTCAACGTTTTCCATTCCAAACAAGTTAAGTCGGATGTCAAGTGCACGTTGGAATGACTGAAGGGCTGACGTCAGGTCGCCGAGCGCACTTTGTGTCTCCCCGAGTGAATAGTAACTGCGCGCTGTTTGAACGTGCTCCTCACCAAACAGTTTTTGTCTGATAACAAGTGAACGCTGTAGCGAATGAATAGCTGAGGTCAAGTCACCTTGTGCATGCTGGGTGTCCCCGAGTGACAAGTAACTATGAGCTGTGATCGAGTGCTCTTCTCCAAACAGTTTCCGTCTGATGTAGAGAGCGCGCTTGAATGACTGAACAGCTGAAGTTAAGTCGCCCTGGAAAAACTGTGTCTGTCCGAGAGCACTGTAACTGTCCGCTGTGCTAGAATGGTCTTCCCCAAACAACTTGAGTCTGATGTCAAGTGCACGTTCGAATGACTTAAGAGCTGACCCTTCGTCGCCTTGTGAACTTTGTGTCTCTGCAAGTAAATGGTAACTGTCGGCTGTGCTTTGGTGTTCCTCTCCAAACAGTTTGAGTCTTATGTCAAGTGCACGCTGGTACGACTTAAGAGCTGATACGAAGTCGTGTTGTCCAAATTGTGCATCCCCGAGTAACACATAACTGTCAGCTGTGCCTGAGTGTTCTTCTCCAGATAATTTGCGTCTGATTTCAAGTGCACGTCGGTAGGACTCAATAGCTGGCATGAAGTCTTGTTGTGCGTACTGCACATTTCCTATAAACACATAACTGTCAGCTGTGCTTACGTGTTCTTCTCCAAAGAGTTTGAGTCTAATGTCAAGCACACGCTGGAATGACTGAAGAGTTGACGTAAAATCGCCCTGAGCACGTTGTGCGAACCCGAGTAAAAGGTAACTTTCAGCTGTGCTTGAGTGCTCTTCTCCAAACAATTTCAGCCTGACGAAAAGGGCATGTTTTGCAGACTGAAGAGCTGAAGCAAACTCGCCATATGCGAGTTGAGCGCTGCCGAGTGAATGGTAGCTTTCAGCTGTGCTTGAGTGTTCTTCTCCAAACAACTTCAGTCGGATGTCAAGTGCACTGTGGTGTGCTCGAATAGCTTCCAAAAAGTTTCCATTCATGTGCTGAAAACTGCCAAGATCCCAGAAACTCTTTGATAGTGACTCTTGATGTAGTGTCTCATCTTCAGGGAAGTGTTTCGTCCGTCTTTGTAATTCCTCTTGATTGCTTTTACATTGCCTGAGTGCCTTTTCATGATAATTGATACTAGCCTCAGACAATTTGGATGCGTCTTCAGTTTTGTTAAAGACGTAAAAAAATAAGATTACGTTGCGTTGAAACTGCGACAAACCAGGTGAGCTGTGTTGAGCACCATTTTCGTTGTCTTTTAGTATTTCTAGGGCAGCATTGTTTACAAAGTGTTTGGTTTCAAAATCAGAAAAACTGCTTGTAGCTAGGGCTACAAGAAGAATAACTTGTAGTTGAAGCGGGTGATTGTTGTTGCCTCTTCGTGACATGCTTTCCAGCTGGTCGTTTGTCTTACCAGTGCTTTCCATCTCTGGTATAACAAGTAGCTGCGTGTCTCCGGCTGCTTTGCATTCCTGCAGAGCCTTACTATAGAACTGCCTGAAGCTTGACGAGTCCTTTCTGAGGCGGTAGTAGATGGCAAGAATCTGACACACAGAAAGCCTTAGGACGGTCTGATCGGGGATGTCTTTCAAAAGAGGAAGAGCCTCTTGTAACACTTGAACTCCCTGCTCCGTTTTGCCAGCTACAAGGAGACAGATACCAGAAAAACAGAGGCTTTTTCCTTCTTCTCCATCAACAACACTAGCAGGCAAAGCTTGAATTCCTTTCGCTTTAGATAGCAGCTGCATCGTTGCTCCTCCTGCTCCCAAAGGTATATCAAAAAGTGCCCTGGAAACAATTAATTGTCTGTAAAATGCATTTGTCTTCAGATTGTTCGCTGCCTTAATTGCTGAATCATAAAGCATTGCTCCTCCCCCAGTAAGAAAAACTGAGCTGACAAACAGTTCTGCTCTAACGAGAACGTTAAAAACAATATAAGCTGTTCTACAAAATGTACAACCTTCTGTAAGACTTTGCATAATACATTGCTTATTTGCATAAAACTGGTCAAATGCCGATTTGGATTGTCCTGTAAGAAACTGTTTGTTTAGCTTCTCGAATAAGGAAATGTAAAATTCGTAGAAGCGAGCTCTGGAAGTGAGAAGTGTTTCTTTCATTTCTTGTTCTCCCTTTTCTCTTGCAAACGATTGAAAAAGGCTGTGTATTTGATATGATCCTTGTTTGGAACTTGAATCGATGAGGGACTTCCTTCGAAGCCTTTGTAGTATCTTAGTGGCAGAAAATCGTGTTAGATTCAAAACGGCTGCAGCAACGTCTTGACTGAAGTTTTCTGGAAGAATACTCAAGGACACAAGAACTTCTTTTTCTTGTGTAGAGAGTCTTCGAAAAGATGAATCAAAGAGGAAATGTAATCTCAGATCGTTGGAATCTGGTTCGTCCAGTATATCGATGATATTACTTTCTTTATCTGCCATGAATTCATCCAGAAATTGAGTCGGTTGAGCGTTATCTTCAGAAATGGAAGAACACACTAACTTAATAGCCAAAGGTACGTGTCCGCAGATTTGGATAATTCTGTTGCAGTCGGAAGAGCTCGCATTTGGCGCCAGCAATTTGTGAACTAAGTTTTCAGAAGAGTGCTTGTCCAGTGGTCGTATTCTTACGGCCTCAAGCCCTTGGAAATGAATATTCATAAATTCCAAGGATTCCCTTGTGGTAAGAATGAATGTAACTCGTTCGTTTCGCCCGAGAATTTCTCCAAGAAGATTCACAACCTGCTCCTTAACGTCTGTCGCACCATTCTCGAAAAGATCGTCGGCATTATCAAGAATAAATATACAGCCATCTACGACTCTGCTAAACAGTTCGCAAAGTTCATCATCAAGCGACAGAGGCTGAGAGCACGGTTCATTTGAAGAAGATGTCCGAAGAAAGCTAAGTAGCTTCGATGTCAGATCTGCTTTTAAACGAAGTCCTCGTAATGACAGGAAATAGACAGGTAATCCTTCAGACTGGAGATGATGTCCCACTTTGATTGCAACCGACGTCTTCCCGAATCCAGGTGAGCCCCAGATCGAGACAATTCGGGTAGATTCGGAAGTCACATGACCAATAATCTCGTCACATTCCTTCTCACGGCCAGTGAAGTGAGGCATATTGGGAGGAAGACATGATTTCGGTAACGTGACTGTGAAAAGTTTAGAAAAAAATCGATATTTTAAATTCTCACTCAATATATATAAGGAAATTGAAATAACAGTTACCTTATTGAACAACATGTCCTGAGCTAGTATAACTGTAATGATATTTGCATTGAAAAATACAGACCCTATTACTAAGTTAATCCTACAAAAGATATTTTTTGACATGGTACCCATAATTGACTAACTGACTTCTAGTCGGCAGTATCTTCTCCACACATAAGAATATTCACAGACACAAATGGAGGTTTCCTGGTGGTTCTACTGTTAACCACATCGACAACATCGCAATGATGCATCCATTGACGCTAGGCTGAGACAAGCGCTGGACACAACCAAAACCCTAACCCCAAACCTTGTGGAAGATCTTGCGATCACAGACAGACACTCCAAAGAGAGCCACACATTTCAAGTGTAGTGTCATTTTAGATGGAAACCTATCTGAGTGGTTGGTCTCAGGAGAATGTGTTGCATCTTCTAGCCTAGTAAGATTTCAATTTATTTGTACAATAAAACAAAGAGCTAGACTGTAGTGTTGGAGATCCAACGTCGCCGGATCCGTTGACCCCGGTTTGTCCTTAGAATGGACCAGCATCACATCCCAAGACTGCCCTCAGATGGAAACCACCTTGGAAAAAGAAGCAAGGGCAGCACAGAACAATTTGGAGACGGACTGCATGGCAATGAGATCTAAAAGAGATAGGCTTGACATTGGGCGAGGGACCGGACCCGTTTGAAACAGACCGCTGACGCCTTATGTCCCACTCAGGATGAAGAGGAGTAAGTGTAAGTGACCCAACAAAAGAGGATGAGGAAACTAGAAGTAATCGCTCATACAGATCCTACTTCCAATGTAATCCTTCAAATGTTTTTAGACATGCTACCCAAGAGAGGATGAAGTAAGAGCGGAAATCCCCAATACAGACCCTACGCTGAAGGTGATCCTTCAGAAGTTATTTTTAGTCACGGTACCCAGTTCCCCCGTGGATAATGTTACCACATGTGTTACTTACATGTTTTCGTGGAGAATGAAAATGCGCCAAAACGGCTTTGGCGTTACAGCTGAGTAAAATCCGCGTGACAGAACTGGCGATTTCGAACTTGCCGGAGATACCCTTGGGAATGAGGGATTTACTTTCTTTCCCATCATGCTCTCCTTACCCAGACGAATTCCTCCTAGGTCTCATAAACTCCCAGGGCCGAGAATGCAACTCCCCCAAAATCGCATCTGTTTGACATGCTTAAAGGCTATGACTACTACGTAAAAGCAATAATCTAAAGTTATTAAAGAGTTACCTAGTTTCTTGCTTATGATTAAGTCATTGACTTTTTCTTTCAGTTCCGCCAAGTTCTCGGTGACTCCTCGGCTTGCTGCAGTTGTTTTCTCAGCCGTTATCCTAATTTCTTCCTTGACCTCATCCTTGTTAAATTGTAACTGTTTCGTCAGGTTGACAAGTTCTTTCTCGGTCACTTTGCGATCTTCCAGTTGTTTCTGGTTTGATTGAATGATAATCGACGTTATATGCTCAAGCTTGTCTTTCAACTCATTTTTATCATCCTTTAACTGGTTCTTTAGATCATGAATCTCTTCTTTTCTTTCGGTTTCTGTTCTTTTCTGATCATTCTGTCGTTCCTGGTTTGACTGAACAATATCTGACTGTATATCCAGTAGCTGATTTTTCAGCTCGTCTTGGAGGAATTTGTTTCCTGCCTGCAATTCCATTCTGATGTCTTCCTCTAACTGATGAACCCTTCTTGTAGGAAAGTCCGACTCAGTCAACCCCCCTACAGCATCAACGGAGTTTATGTTCACTCCCAGGACTTTAAACGCCTCTTTAGCAAGTTGGACGTACTGGTCAAATGTGACCTTCTTTATCTCGGAGACGTGTGAGTGACTCATCGAATTTCTAAGCAGACGAAGTTGATCAATCGCCAATGCATACGTTTCAGCATTATTTCCACCTGGGCTTTTGACTGACGGATGAAAACTGCCATGAGGTAATCTTCTGGGCTTCACGTATAAGTCACTAAGTGTCCTGTAAATTCCAGTGCTATCTGGTAACGCGAAGGACCGCGCGTAGATTGTGGCTTGGAACAAGGCGGTACAGTCCCATTCGTCATACGAGTGGTGTGTGGGAACTCTGGTGGTTCCCCCTTCAGTGGTAAGAAACAAGTTCCGCACAGTGATGGAGTCATCCCAGGGGTGATATCCAAAGTTGATATTCCACATGGATTTGAACGTCTGCCGTAAAGCCTTAGGGAACTCATCCAGGACAATAGTAGCAAACTTGAAATAGTTCAACTGTTCGTCCCGATACGGCGCTAGCGCCATTTTTCATCAGCAGCTGCTAAACCCGGTGAAGCGGAAGCTAATGCAGAAACTCTCTTCTTACACGTTGTTTGCAGACCTGTAAAAAATACATTTAAGGAAATAGTCACGAGTTACGAAAGAATAATAGTCGGCTGGTCTCTACTTTCTAATTCACAGCTTGTCGGAGACGCATGCGAGTCTTGTCCATTTTGGTCACCATTAGCGCTCGCTAAGAGCTTGGCAATGGCTTAGAATGTCATGCAGTCAGTACGCAGTATTTACCAAGTGATATCTGCCAGTTACATATTATACAATCTTTTCCCATTTTTTGATTGGCTACTTTCAGTGGCGCTATACGTTATGAGACGTTGTTCCCTCAACCTCGTTCACGGGGTCTCTCTTCTTCGCTCTAAAGTTAGCAGAAAGCCAAAAGAAGAAAGACATGATGGACCGACATGATACACTACAAACAATATTTCTAATCAATCAATCAATCAATCAATCAATCAATCAA
>OMLO01002962.1_pt1 | contig 13915 bp, 17 predicted proteins | sample 1674811 | NCBI WGS metagenome assembly OMLO01 (sample SAMN06265003, study PRJEB25207) | coral metagenome | isolation source: Coral host | place: Mexico:La Bocana,Puerto Morelos, Mexico | collected 2008-11-13
CATACATACATACATACATACATACATACATACATACATACATACATACATAATCATTTAATCATTTAATCATTTATGAACACTCACATGCACACATACATACGTACATACGTACATACACATACATACACACACACACACATGCCCATACATGCACACATGCATCATACATACACGTACATGCATACATGCATGCATGCTGATGGCGGACCACTGCAAAGACATAGCAGCATCAGGTTTCACTGTGTACACATGACTCAATTTTTACATTTTACATGCTATCCATTTTGTGACCCCATGCAGATTTCTGCAGCTACTTTCATCATCGCTAGGGTTTTAAAAGAGTGGTTCCCAAAAGAAGTCCAGCAGTTTTTTCGTTGCCAGGGTTGTAGATGCATCCTTTTGGTCCTCGGATCGCGCAGCCTGGGGCCCCTTGTGCTGACTGCAACGTGCTTTTTGTGAGAAAAACATCGTCCAATCCGAACGTGTCAGAGGCGAACAAAATTTTGTGGGAGGCTATACAGGTGTAAAACTTGAAAATGCTTGGGATCCATCTCTAAAAGTCAAAAACACAAATATAATATGTTGAAAATAAATATATGTGGAACTTTCAGGATACTGACAGTTGTTGGGTTTTCATTCCACCTGTTCCTGCCACCAAAGGTGTGTCAAGTTCCTTCATCGCTTGTGTTAGGGGCACCCAACGCATCCGAGGGAGTCACAACATACTCAGCTCCATGGGTTTTTGGTAGTTGAAACGTGATGACTTTTGAAACGCATTTTCCAAAAAGTTTCCAATTTTGGAATCCCAGAAATTTTAGAATCTTCAAATGCAGGGGATTGTTACGTTCATTTTTTTTCCCATGTTTTTATTATCGTGTCGTCTCGATATTATTATTATAGTCTTATATTATAAGTCCGCTTATTGCCAGCCGCTCCTCTCCATTGGCTTAATTTCTCCACAAAAATGAACAACTCAGGTTTTCCTTTCTCAGTGGAGATGTTTTAGCTTCCAACAAATTCATACTTTGAATCAACCGTGGCAAATGAAGGTTTAAAAGGATTCCCTACGCAGTAACAATCCTGGTGGTGACTGGCATCCTGGGTCGGGGGGTAGATCCAATTGACCAATGAAAAAAACCCTGGTTGTTTAGGGTATTCTGGGGGATTGTACTACCCACTTGTATGGGGATTACTTCATAAACCATGAAATAAGGATCCCCTTATTAAACAACCAGTATGACTCATGGAATCCGTATCCGGCTAAGGCCTTTGGTGCTCATAGGTGATGCCTTGGCCGGAAAACCCTTCTACACGGTGCGGACAAGAAACGGCTCCGTAGATTCGGTAGATTCACCAAACCTATGGTGGTCATGATACCAAGAAACAATTAGTAGATGCAGCACAGGATGTTTGTTCAGGTTAAAAAAACTTTCCCTAATTTTTGCTAAGTACGTGTCTCTTCATCTTTGAGAATGTCAATTTCAATTTCACAAGTTCTCAACTCCAAACACCGGCGAAGCCTGTGCGAGCTACTTACATGGCAGGGCTCCACCTTGAACCGACATCTTTGGGATGTTGCCAAGTTAGTGGAAGAGGCGAGATCTACGGTAGGAATGGATGAAAACAGGAGGAAAAGGTTGGATTCCCATTTGGGTAACCCGAAGGTCCCTGACTTTTAGAGGTTGCTTGAGTCACATTTTTTCGCCCTTGAGGCAGTTTGCTACATCGGAAAAATGGATACATTGCACGTTGATACTCTGAGGATGAATTGCACTGCTTTGTCATTTCAGTTTTTTGTTGAAAATTTCCCTTTTTGACATGACGGAACAAAAAACTCAATCACTGAGGTGAAACTTATCAAATCATATGATATGGAAAAATGTCCACTTTCGATTGCACAATTCCAAATTGTCAACTTTTGGCTTGGAAAAAAACATCTGTCTTCAAGAGTTCCATTGTCTACTCTGAAATAAGACATGCTTTTGTTTCAGGTGGAGTTTGCCTATGATGGTGGTCCCTTGGATGTCTCCCGATTCGGCAGCTACGAGCGACGTTATCAGGAGTCCGTGGCGTGTTCATCTTGGAATTCTCCAATGTTTCTTGCAAATGCTTCAAGCTTGACATACTGTTGATGGAAGAAACCTGCACCACCTGGGATATATAAACCTTATAAATTATGGGATAAACTAGATACCAACTGGTTAGCCGGATTTCTTCCATCAAAAGTAACTTCAAGTTATACCTTCCAAGGGGTGAAGGAGTTTGCACGGTTTCATTGAGATGCTGCCTGGCCAGGAATGTGTACGGCGCATTGGTGAGTTTCAGCGGCGAGGACCTGTTGGGGAACCTAAGGTAGAACCGGGAACTCAACTGTCGAATGATGATTGAGGTGACTAAGCCTTATTGCAAATTGATTACCTTGTAGAAGGCTATGTGAAATCCACTGGATGACTTAGAATGCTTGTATGTTCCACCATTTTTTTGCATGCAACCACGAAAGATTTTTGTTGCAGTTGGAGGGTTTCACCACATTTGTTGCTCTGCTGGGTGGTTAGATTATCAACTGTTTCAGAAAAGAACAACTCCCGAAAGTTCCAAGACAAAAATTGGTGAAAACTAGGGTGTCCATGGAAGTGATCGTAACTAGTAAGTTGGATTATAACCCATTTTCGGGACTTACAATCTACTTATATAGGAGTTAGAATCCATTTACCAAGTACCATGGACATCCCAGCAGCATGGTGCTTTCTTCCTCCATTCTTCATCCTTTCGTTGGCCTTCAAAGATTGCCGTTGTCGTCCGTTGGTTGTGGTTGTCCGTATGCTTCGGTTGTTGTCTCTAAGGGAGCGGCACTCTTGAAGCTGGGGCGCTCATTGGACTGGCTGATCTGTAATGGTTTTCTTGTAAAATTGCCAGAGCCACACAACATACAGATCCTTTACAAATGTGATACTGACCAGGTCAAAGCTTTCCCTAAGAATCGCATGTCTGTGGCTTTGAAAAAAAAAACACTGGGAAGTTCAGCCTTGGAGGCCTTTACCTCGTATGACATCGCTGACTGCTCTGAAACGTCAGGTGCGATTTCAAGACGTGGCGTTACAAAGTGGGCACCGGTTAGCAGTTGTAAATGGGGTGAAGTGGGGACCCGTATAAGTGGGTTATAACTTATAACTATCCCAAATACCCATTTATAAGGCCATAACTCCATTTATAACTAGGAACTAGTAGGGGCCCCATCTTGAATGTCTTGAAAGAACCCCTCTGGGTTGGAACCACTGAAGAAATGGGCCCAAGATTCGTCCTCCTATTATTTGTGAGATGTTGAAAGAAATATGATAGCAATCAATCCACCCTGCATATTCCCGCACAAAATCGTGAAACAAATTATAGACACTCAGAATTGAAGGGACTCACAGCAGGAATCACACGCCTTCTTTTTCCCAAAGTCCAGGTGAATTTGAGTGAAACATCCTTTTGAGTGAACTATTTCTTCTAATTTTTTCCCCTTTTTTGGAAAATCCCTCCTTTTTGTCTGGTTTTTTGCGGCAACTGAACCAACCGAAATCAACATCTATTGGGTCCAACAAAAACAGGTACATGTAGACTCTGACGCCAGTGATGCTTCGTCGCCCACACCCATGAAGTCCTTGATCTTGCCGGCCGTCGCTTGGTCAAATCAACCATCCATGGTGAAGTTGGAGGTGAAAACTTTTGGTGCAGCATGGAACGTGGTAGGCAGCAATTGGAAATGAAGTTGGAATGTTTAAAAAAGTAAATTTTGTCGAAAGAAGAACGTTACCTGTTTGGGTGAAAGATGCTGTTCGTCAGTGTTTTTGGCAATTTTTTCCCAGAGGTTGATGTTGCCAAATGGCAACGGAAGAAGGACCCTACCTGCTACCTATTGATTTAAGATTGTTTGTTGATCACCGAGCAAACACCGGACCGCATCAGCCCAATGCACCTCATGTATTCCGAATGTTCCCACTGTTGCTCATCCTGACGTCTCTAAGATATGACCTGTGCTCCTTTCTATTAATACGGAGCCTACTGTAGCAATCCCAGCTGTTTGAAAAACATCGAATAAACAGCTCGAGTGGAAGGCAAAGGTTTGCAAGTGCTTGTTTTTTGTAGAGTGTCGTCACATTCTAGATCAGTACCTTGAGTAAGGAATATTCTTGGGAATATATTCTTTTCAGTTTTTTGTTGACACTAATCTTGACGCTCAGTTGGCCCGGGCAGCTGCGTGCGAACCCTCAGAAAATCCTTCAGAAGTTGAACCTTTCAATCTGCCCGCCAAGAAAGTGTGTGCCACTGAAAAACAATGGTTGCTCTGGTATAATTCAAAAGTTGTAAGGAATTTCGGGGGTCTCATGTTGAGATATTAATACCCATTTGTTTTGTTTATAAAAACGAAACATTTGCTGGATTTTTCCAGAGCAGATATTTGTCTTGAAGCAGAAAAGCCGCTCAGTGCTTTAATCCAACGAATTCAGCGTGGGTGTTGATTGTTGATCAATCTGTCCATAATCGAAGTCCCGCTTAAATGAGTTTTTCCATATCCAAGGAGATAAGAACTACCAGTAGCATCCTCTCACTTGCATTGGTGAATTTTGAATCATCCAAGCAACGTGATTCCACTTTCAATTTTGGTCCTCCTATCTTTAGAGGAAGCACCTTGAGGGCATGTGAATGCCTAGGCACTAGCCTCCCACCTTCGAGTTGGTTTAGAGTTGTAGTTCGTGGAATATGGGCCTACCTTGAATTTGAGGGACCTTCGAAAATATATCAATGCCTTGAAAAACGAATCCGAGACCGTCTTTGAAGTTGAAGATAGTGACACTCAATTCAAGGTAGCCTAATATGCCTTTCATATCTTGCATAGATTGAATTTATTTGTCTCACAATTAACGAACCAGAGCCTTGACATAGGCTCTTTCTCTAGCTCTCACGCTGAACCCAAACGGGGGCGTGTTGTGTCGGCGAAGGCCAGCGCATATGGAAAAAAGAGTGCAGTAGGTTTTTACAAAAGGTGCAAAAGGAGCAAACAACTGCATTCCTTGTTCGAACAGTAGCAAAGACCCCGAGAGCATTTCAACATCACTGGTGCGCATATTCATAGTCATTCCGGTTCAATCTTCATATATTCACTGGTCATATTCATCGCGTATCATTCCCATTCGTACTATTCCTATTCCTATTTACATTTATATATATCTAGCAACATCTAGCAACATATATATATATATTTACACATAATCATATATGTATATATGTAAATAAATAATACCCCCCCCTTAGAATTGTATGGAGGGTGGAGGGGGCCCCCTCCATGAAAAATACAATTGTTTGAGCTTTGGTTGCTTTTAGCGAATCTGGATATGTCTCTGACATAGCTTCGCCCGCTGATGCGCAGCCATATTGTTTCAGTCTGTTCCAGCTCGTGACAATCTCCATTACTATCTCCACTACCATCTCCATTTTGCTGCACTCTCAGTTGCGCGCTCCTGATAATCTTCTCTATACTACAAAATTCTAGTCCAATTTTGCTTTTAAATTTCCAAATATATTCCAATACTACAATACTTTATTTTACCAAATATTACTTCACGACTACTCTGTACCACTCCCGCACACCGCCGGACTATTCTGTATTACAAAGTACTGCTCCACTACTACATTATCTACTCATTATCTTATATGCGCTCTCAGTTGCGCGCTCGTCGAAATCTATATATTATTGATCTTTTATGCGCTCTCAGTCGCGCGCTCATGGTAATCTCCATTATGTTTTGCGCTCCCAATTGCGCGCTCGTGGTAATCGACATTATCTGATATATGCGCTCTCAGTTGCGCGCTCGTGGTAATCTATACGTTTCTAGTTCAATTTTGCTTTTGTATTGCAAAATTTTACTGCATTTCTATTCTATATTACCGAACACTATTCCAGGACTACTCTATTACTACTCCAGTACATCTCCAGACTACAGACTCTTGTTAATTACCAATCTCATTACCTTAAATATGCGCTCTCAGTTGCGCGCTCGTGGTAATCTATACATTATCTTTTATGCGCTCTCCGTCGCGCGCTCGTGGTAATCTTCATTATGTTTTGCGCTCTCTGCTCTTTCACCCAAAAGGTCCTTGAGGTCCTTCCAAACGCAAACTGAACTGGCCCAACACCAAGTCGGGGCCCGACTCCTCCAGCGAACAACCACCGTGAACCAAGGAACACGACACCCAAATGCAAAGTCTTTGCAATCAGTGTGAATTTTGGAACTCATTTTGGAGTGCTAAAGCAACAAAAATGAACTGCACACAAGAACAAAAATGATACATGAAGTACTGCCGAATATGATAAAAGTCATCAAGATACTGCGAGCAGGCTGAATGATACGACTGCATACGACGTAAAGCGACCAAATACAACTATAACTACAACTATAGAGGTTGCCCTGTCGGGGCCCGACTCGCAGTCGGGGCCCGACTCCCAGCCGGGGCCCGACCCCCGGTCGGGGCCCGACTGCCAGACAGGCCCATGCCAGCCACACTGCCAGCCACATACCAGCCTCACCAATACAAACACATCACCCAAAACGTCCTTGAGGTCCTTCCAAACGCAAATTGAACTGCACCAAGTCGGGGCCCGACTCCTCCAGCAAACAACCATGAACCAAGGAACACGTACCACTTCATACGATGTAAAGGGACCCTACCAAGAGGTTCTTTTGGTTATAACTTGGTTATAACTAATGTGCTACTTATAACTTGGTTAACCAAGTTAGCGAAAAAAATAAAAACAGCTAACTTGAAATCAAGTTATAAAGAAAGCCAATCTGAATCATGCCTAACTTGAAACCAAGTTAGCTACAAGTTAGTTGTGTGAAAACTTAATTATTTATGTTTTTTTTTAAAACAAATTCCAAGCAAAAATCAAAAATGTCAACAAATCATACGAATCACAAACAACATGCACAAACAATGAAAAAACTTCAATATTTGGATTTTGAATTTGCATTAATGATGTGGAAGCAATGGCTGTGGGTATGGTAACACAACCAATACCAAAAAAATCTTAAACTAACATTATTCCCAAATATTGACAGTATCTGAAAGAGAGTTTCAAACAAAAATTCTACCAAACAATGTCTGAAGATGCATCTCCACCCGAAAAGTCCAAAAGAAAACTTTACCAATAACAATTTTAAAAGAAATCTCCACAACCATTTTTGCACGAAAATTGGCAAATTGAAACTGATGACATTTAAAAACATGTTTTCAGCAGATTGCATCAGTTCTGAATTTTGCCAGGTTGTTTTTTTGCTATGGCCGAGCCAAACATTTTGGTGGAGATGTTTCTTCATATTTTTGGTAGATATTTTTCCAGATATTTTTTCAAGGATATTTTTCTTCATATTTTATTATTTTGTTTGGTAGGCAGATGTCTCTAAAGAGACTTTTTGGTAGAGAGGTCGAGATGCATTGTTTTTGTTTGCAAAATGTCTCTTCAGAGCTTCCTCGGTATCATTTTTTGAAGCAAATTTTGGTAGAGAAATTGTTTGAAAAATATTCTGGGGAGAGATTTCTTTTCAGATATTTTGTTGGCAGAGATTCGTTTCAAGCTATCTTTGGTAGGCATGTTTCCTCAAATATTCTTTGGTAGAGGTTTCTTTTGGAATTTGTTTGGAAGATACTTTTATGCAAAGCTTGTTTGGTTGAGAGTTTCCCTTCACAGATTGTTCGGTGGATAATTTTTCTTCAGATATATTTGGGTAGAATGTTGCCTTCATTTTTTTTGTAGAAATGTTTCTTCAGGTACCTGTGGCGGAAATTTTCATTTTTTGTGGTGGTTTATTTCGAAAATTGCTTTGTACAGACTTCTCTTCAGAGAGTTTCTGTGCAAACATGTGTCTTCCTCTTTTTTTGATACAGGTTTCTATTGAAATTTGTTTGGCACGGATATCTCTTCAGAGAATTTTTGGTTAAATACATGTCGTCGTCAAAGATGTTTTGTTTAAAATGTGCTCAGACATTTTTTGGGTAGAGATTCCTCTGTCCAATCTCTTGGCTGGGAATGTTTCTTTCGAGATTCTTGGGTAGAGAATTTGTTTAGATATTTTTGGGTAATGATTTCTCTTCAATTGTTTTTTGGAAAATACTTTCTCTTCAGATTTTTTTGACCTGTCTGAATCTGAATCTGAATCTGTCTGAAAAATTCAGATTCAGACATCTGAATCTGAATCTGAATTTGTCTGAAAAATTCAGATTCAGATGTCTGAATCTGAATCTGAATTTGTCTGAAAAATTCAGATTCAGACACATTTATGAAAGAAATACATTTACATCTGAATCTGAATCTGTCTGAAAAATTCAGATTCAGATGTCTGAATCTGAATCTGAATGTCTGAATCTGAATGTGTTTGAATCTGATTTTTTCACCCCCAAAATATGAAGATAACATTTTCAAAAAAAACCTGAAGAGAAATCGCTACGAAAAAAACCTGAAAAAATCTGTACCAAAAAATCTCCAAAGAGGTATTCCCAGCGAAAAGATTGGGAAGAGGAATCTCTACCCAAAAAATGTCTGAAGACATTTTGAACAAAACACCTTTGACGACGACATGTGCTAACCAAATTTTTTTCAAGAGATATCCGTGCCAAACAAATTTCAATAGAAACCTGTATCAAAAAAAGAGGAAGACACATGTTTGCCCAGAAACTCTCTGAAGAGAAGTCTGTACAAAGCAATTTTCGAAATAAACCACCACAAAAAAATGAAAAAATCCGCCACAGGTGCCTGAAGAAACATCTCTACAAAAAAATGAAGGCAAAATTCTACCTAAATATATCTGAAAAAAATTATCCACCGAACAATCTGTGCAGGGAAACTCTCAACCAAACAAGCTTTGCATAAAAGTATCTTCCAAACAAATTCCAAAAGAAGCCTCTACTGTACCAAAGAATATTTGAGGAAACATGCCTACCAAACATAGCCTGAAGACGAATCTCTACCAACAAAATATCTGAAAAGAAATCTCTCCCCAGAATATTTTTCAAACACTATTTCTACCAAAAAATTACCCCAACAGAATTGTCTACCAAAAAAATATCAAGAAATATTTTCGGACAAAAGATTTTGAAGAGAAGTGTCTACCAAAAAATTTCTCAAGAGACATTAAACTAGCCAAAATAATCTGAAACAAATGAACAAAAAATCTTTGAAGAGATATTATTTACCAAAAAAGGTGAGAGGAACTATCTCCCACAAGACCCTTTGAAGAGAAATGTTTGCCATTTTTTGGAGAGAAATCTCTACCAAACAAATTTCAGAAGAAATTTCTACCAAAGAAGCTTTGTGAAAAACAACGTCTGCAAAAAAAACTAAGACAAACCTCTACGAACCTTTCTCCAAAAAATCGAAGACGCATCTCCACCAAAAAATCGGAATAAATCACAACAAGAAACATGGCAAAAATCAGAACTAGTGAAATCTGACGATTTTGCGGTATCCTTTTGTCTTATTGGCATTTGGATTTAGATTTGGGTTTGTGCATGCATTTGGGTTTGCATTATCTTTCAAATTCAAAAAAAACAAATTCAGCATGATGAATCCAACAAAAAAGTCAAAAACATAAATTCCAATAATTCCAATTCCAATTCTAAAAAACAATGCTAATCCAAAGCCAATCAAATTCCAAAAACTGTGATTTAGTACTAAAAACCAATAGGCTAACTTGAAATCAAGTTAGCCAAGTTAGTTGTTTTTTTTGGAAAATAAAAAATAAAAAAGCTTCAAGTTAGTAACTAAGTTATAACTTGGATTCAAGTTATAAGTAGGGGCTAACCAAATTATAACTCCATGCTAGTTAGGCAATTTAAAATCAACTTAGGCTGGGCTAACCTATGATTAGTTCTTAGTTACATAGGTTCTAACCAAGTTATAACCAAAAGAACTTCCAAGAACAACGCTGTTTGGAGCTTTGTTGGGAGTGCTCAATGGTGAGCCTGTTCGATGATGCTTGTGGTCCTTGTGTTCCTGCGCATCCTGCTTACGCTTTTTGCCACCATGAGTGTCTACCTCCTTTTGCCCATACGCATGCTCATTCGCAGGAACCAAAGTACCTTGGCCTTCCGGAACCTCCTTCTCAACGTGTTTCTGCGGAATGTCTGTGGCCACCACCTTTGGCTCATCTAAAGATACTTGTGGAGATACAATCTGAGATGGGCATTCCTTAACCTCCTGCGCAAGACCGAGCAAAGTAGGATCCTCAATTACCTGGTCAGGGACATTACATTTTGCAACGTTGACCGCGTGACCCCCTTACTACAAACACCTACAAACCCTAATATTAATCCAACATCAAGGTGGGACCTTGGAAAACATACTTTCACCCTTGACCTGCTCTGAAGCCTGGGCAGCCTTGATTGGCTTGGAAACTTCAACCAAAGCATGGTGATCCACATTCTTTTCCAGATGGGTTGTTTTCTTTTTCTGGGTCTTATCATCAGACAAGCGCTTCAATTCACTCACATCTGGCAATGGCACTCCGATGGTCTTTCCATAAGCTTCGGCACTTGGGGCACTGTATTTGCACTTTCCATCCGGAGCCACAAAGACCCCTAAGCGTTGTAACGCTACGCTATGAAATACAAACACCTGCAACCTTGCAAAAAAAGTATTCTACAGAAGGTCAAAAAGAAAATGCTACCTGATAGCTCTTAGTTACAATACTGCTCTCCAACATGTATACCATTGCTTCGAACACGCCGCTCCGCAGTCCACATGGCCACACACGCCACACAGCACCCGGGTCAATAACAACTTTTTTTCTGGATATTCTACAAAAAGTCAGTGACATCTTGTAAAATTGAGGCCACATTGAACTAAAAAAGCCTTCTGTCTCTGCACCCCTGAGTGAGTTGACTTTCCCTGAAACAGCACGGAGATATACATATATACACTACATTAAAAGCCCAAGACAGTTTAAGCATCCAACCATAGCAAGTCTTCATTACTTTTGCGATCGTGAAACCCAAGTCTACCCTTCCACACTCGAATTCAAAATATCTTCAACCGTAAAACCAAAGTCTTCCCCAAATTGAATGGAATCTTGAACAGGACCCACTGAATGGGCGGACCCCCAACCATTCCCTATAATCTTTACATGGTGGATTAGGGAGTTGATACGGCTATTTACTTTGGGGGCCTTCGACAAATACATGAACATGTCAAATTTCACTGCATGTGTCAGTTGATCTTTTAAGTGCTCCAAAAAAATTGCAAACTATTCGGATAGGACGAGATCAGTATTCTCATGTTGAATAGACGATTTCTAGATCTAAATGCCCTTCAAAATATAAAATCAAATCTTCCTTCCGCAACCTTCCGCGAAGCGAACCCTTCCGCGAGGCTTCCGCGGCCTGAACCCTGTGCAATTTTTCAAAGAATAAATTCCATCGCAAACATACCGACAGCACCGAAGGAAAAAACCGAAACTCAAATGGGTAGCCAGAATGCATTGAGCTGTTGGCAATTTCCGTAGGATCACAAGAAAAGGTCTGTTGGGTAATGTGTGTATGGCCAAATTGCGTCACCTAAATCCACAATGGCAGCATCATCTTCCACTGACAACACTCTAGCAGAGAAATCACCAAGCATCACTGGAAATTGGCAAGATAATCGATGGGTAAATTCACCATAAATCTCGAAATTATGAGGTTCATCCAACGGGATTACCTTAACAAAATCCTGAATAACTTCTTTAATTTCAGTGAGTGGTGGCTTAGCATTACCACGAACCTGCTTGAAGGATTGTTGAGAGGAGGCATACTTTTTGTCCACATGACGCTGTGAGCTTAAACAAACCTGATAGTATGTCTTATCAAGTTGAAGATTCGAGTCAACCTCATATTGAACAAAGTTGCGAAACATCATGTAGCCATTCTGCAGTTGGGATGGGAAATGCTGGCAAAGGGATCTCAGGAAAGTCTCGTAGCCAAAACAAGAACAATTTACCCATAGCCTTGGATTTATAAATTGCACGCCACTCTTGATTCAATTCATTAACGGTGGTTGCCGGAATGTCTGCAATGCCCTGCAGTTTAAACAAACGACGCATGAGAGATTGTATTCTGCCAAGTTGTGCAATTCTTCTACGAGTAGCCATAGTGAGAACTGCAGTTGAAGTTTCATACACTCGATTCGAGGCTTTCTTGGTAGAGGACTGCACTGGGCATTTGGTGGCCCTCTTAATCTGGCATCTACCGCTAAAGGACATTGGCAAAGCTTGGGTTCCTCTTTTCTTAATTGCAAAATCAGCCAAGGTATCCAAGTTTGTTCCCCATTCCTCGATGGTATTGGGTTGAGGCAAAGATTCATGTGCTTGATTGAATGCCTTCTCAAAGTCTGATGCACCCAATCCTAACTCAGTGTACTGCTAGGGAAATTCATCCGATGTCTGAATATCCCTTGCACTGGAAAGGTCAAATCAAAAAGTACAGGATGATGAGTAGGGATACCCGTGACTTTTAGCACCTGCGCCTTGGTAAGAAAAGGTGCCCATGTTGACGAAATGATGGCATTATCCGGGATGGTGACATCTTTACAAGTTGCAGGCATAGATGAACCAACAAGTCTGCGATACATCTGTGGCAAACATCTGCAACCCTTTGATTCTCCAATGATGGCCAGCAATGGAAACGATCGAAATCCATGTTAGAGTCACCCATAATGATGAAAGGCAATGGCACTAAGTCAACTCTGGTGATCACATAGTTAAGCAAGTCCTGGTTAAAAGCAACTGATGCAACAGAACTAGTGGGCTTACAATATATAGTGATGACCTGAATGTGCAAATGACCAGCTTTCACAATGGAATGAATGATCCGAGTGCTGGCAATCCCTTTAGAGTCAAAAATATTCCTGCAAGGTCGAAAAGGCAATTTGGAACATAAACAGACTCCACTTGGTTTACCTTTTTCACGTGGTTTTCCAGTAATAGTGCTACGAAATGATGGCACCGGTGGTGACCAATGACAACGGAGTTGGTGTTTACCAACTAGTTTCGAAAAAGTTTTTTGAGCCGCTTCAGGCGCAGCCGTTTCGGAGAGAGAAATGACATCGCATTGATGGATTTTAGCAAGGTCTGCACGCACATCCGAATTCTGTGCAAGGCTGGTAGGGTTCGTAATGCAAAAACGAATTGTCTGGAATCTTGAATCTGAACATACAGGGCGTGGGTGCTTGGCTTCCCTAAACCGAATTCCTGAACCCAGCTCAGGTGTCCATACTTGAGCCTGTGGGCCTGCCAAAAGCAAACAAAAGTGCCCACAATGGTGTTTGAAGCATGTAGTACCACTTGCTTGGAGGAACCAAGACTGAACACCCATCCCAAAATGATATTGCCGAAATGCAGGTGTACAAGGCACAGGTCCTGCAGGTTGGCCAGTGTCCAAATCATGTCCTAACATCTCATCCCATCTTGGTATAAAGTAAACCCCTATACCAACCAGTTTTTACAAATTGGGGCCCAATAACTCGACACAGACAGGGATGAAAATGGTGAAATAAGCCATTATACGGCTCTATATTTCGGGGCATGAAATATTTCACTCCGAATTTCTTGCCAACGAATGATCGTAGATTCACCCATGCCATCCAACGTGTATTTGATAAGTTGGGATATGCATCACCCGGGATCCCGGGATTCCCAGATTGACTAAAAACACCCAGAAAACTAACGAATGTCCCGTGAAAATTGACGGTTGGAAGATGAAATCTCATTACCTTTTTAGGTGACATGATACTTTTCAGGGTATATCTTCAGAATTTTTCAAAGATCCCCTTCTAACTATCGACTCAGGGTTGCAATATAGGCATCGGGAATCAATGCTATGCTTTGGATCTATCCCCAAA
>OMLO01002963.1_pt1 | contig 13914 bp, 8 predicted proteins | sample 1674811 | NCBI WGS metagenome assembly OMLO01 (sample SAMN06265003, study PRJEB25207) | coral metagenome | isolation source: Coral host | place: Mexico:La Bocana,Puerto Morelos, Mexico | collected 2008-11-13
AATATGTCATTTACCTGCGAACCTCAGGCGAAATGATTCGAAAACACTAAAAAATATTGACATGACGTAATGTGCAAATGCATTCAACCCGAAGTAATTTAAATGTGAAAAACGTTCACAATTAGTTTTGTTTTTCTAGCACTGGTAACACATACTGAGCAAGGCTGGAATGATTACATTAATAAAATTTGCACATCACATGAAAAGTGGGACTGGTTAAAACTGGTTATCGCAAAGCCCGCAAAAAAATACTTCTCCATGGAGGAGGAAAATAAAATTATTTCCAGGCACAGATGTGCTCTTTTAGATAAGCAAAACAAATTATATTCTTTTGTTATGCCGGCAATTTAGTAGACAAAATATAGTCAAACACAAGACGGTTGTCAAGCTTTGATCATGTTACTGTAGGCGAACAGCGGTGTTAAAACTTGCAATAATGTATTCTTTCCTATTTAGGGCAACAAGTAGAACTGAAAAATTTGGCCGCCGTAATATCGGTAAAATTCGCAGGGACGTTAATTAGCCGAGACCAAACACTATAGATGCAGCCATTTTGAAACAAATATCAGAAACAGACATGGCGGCAGCCTAAATAAATAGTGTAGTTGTCGGTTCTTCTTTGGAAGGCAAAATAACTCTTAGAGATGAATTTTGATTCATCAAGGTGACTGGCTAAAATAGGCAGTTTAATCGCAGAAGGAATTTTAATTCTGCCTAACTCTATGACAGAAAAGAAATATTAAGAAACACGAATGGAAGTAAAGTTATGACATTTAACATTAAAGAAATCGATAGCTCTCTGCAGGTCACTCATTAAAATTCTAGCTTTCCAAGGGTAATAAAAGCTGAATCTTTTCTAATTGGGCGTTTAGAGAATAATTCGAGAAAACTATTTCTTCAAATGCGTGTTAGCAGAGTCCGTTTTTGTTTGCGGCTCCGGGGGTGAAATGCTTAAAAAAAATTGGAAAACGGAGAGTGTTATAACAACAAGCTATGCCCCAGGCTATGCCCAGAGTCAAAACAAATTAAATTTGATCGATACAGCAGAAATAAACCCTTGACCATACAGTTTGATTAGTTTTTGGTTTTTTGAAAAAAGAAAAGAAAAACTTTTTGCGTGCCTGTAGGCTGACTACTTCAAAGTCGGAGGCCGCTTTTCAGTATTTGTGTTAGAGCTCAGTGAAGTTCCGCCAAAACCGGAAATACAAACGCTAACTTCTACTTAAGAGGAAACACTTTGTTTATTTTGTTTTGCGATGTCTTTAGAGTTGTGGCGAATTGTAGGTCTTCAGCGCCTTCTTGACGAAACGGAAATAAGGCAGTACCAAAACGTAAAGCTGATTATCTCTATAGGATGGCACAGGTTAAAAAATTAAACTTAGAATTTTTCAGATCTGCAAGTTGCTATATTAAGCTTAACTTAACAGAAGGTAATTTGGAGAAACTTTCACCAACCGAGAAAAAATCTACGCGATGACCACGCAGGGACCTTGCAAAAAAGTTAATTAAATTCTATATCCATTCATTTCACAGTAATTGGAAAGCCGCCTACATTAATATTAATGATATAGGAACTAATCCTCTGGTGTCTCTTATTAAAACGACCCATCGTCAACCCTCGCCGAGATATTAAACTAGAAGTTAACTAAAACCAATATTGAACTTGAGAACTTTTAGCAACTCGGCGGAAAATTAGTTCTTATTTTCATGAAAGCGTTCTGAAACATTTTCAATCAGTTTGTTCAGTGACAGATCAATTTTGTTATTGCTTTTTCACGCATTTAGCAAATGAATAGCCTCGCTCTATTTGCTCTTTGTCTAGAAAGTGAGTGAGGCCCAAACCTGTTCTTCGAACACAGCTGCAGTAATTCGATAATTCCAGTTTGTAATAATCTGAGAGGGTGATCAAGCCCTTTGCCGATTTTTCTCCCGGTTGAGGACAAAACACACCCAAAATCATGATGTTTTTTGGCCTTTCAAAGGAATTTCGTTTGTAGATACGTTTTCCACTCTACGAACGTTACATGATCGTTACACCCTTTCATAAGAATATTGTTTTTTCCGGCCAAAGTTGAATATTTTTATTTTTCTTATTTTAGGCTGAAAATATTCTTGTGAGTATTCTTTGATATTTCTGTTTTCGAATGTATTTGGTGCCTGGATGTTATTAAGAAATTGGGAGCCAGCCTTCAGGCATTTAAGCCTGATATGACACACAAAATCACTTGCAGAGATATCATTAGCATCGAAGATACGTCTTGTGATGTTTTGTCGCTTTTTGGGTGGGTCTGCCGTTTAGAGAAAGGAATAGTTTTATAAGATCTAGGTAAAAACAAATAAGTGTATTGTATTTCAGAAATTTTCAACGCAAAAAGTTACTCATTCTATTCAACATCTCAGCTTTGCGTTTAGTCCACGAAATATTCGTAAAAATTCGTAAATTATATTCTTATAAATATCAGTTCTTGTACAAAAAAGAGGATCTCCCACAAAATTATCGCATTCATATTGCCGGCTAAAGTAAAACTACTTAGCTTGTACAAAACAAACTGGCCAGTTATGAAATAAACATTACACGAAGTCCGTTTCGATGAGCGATCGTTAGTTTCTAGATATTACTTTTGAATTTCGACAGAACTTGAGAAGCACAATTAAGTCAAACGAATTTCTCGATGGACGATATCAATAAAGTAGGCAAACCATTCTTTATGTTCATGTATTTATTCAAGCTTCAGGTATATCGTTGTTAGCGCCATGAAACAAGAAAGTAAAAATTAAAAATTAAAAATATAGTGCACCTTTGTAGCTTGGATAGTTATTTTTTCTGAGAACACCACGGTGTTTGACGCCTGAAAAAAATAAAGTTGAAATTTTTCGCAGCATCTGCTCAATATTGAAAGAGCAATAAAACATTTCGAGAATATGCAATACAGAAAACACAATCAATGCAGAATAAGTTTTGCCTCATCTTCCAGCTAGTGTAATGTATCTCGGACGAATTTGGTTTCAGTTTTGAAATCATTTTCCTTTTGGTTGTATTTCTTAGAGAGTAGGAACGAAGCGACCCTGTGTTTCAGGAATATAAATCGACAATAAAAATGTACTTTTTTTGACATATTTGTATTTCGATTTCCTAATAACTTCGCACAAAAATAAACACTTTTTCCGACAAAAAAGCTTAATTGGTAACACTGTCATCACTGTTGATATTCATTTAGCTGAAATTTTATACGTTCGAACTGTCCTACTTAATTAACTTCTAAAGGCCCAGTTCCGTTAGAAGTAAGAAAACACTTCAACCAAGCAGAAACAAATTTAAACTGGAATGAAATTTGCCATATTTGCATAAACTGACGATAAAAGTGAGGTAATTTTGGGCACAAGCTGCAACCTTTAGCTTCATAAACTGTTTTAGTATAAAACCGGAACTGTGAAGCCTATACCTAATGTTATTGCCATATGTCAAGGGAAAAGTCAAAATTTTCAAAATTTTATTCGGTGCTTAATTATATAACATCATAAACGTGACCGCGCATAAGCTAGAGAACACAACTCTTGAGGCTAGCAACCAAAATATTATTCATTATGTTTTATTTTTTTTATTTTCTCGAAGTATCAAAACAATTTTCTGCGCGTTTTGTTTCCTGCTTATATTGGGCATACGATTCCGTTAGACAGAACTATGGACTAAAACTAATCGTACTGCTGTATTAGGCTGCTAAAGGACCATTTACAACGAATAAGTGATGCCGGGAGATATTTCCCAGCCAGCTTGTTAGTCTTGTTAGATTTTCGAAAGATGTGTTTTATGCTCGCCATATCGTGCAGTTTTTCACGTTTAATTTCTGGATTGAAGTAAGAAGATTTTCAGAACGTGCTAAAATTATTGCATTTTCCTCGTGACAACCAGACGGTGGAAAACACTATTACAGATTTTGTAAGAGAATTCTCGTTCAATATAAATTAAGTGGACGGTAATCCAGGCCTGAGTTGGCCTGAAATGTATATAGCTGGATCTAAAAGCCAGGCCTGGTATAGCATATGTGAAATCACGTATTTTGTACTGAGATAGGCAAAAGTTTTGGAAATCCATATGGCCTGCGTGTAACTTAATCCTCACAATATCAAAGTAGAAAAAGTGTGAGCCTAAATTTCCTTATTTTAAACCACTCTAAAACATAAATGTCACGAACTATTTACGATATTAAAATCTGACTGGCAAATATTTCGAGGACTGCTGAAAAGAAGCCCAGTAAACAAAAGTGGGAATAATTTTTCAGCCCAATCATTCTATATCAGGGCCTTTCAGAAACAACGGTGGAAATAAGTGGAATGATTCTTGAATGACGGAGAATTTGACAAGAATTACAGATAGATAGAATGACATTTTCTATAGCAAAAGCAAAAATGGCAAATGCAAAGGAATATCAATCATTAAAAAGAGAACAACGATAAAAGATTCAAAATTTCTATAGAGTGGAAACGTGATTTCTTGACGTCTGTCAAAAAATCAATAAAATCCCCTCCCTTCTATTCCAGAAACTCGATCCATTTTTTGCTGTAAAATCTCTTTTATCCAATTTATTTGTACATTTAGCGTTATCAGGCAATATAATGTGACAATTAGGAAAGAGCTTTCAATAATTATCCGGGCAGGACAACTTCCTTACAAATTTTTGCCATTTTTATGCTCGAGGTTAAGAGTGTTTATATTATGAACAAGCGCACATTTTCTTTTCATTAGCCGCATTAGCGTGGTTGTCAAATATGTGTCCTACTCGCTCTCACAAATAAGATTAACTATCGCCTCATGCTATTTTAGATTTAACATAAAGAAGTCTGGTATTTGAACCATTTTCGTGAGTCAGTGAAGGCAATTAACACTGCGGTAATCTATAAAACTGAGATTAACAACTTTCGCGGTTCGCCTCCCCCAACATGCGTTCATTCATTCATTTCGTTGTCGTTCAATCATACTCTACTTATCAGTACGGTCGCGATATCGCTACCCTGCTAGCACGCAGGCTCTTCGCAGGAAAGATACAATATTGCCTCTCCACGAGGTTCACAAAGCGCATTCAGCAAAACCATTCAGATTACACCCTGGAAGGGAATATATCGGAAAGCAGGGCCTTCAGCCTTCATTTCGGAATTGAGCTGATATTAGGATCAGTTATCAGTGCATTTAGGCTTTTGCCAATAAACATTTGCTATCTCTGTGCGATAACTACTAAATTGTAAATAATTTTAACTTTATGTAGCTAAGATATATTTAATGTGCAAATAGTGTCTGCAATTTTTTTTAAGCTATACGTCGTTGATTCTTCATTCATTCTTGGGCAATAACCATGCCTTACTCAACCCATATTCACTATACAGTTTTTGGTCTTGAGCACAGAGTCACACAGTGACACAGTACGTTTACAAATATACTTGACCGCGATATTGTATGTTTACAATTATAATTACCCACACATCAAAGTACCATGCGAGTCTCCTTCGATCTAGGAAGATCGAAAGAGACTGCTCGCAGGGTAACATTAAAGCTGTACTCCGCGTGTGAAACTAATGTGAGTTACGAGTATATGGTTGAGCCAAACATCAAACTTCTTGTACTGTTTGTTTTAGCAAAATTTGCAAATTGGAAGTCATAGAACTGGGATTTTTTGTTTAATCTCAGAAAAGGTTTCTCCTAAATGATACACAAATTTCGAGTAACCTGCGTCTGAAACATTTACCAGCATTCATTTGACTGCCCTTGTTTGTTCAGGGCAGTTATTCTACTTTTTGTCTTATGACAACGCACGGTCACGGTGCGCTTTTTCAACCTGAGCGGATTTGTTTTTTTTTGTTTTTTTTTTGTCTCGCACCCGCGAAGATATCTTAATTCAATTTAAAAAGAAAGCAGATAGGCCGTGAACAGAGACTCCTGCAGCCGGCTCATGCGAGTCCTCAGCTTCATCATCCGGAACTCGAAGTTTAATCGAGAAAATACATTGCGCGGATGTTATTAACCTAATGTCTAATTAAGAAATAATCCAATTTACTTACCATTATTTAGAACAATAGTCACTCAGTGTTTTGAAAAATATTGAACGTAATTAGTAAATATTTCGAGGCTTGCCAAAAGTCACTCACGGGTTGCACAGAAGGAGTGGAATTGCGCATATGTATGCATTTGCATATGCATGCAATCCAGTCGTTTTGAAATGCATTATCTTGTTGGATGCTGTTCATATGAGCTCTGCATCGAGTGAGAGAACTTCATGAGCAGCTTGAATTGGATTGTAGGTTTACAATACTGGCTTCTAAATATAAATTCCTTAGTTAATAGTTTTAAATTAACTTTACTAACCTCGTTTTTGAGTTGACAATTCAATTAAAGAAGCTTTACTCTCAAACGGGTTCAGCGAGGCTGATTTAAATGTATACAATGCATTTTTAGTTAGGATGATGAAATTTTTGACTAATGATCTAGTTAAAGAACAAACCTGTCCTTTGCTGCCTGCTGAGAAAAGACAGAAAAAGACCACGGTGGTCTGTCTTTTATAACTTGACGTAATCTTCTGAAAGTTCAGTTCAACAGTCAATACAAAGATTGTTTGTATGGAGTGAGAATCAAGTCAAAACTTAGGCTGCGGTCCATCACTCTTTTGTAACCGTCTAATATCAAGAATATGAAGCTGTCGAATTAAAAAATTGACTGAAATTCTCAGAGGCCCTTTCTCCAGACGATAGTTTTGCCATGATCTTTCTTTGGAATCTTGTTTTTTAATCTGGTTCGGATCACACTCAGCACAGCTTGATCATTCCTTGGTTACTCTCACGAAATTTCAGCAAGCCAGTTATTAATACCGGGTTGAAACATCAGCTCTTGTTTTACCTATTTTGTTACTTCTTTGAATTATCCTTCCAACTTAAGCTGCAAAAAGGATATTTTCGGCACGAAAACTCTATCTATTCTGAGCTTAAGAATGTTTAAAAAGTACAATGTATTTATTAATAAGAAATAACAGAGTGGGCTGTCGCACGAGCAAGAACCACTACTGAAGTTCAATTCTACATAAAATAGCCCTAAAGATTCGCTTAAACCAACAGTGATAAGTTTTCTTAAGTGTTAGTCAGAATAAATCAACGGTAGTAGAATTGTACCTGGTTTGAAATCTTCCATGAATCGTTCGCCGGCGGTGGCCTCATCAAAACGAGAATGAAAACACTTAGGAAACTGTCTATGATATGGGCTCGTGCGATAAGACTGACTGAAATCCCAATCAAAGGTGACGTGCAGTTAAATGTTTTTCATTGCCATTGACAGTTATCCCTGTCACTGTGTAGATAAATGTTCCATTCAACTATAGTTTTCTTTGTTTATTTTATGGTTTGGCATTGCGTGGTATTTAAACAATTTTAAAAGGATTTAAGATATTGAGATGACCAATTAAAACGTGTGGATCTGCAATAAAAAAAGATTCTTATCTTATCGTGCAAAAAGGGAACAGCCGTATCTTCCATCAACAAACAAAGTGTAGGTGCCTAATAATTCAGGAGTAAAGTGATAAACCACTCAGTTTAGGAATAATTTATTTTTGACCTACGACTGTGACAAGGTTGTTTCTAATATTGGAGACCAACGTTACTAATCTGTCTATATTCGAATCAAAAATTCGCTGTCCCAACATCAGGATCACTTAACATTCTTCAGTCTTGTTTCGGACCTCCTGATTACAAATTGGGACTTGCCGACTACTAATCAGGGATTCCTGTTTAGGAATAGAAGATTTGCAATAGAATACTGTGACAATAGAACCGCTCCCAGGCGCGGACCGCAGAAAGTATTTTTTTTATGTCAGAATTAACAGATTGTAACGAATGAAAAACGTGGGACATTTTATGTCTCTAAGCTTTAAATTTGGTGCCAGAAACTTGGTCGCCCGGATAGGATGATAGTTGGGTTACTCTGGTCTGTTCCGCGTTACTATGTTTAACTCGCTTTTTGCATCGCTTTTCTTTTTTTTGGTCACCAAGAAAAAGTTTGTTAGTGAGCCGTTTCAGTCGGGAGAATACGGTTTCCCTGCAGCAGGCTGAGAGGTGAAGAATAATATTTTATTAGCACACGGCTAGCTAGCATCTCTGTCTTCATTACATCCGGCGGCTGGTGAGGACAACGTATTAAGACTAAACACTTCACAGAGCACGCTATCAGTCAGATTTAATTAACTACACCGCCATTCCAAATTAGTTTAGATCCTGTTTATTCCAATCAATTTTGTGTTGAAGAATTTGAACAACCGCTTCGAAATTGGACACACCTAGCTTGTACATTGTTACATGTTAAGCTCCACGAGCGGACAAGATAAATCAAATCCTGCTATGTGATTGGATACCTTAGCGGGCAGGAAGGGGTTATCTTGCACGCTGGGGATTAGTATCCCTCAAGAAAATGGTGTTCCTTGTAATAGAACTTTTTCTCAGTCCATACACTCGCAAAAAAAGAACATGGCCAACATCCTGCTATCTAAACCCCGCCCTTATGAATAGCCAATGAATACTACACGAATATTAAGGAGTTATTATAATTGAAGTATGTTACAACGCCTACTCCTTACAAAGGACTATTGAGAAATTTTGGCAATCAGCAAGCTAAGGAGGCCATAATTTTCTTCAAAAGAACTTATTCTCGTCTTTAGTTTCCGTCTCAACTAACCCCACAATTTAAATATCTGAACTATTTCACCAAAAAAATAATTTTAAGTATACCCAGTGACTTTTTTGTACCCTGTTTACCTTCATAATGTGATATATAACCGGCTTATGCAGTGTAGGTCTTCAGAAAAATATATTAAGGAAGAAACTAAGGCCATAAAATTACCTTTATGACTTTCGCGTCTCTTTCTAACAGTGGATATTTTGTTTTTTTTGCATATGAATGCCCTTTTCCCAGCTTAATAAATGATTCCGTATTTTCATTTTTCATTTTCATTTCAATTTTCATTTTCTGTTGGCTAGATCCATGACTCACAGCGGCGGACATGTTATACTGAATGTTAAGGAGGTGGGTGACGCCGGTCTAAGAACGCCATCAAGAAAAATAGATGTTTAAAGGGGCTATTTCATCAGGTAGAAAAATGCCCTGTGAAGGAGTAATCAACTCGAGACAAGAAATCTTCCGTTAACACTCCATACCACAATGTGCATTTCTAGTTAAAATCGCTTTTAAGATTTCCTTTCCTAACAATAACTTTATGCAGTTCAAAGTTGCGCGCCACGTTTAAAAAATGCATCAAAAACCATTGGCATAGCCCCTTTAATCAAAGCAGTTTAGTGGAAAACAGTATTTTGGGTCAAGTGGACGAAAATAGATTGCAGCAAATATACAAACAATCTCTTGATTGAGAACTTGATGAAAAGAATGAAAAATAACTCGCTTGAAGAGAAATTAAGAGAGAGCTTTGCAGTCATAAGTTAGAAATACGTAAAATATATTTGTCATTGTGGGTTAGGTGATCTAATCATAAGGTATGTCCTGCATAAGCTTGTGAAGATTGTTAACTTCGCATTGGTATTCCTCATTAACTTGAAGTATATCGTGTTTGCTGAAACTTTTCCGTTGCCCAAATTCCCTTGCCGGGTCCTGTATTGACTGGATCGTGAACCCTCCATTCTTTGAAAACGCACGGTTATTGTAATGCAGACATGACTGAAATGAAAGGCCCACAAAAAAACTTGTAAGCAAATGTAAGCTGTATTCTACCGTTAGATACCAACTTTTGGAAAAACATGGGGGTTTATTTAAATCCTTACGAATTCTAATGCGACGTATCAGTAGTAGGACGAGGTGGTTTATAAATGGAAGTGAAATACGTCGTCCTTATAAGCGCATGCACAATTTGACAGTAAACATCAACAAAAAAAACCTTTGTAAAATATTATTATTATTCAGTATTATTATTACTATTACAATTATTATTATTATTATTATTATTACTAATACTATTGTTATTATTATTATTATTATTATTATTATTATTATTATTATTATAATGGCAACAAACAATGAAGCAAATATCCAAAATACACACAACATCATTAAAATTCCAATTCCACAAGGCAGTTCTCTGTTTACAAAGCGTAACCAAGGAGTTGAACTCGGGTCCACCGAGAACAAATCCATCTAGTGGTAAAGGCAGAGGAATTTAACTCGGCTCCTTGGGACAAGAACAACGTCCTAAACCACTCGGTTGGTAATGATAACGAGGATGGTCAATTTTCCGGGGCATAGAATTTTTTTCTCGACTTAAGATCGAATATGGCTTTTTTGGTGAGTAATAGTTTGCGCAAATAGTTCTTTTCAAGTCAAACACACGACCTGAAAGTACTTGCTGGATATGGTTTCCCTTGTACGTATTTTTTTTATCCGTTTTTGATACGCAGGAATTGCCTTTGGAAATTGCTCAAGCCCCTCTAAAAAAATAATGGTCCGTCCCCTAGTAGCTTGAATGGTTGCACACTTGCACACTAGGGCTTCTACTGGCTCAAACGTACGTTAGAGCCACTTCGGCTCAGTAGCTTTCATTTGAATGGCTGATACCAGAGTTTCGTCCCAGGACGAAAAAAATATCTGTTTCCCTTGGAGTTTCCGGTGAGAGATTCGGGGAACAATACGGGCTTGGTGAATTGTTTAAGCGAAATTATACATCTAACGATTTTATCTACCTAGCCTCAAAGAAATAAATCAACCAATATTGTGTTGTAACGTCCTATGTGCCCTGTGTCGACGTGAGTACGGATGAATATTTTCTGGAGTTTTACTTACGTCGAAGTCATAAAAGTCCTTATTGGCTGGCAGTGATACAACTTCGCCTCTTGTATACTTCTCAAAGTTGTGTTCCAAACCTGTGTAGAGAACATAACAATACAATACTATCGTTCGGTATCTATTTCAGTCATCCCAGACTTAAAACAATCTTTCTATTTTCAATTTTTAAACAATCTGAGAAATATCTTTAAAGCTCATGTAAAATGAGAACATTCGTCGGTATGAAATATAATTGCATTTGAAAGCTCCCTTAGAAACTGATAGTCGTTAGTATGTCAGTAACAGTGATGCTATGAAATCGCACTTGATATTTAGTTGACGTCCAAACGGGGGTTTACCTATTCCCAGAACAGAGCACTTTGCTCTTAGAAACGGCTATCAGTTCCAAGTGCCAGACTCGCCACGTGTTTTTAACTTACGATAATCAACTTTAAGTTGTTAAGGAGCTTACTCGACGAGGCCGAGTAGACTAAAATCTTAATATGAATAGGATAATTGCTTTATCATTTGTTATTACTGTAAAGTAAAAACACTGTGGACGGGAAGCGCTTGCCAAATAGATATATCACAGGATATCCTTTTATTCACAGGGACTGGGCATCGCGACAACTTTACTCATTTACTCGTGTGTAGCCAATCAGTTTCCACTTGGCCTCTTTCCTTCGCCCTGCACGCGTCTGATGGACCTGGATCTGATTGCCTGGGTATAAGCATTGCCAGAAATTAATTTTTACGTTCTTACCACTTTTGATGTTCTCTTTTAATATTTTGACATATTTGTCCCTGTCAGGTCGCGATTGCTCATGGATAAAGCCGATGGTATGCAACATTTCATGAATAACAGTTCCCACTCGTTCACAACCGTTTCCAATGGAGATGTCTTGTTTACCTCCCTGTCTACCAACACTGGAGTAACACCTACAAAGCGAAACACCATGACATTTATAACTCGAAAAATGTGCTAATATACGCAATTCCTTAAGTGCCATAACATCTGATTTTGTGTTTCTACCTCATAACGGACTGAAAATCAGAAAAATAATATGAAATTATTCTAATATTACTGAGGAGAGGAGGCTACATCGAATTAGCTAGTTTTCGCGTGGGTTTTCTATCCTGATCGATTTGGAATTTGGAGATGCTGTTTTTTTGTAGAAGGAGGTAAAACCAAAGAATCCAGAGAAAAGCCCTCGGAACAAGGAGAGAACCAATAACAAAACCAAACCCCTGGGAGCGAGGTTGGCAGGAACCCGGGCCACGTTGTGTGGGGCGATCGTTCTCAACACTGCGCCATACAGAGGGAAAGACCAACTCAATCCAAAGTTTCACTTCTGTATATGTATATAAAAAGATTGCAAACTTAGTATAATAAAACGGATTCATCATTGATTGTTACAAGGAACCCTTGCTCACCATAGAGTCTCTAGTGGTAAAAGCATCCGGCTAGATCAAATTCCAACTGCAACTCGGAATTTTTTTTTTGTTGATGTCATTTCGTAATTGATTGTTGAGCTTAAAGTCGTTTTTCAGTCTTTGATGTCTCACCACACAGAGCCAGGATCTCAACTTCACAAACCGAGTCTTTTGAAACATTTCTATACTTACATGGTCTGATTTATCAGAAAATGCGCGTGATCGCCCTTTTTATCGTCTTCAGTAGCTGGAACATAGCGCACACAAGTGAACTTGTTGTAGGAATCAATTGCTCTTCTGATGCTACCCATTTTCACTTCGTCTGGAATAAAATATAAGATAAATGGTGGCAACTTCAATAGCTAGCATATAATTCTACTTCATCAATATTTCATATTTCATACTTCATCATATTTATTTGTCGCATACATATATGTTATTCGCCGGCTGGGAGGTCCGTATAATGAAAAACCGTGACCAAGGTCTTGAGCTCGAAAAAAACTCACACGAGCGTTACTGTGACCGTGGTCAGATAGGAAAATCCGGACCGCGCCAAGAACCAATCAGATTGTAGGATTCGTTACCGTGCCTGCTTAGAAAAAATAAAATTTTCCATTTTAAACAAATTGACCATGTTTTGCCATGGTCTACACTCTTATCGAGTATAAAAAATGATGCTAAAAGATGGTCAAAACTCAAGCAAAGTCTTGAAATATTCTATGACGTAATTTCAATCACCTACTAATTTGATTATTAGATTCCTTGTCTGTTCAGTAATAGATCACAGATTACATCGAAGTTTAGAAAGAAAACAAAAGTGGCACATTGTATTGCCTCAAGGTGAGTGTGTCACTGATGTTCCTACATCATTTTGACGTCATGTGTAATCTAATACTAAACAGACGCACGTCAACATGGAATCTGCTTGTTTTATGTTACATGGACACAAAACAAATGTTAATGACGTCATCTACACATCTGTCCTTCAATAGATAATAAGTAAGGAACCAATCAAAATGTGAGAATGATTTGACTTATTACATAAAAGAGTGTAGGCGGCCTAGTTGTATTATACACCAGGGTGCAATGTGTTCCTTGACGGCGCCTTTCTATAGAGATTCCAGCCAGCTATTGCAGTCGAGTCCAAAGCCTGAATAATAAAGAGATCGCGCGTGCCACATATGCAGGGTACCCCTGTTCAGATATTTATTCAATTCCGCCAACTTCGATTCGTTGATACCCATTTGAACACTCAGGCGGAATAGGTGACAAGCAAGAATAACGCTGTTTAACTGAAACCGGCACCTTCAGCTCACCGAAGTGTTTTCAGGCGTGTTTCTTGGATAAACAACGATCTACAACGAGAACTACACGTAAATGAAGGACACAGCACCTGAGCGCCAGCCATCGAACGTTCATCTTAACTCTTACGTTTATCTACAAAAGGAAATAGACTTGATCTTCTCTTACCTCGTTGAATTTCATCTGACAACGTGTAAGGCACCTTTATGACTTTGTTGCCATTCGTGTCCATTGATTCTGGCCACTTATAAGAATCGTCATTGATTGCGTCTCTTTTGTCATATTGACCGGTCACCCAAGACCGCAAGCGCTGGTCCATAATGATATCTTCTTCAAAAAGTTCTGCAACCAAGGACATTATATCACGTTAACGTTAAAATTGA
>OMLO01002965.1_pt1 | contig 13914 bp, 6 predicted proteins | sample 1674811 | NCBI WGS metagenome assembly OMLO01 (sample SAMN06265003, study PRJEB25207) | coral metagenome | isolation source: Coral host | place: Mexico:La Bocana,Puerto Morelos, Mexico | collected 2008-11-13
TTATTACCCCTATAAGTAGGGTTATTAGCCCCTTTACCCATTTATAAGGCCATTTATAGGGGTTATAAGTTATAACCTACTTACAACTTATAGAATCCCACCTTGTAACCTTCCCTTGGCTGAAATAAATTTCAACCCATGGCCCCATCCAACCTCCAAAACAGGACTTCTATCGCAGATTTCACCTCGAGTTGAGGCTACCGAGCGGTTTTCGAATGGGAGTCAGAAAGCAATACCTCTCCAGAAGTTCAACAGTTCGCCCCCTGAAAAGTTACCGGGACCCAATAGGAAAGGCAAACGTCTTCCAACTACCAGATTTCAGGGGCGAGCTGTTAAACTTTGGGGGTGTATATTTTTGAATCAGCAAATGGATCTATGGTTTAAAGCTCGCTTGATTGTATGTTGGATGATGATTCATGATCTCTTACCAGGTGTTTCAATCTTCCCAGGTTGTTTGGCAAGAAAAGGGTTTACCTGTACCTAAATGAATTGATGGAAAGTCCTTGTCAGCATTTACTTTTTTCAGTTCGGTTTTTGTTTGGCTTACCACTTTTGAGGAGAACATCCAACTTGTGGGTGAATGGAAAGCAACCCTCACCTCCCCTTGAAAAACTCAAGTCGTGGGTTGCCAGGGTCGTCTTCTTGCCAGAAGAGCAGCCGTTGTCTTTCATAGCACCGGTTAGGGAGCCTTGGACATGTCCACAAGTTGGACAAAAACTCTGGCAACCCAAGAGTTTGAGGACTTTGGTAATTTTTGGAGAAGTTAAATCTAAAAACAATGTGGGGGAAGTGATTCTTGCGCGGCACATTCTAAACAATTTTGAGGGTATATTAATGCACTCATGCCCCCACAATCATGGAAGTGGAGAATGGGTCCCTACAAGACGATCGTTTTCTTTACGGTCATTTTCCACTTCCATGGTTATGGGAGAAAGGGTATATTAACTATACCCCTTTACTGTGAAGACTTTGAGAGGTCAGTCCCACTTTATTCAGGAATACCTTCCCCACCAAAGCTTAGCTGCACATAGGTCCATTTTGGTCCTTTTTGGGTTACAACCCAATGCTTGGGTAACCCGTGGTAGCCCTGGACCTATGTGCATCTAAGAAACATTTCCTTCCCAAAGAGCAATGAACAAAAACGCTAGTAGTTTAGGGTCTAATTCAAGAGGATTATACTACCCAGCTATATGGGGATAAAAATCAACCATGAGAAGTATCCCGTATTAAACAACCAGTCTGGTGTATATTCACCTACATTTACCATAAAAAAATCAACCATTCATGGAGGTTAATATACCAATCCCATGGATTCAATGGAAAGTCTCCGGCCGTTTTTTTTTTTTTTCGTGGCTCAGGTGTCTCGCACTTCTCTTGGCTGCCCTGCAACGAGACCGGCGTTTGGCCCCTGCGCGCAGCAGTTGTGAGATGGTGCCGGGGAATTTCCGCCGCTTCGTTTCGGGGGAATTCCGGCGCAAAACAACGAGGAAATGCATGGCACAGGCAAATATTTTCCTGAACATCACCTGTATGTTAGGTGAATGTCAGTGTGACATCACATGATGGATTTCCTACTGTCCTTTCGGTAGTTTTGTAAATGGAATCCTTCCCACCCAGATATATACAAGTAATATGCAGATAGATATGTACAGTTTCACATCCCAAAAGCAAGGCAATAATCCAGTTTGCTGGAGCTGTCCTTGTCCGTGTTTTTTTGTGAATGAATTTATGCTTCTTATTTTGTAGGTAAACTCAATGGTTTTCTATTTCATGCCGATCCCTTACCGTATATACTTTTCTTACGGGTTCATTGACTTAAATGATGACCATCAAAAATAAGGCTGCTCATTCTTTGGGATGACTAGCAGATCATATGTTCATAGAAAAGATCAAACGTTGAAGCGGCGAGAAAAGATGATGTAAGGGGTTGATTGTTGCTGGAAAGTGCCTTGTATTGAGCTGGAAAGCTTATGAAAAGATGGTGGGTTTTCGAACAGCAAGGTTTTTGTAAAAGTAGATAATTCCTCTAGGCAATTTATAGCGACAGCTGTTGGGCTCAATCCTACTAGTGGTGCAGCCGTAGCTTAGGGATGGGTGAACCTAAGTACTGAACGAGCCATGACATTGCTGGATAGCACTATGATGGATCTTCAAACAGTTTTGGGAATACATCAACTGAGGGGATCGATTTGCCCATGCATTGATACTTTTTCTGCAATTGTGAACATCAATGGACACAAACCAACGAATGATAATGGCATTTTGGTGGACTGTCAGATCAAAGCGGTGGTTGATGAAGACCTGTGGCCATCTTTGATTCACAATTCTGGAATTTTGCATTGTCAACATGAAATGACGCAGAACATCAAAGTAGCAGTGACGACTCTGGTTTGGGGAGATATGCTTTCTGGACTTGATGAAGTTTTGCTATATAATGCAAAAAATCGACCGTGGGCATTTGAACCATATGTTGACATGAAGGGAAGGAATTCTCATTTCCTCATGGTCCATCCCAGAACTGATTTGCAGTCGGGACATGACATTAGATGCATTGAATTATGCACAGGGGCCTTCTCAGGATGGTCACATGCAATCGGCAAAATCCGTGAGAATGGTTATCACATTGATCATGCATGGGGTCTTGACATGGATCCCTTTTGTTGTCGTTATGTGGCCAAGACACATGGTTTTTGTCATGTTTCTGATGATCGAAATTTGAATGATAGCCAGCATGAAATGCATCCGTGTGTGTATCAAGCAGACATTCGGGAAGGATGGTTTTTGTCACATGCATCCGCAAAACAGGCCCAACTTGGGCTCATGTCACCTCCATGCCAGCCATGGACAAATGCAGTTCAAGGGGCAAAGGGTTTAAATCGAAAAGATGGCATGACAATGGTTTGGTGTTGGGCACGTATGAAGCTATTCCAACCACATGTGGTCAATATGGAAATGGTTTCCAACATCACACAACATCCACACTGGAAGTTTGTCAAACAAATCATTGATTGGTGTGGTTATGATATCCTCTGGAACGAGACTTTGCAATTGGGAGAAGTGATACCACAAAGTAGAAGACGAGTCCTTTTGGTTGCTGTAAGGAAGGATTTGAAACATGCAGTTGAAGACCTTACATGGATCAATTGGCCTAAATCATCGAACCAGACACTCAGGTCCTTTGGTTGTATCATGGATGATTTCTGCAGGTATCAAGAATCACCTACATTGACAAAAGAACTGATGGATATCTATCTCAACGAGCAATTTGCACCTCATGATTTGAAGGGTAAGGGAAAGTCTTATTTACGAGAAGGACGAATCAAGACATTAGATGATGCGATATTCCCATGCATATTGGCCAATTATACCGAAGCACATCATTTACCCATGCCAATCCTCACTGAAAAAGGGTTGTTTGGAGGTTTGCTTTTGCATGAAGCCGTGATTCGTTTCCTAACTTCACCTGAGATTTTTATCTTGATGGGTGGGGTGGTAAACCAATGGTTACCAATATGCAAAGAAGCAAGAATCCATTTGTTAGGTAACTGCATTTCGGTACCGCACGCATTGATATGCATCCTTAATTCAATCCGACTCTTTGCAGGATTTCGTGATGTGACAGATGTGCAGATGACGTTTGCAAAAGTTTTTGGGGAAAGGATGAACAACACCAATATGAAAGTGCGACTGTCAGATGAGGGCATGTTCATCTTTCGCAATGAGATGCAATATCCTGTGATTTCACCAACCATGCCCATTACCACATTTGCAAAGATTAGGGTCATGATGCCGACTGAAAGTACTTTCTTTTGGATTCAATCGGGGGTCTCCATTATTCGTGCCATGAGAGGTTTGACAGGACCATCTATGCCGAAAGATTTGTACATTGTGTTGCATGATCAAATCAGGATTCCTATTCAAGAAGATGATACAATCGAAACATGTGGAATGGAAATCAGAAGTGCAATCCCATCCATTTTGCATATTGATGACAGGAAATGTGCCAAGAGTGAGAATCCATTTGTTGTGGTATTATCACCTCTTGGGCCGCTAGTTATTGAGCGAAATGTTGTAGAATGTGTCAACTATGTTCACAACACCATTCGTGAACATTTTCCTGAAATTGGAGTTGATGCGGGAAACCAATATGCATTCGTCAATCCAGTTGGTATGAAAAAGGGTGGTGATGAGCCATGCAACGACATCACATTCATGACACCACAAGCTGTTCCTGGAACATTGCATCAGAATTTCTTGGATGGGATTGAAGCCAGTTGCGAAATGGGTATTATCACAATTGGTACCACCACAAGACGTATGGATGACATTGTCCAACATTTCCATAGGATATCGTTAGATGTGGTGGTCAAGACTGTTGGTTGGATGATGGTTATGGTTCCAAACCCGACATCTCAACAAAAAGATGCCAAATTGTTGTTTGTGAAACAACCAGGATGCCTTTCAGCCACACATGATGCCATGAAGATGCTGATTTTCACCAGACTGGCCGCTGTTTTCTTACCAGGATATGACTTTTCTGTTGAGAACACGATCCAAATGAGAATCAAATTGTGGGATTTCTTGATTTGGTCAGGGGTCACGGTGGATAGGAAATTGGAAGATTTCTTACAAGCATGTGTCAAAGCAGGTGATTTCATTGGATGCCAAATTCCATTGAATATGATCATTAAAGGACGACAGGCAAATCGTGATTTCTCACTGAAAGAATATCTCCGCAATGAAGATGACATGACGAGTGATAATTTAGATGAACAAGAGCTCATTCGATTGCATCTTGTCACTCAACTGCATGGGGGGGGGCAAAAACTGATGATTTGATTGATGCCAAAAATGCTATCGCTGTATTCATGTTATCACAGGGAGCCGATTTGCAACAGACATCACATTTTGCAGATGTAGTGACTCGAACTGTTGGTATCCAAGGAGTGCAGCGAATGAATGCAATCACAGAAGCCAAGGAGAGAATGTCATCGTTGCAACAGTGTGCAAAGAAGTTCCACATTCGATGGCCTGAATTTCCCAAAAGTGATGCATCTAACATGAAATCAGTCAATAAAGCAAATGCAAAGAAGAATTGGAAACAGCAACAAGATATCAGAGCAGATGCGTTCAGACTGATTCCTGAGCATTTTGTCAATGAAGACGGCACACCATGTGTAGTCAGATCAGACATCGTCCCGAACTCCTCAGGGGTTGCATTATTGGATAATGATGTAGCGCAACAATGGCTCCAAGATTTCAAAGTGATATCCCAAGACGAGTTGGCTTTGTTGACACTAGGCCATAGTTGCCCTGCAGTTGACAAATCAAAATGCAATCCCGTGCAAGTCAGTGCAATTGGCGCAACCGGATCACCAGTCATTTTGCAGTGTTGCATGCATAACTTAGGATCTAAGAAAGTTCAAATCAAGCAGGACAAGAAAGACCAAGTTGTAATCGCATCCAATGCAGTGATTTCGGTGACTATTTTCCGGGATGAGTGTGTTGGGCAGGATTGGACATCCATCATTGATCACCCAGTGAAATTCGCATTGGAAGTTTTGCAGATTGGAGAAGCAGAACAAATGGTTGCAGCTCCTTGGGGCAGATCATGGATAAACGCCAAGGGCAAGTGTGAGCCAATGCAGGCAACGAGTTTCCAGTGCCATACAAGGGTTCCATTGAATAAACTGGAAAGGTGGATGCGTAGTTCAGGAAACCAAGGCGTATATGTTGTCCCCAAACATGAGGATGGTTCCATTGACCCCAAATACATGGTAATTTGGGTTGAGCAAAATGCAATTGAACTGGTGAAAACGGCGATTGATTTCCCCACACACCTCGGGTTGGTTCGTAACACTAAACCCAAGGGTGATGCTGTTAGAACAACAAGGGGTTTGAGATTCAACAAGGATGATTTCAAAGATGCGTGGGATAAATTGAAACCTGGTGAACCATGCCCAGAAATCATCCCAACCAAATGGCTGTATAGGATATCACCAACACCGAATGCAGCTACAGTAACATCAGTCAAAGAATGGTTGGTTCAGCAAAAGTGGAGGGCACGACCCATAAAGGCACTGGGACCAAAGAGTTGGCTGATTGGTTCGGAACATATCCAAGACATGGCATTTATGCAATGGAATGGACAATCTATTTTGGTCAAGCAGATTCAGCAAAAACAACCTGGTAAGATGTCACCTGTACTTGCAGGAAGTCTTCCCAAAACCAAGGATGGCAAAGTAAATCCATTCCAATTTGGCAATCCCCATGATGATCCGTGGGCAAATTACCAAACAACTGGGGGGCATCCGAGTGTTGCGACTGCAGCCCAAACCATGCTGAAGTCAAGCGTCAATCCGACCCGAGTAGTTGATGCACCTATTGAGCAAAGATTCAAAGCACAGGATTCCAAGATTGATGATCTTGCGACACAACTGACCTTGTTGAAGAGCCAGCAAGAAGGCATGCAATTGGAAGATAAGGGCTTTCGTGAGCAGGTTCAAAATGAGTTCAAGACAGTCAGAGCTGAAGTCCAATCACAGTTTAAAACTATGGCTGATTCGTTTGCATCGTCGTTGGATCGTGCGATGGCAAAGCAGGACAAGAACATGAGCCAAAGTTTTACGGAACTTAAATTGTTGATGCAAGACCGTGCCAATCCGGCGAAAAAAGCCAAGGCTAACAAGCCGGATGATGAAAAGGATGAAATGGATCAGTTTTGACTATTTGTTGTGTTGCGGATTAGGAAGTGCGTTTTGCATGTTGCATGGTGCGTGGTCCTATTTGTGTTAGTTGGACACATTTGTATCCATAGTGCCAATGACAAGATTTTTGAATTCATACTGAAGTGTCAACAGGTAGATGATATTCCCTGGGCATTCATACATTTACCATGTTTCTTGAAGAGCCGAATTTCCATGAAATTTGACATCAGAAAGGAATCGAAATTCAATCATATTGTTGGTCAGAAGTTTCCATGTGGATGGAAGCCTGATTTTCCCAACAATCCAGTATTTGCATTCGTTCGTTTGTGGTGCATTTCGACCAACTTGCATTCATGCATGAGTATCCGCCAAGTATCCATGTCGATGTTTTCCTCACTTCTAGCCACAAGAGTTGGAGAGGCAGCAAATCCAGGACCATTCGGGAAAAAGAGAGAAAATCAACTCACGGTCGCAATCTCTAACCCAACAGCTATCCTAACAAAGAAAAAGGATCTTTTGCATCTTGATTCACAAATAGTATTCTTATCTGAAACATCGGCTACAAGTGTAGTTCAAACCGAATTTAGTCATAATCTTCTTGGGACTGGTTTTCGTATCTTTTTTGGCATGGCTGTGACACCCAAAAGAATGATGATTGATGGTCGAGAGTCATATAGAGGGGAGGCAATTGGTACCGCTATTATGACCTCACTGCCATCAAGAAAACCTTTTGAAAAAATCCCAGATGAATTGTTTAATACATGTAGAATTAATGCATCAGTGATCAGAATGGGACATCTAGATGTTCTTTCGGTTGCTATTTATGGATACCCAAATTATGGGAATGAAAGTAAGAGATACAATGATTTCCTTCTCGCAAGAGTGTACCAGGTGGTGACTTCAGCGGGACTCCCATTTTTGATAGGAGGAGATTTTAATATCCATCCACAGTCGTTGCCCTCATATCAGGCTTTTAAATCCATTGGATCTGTTGAAGCTTTCGAGTACTTCCAGTGGACAAATGGTTATATGCTACCGGCCACATGCCGTGGGGCAACGCGAAACGATACATGTATTATGCATCCGGTTGTTGCGAGATATATCAAGCATATGGATGTTAAGTCAGAGTTTCAAATAAATATCCACACACCATTGCGAATCCATTTTTCGTTCAATGAAGATATTGAACCTATGATGAAATGGGAAATCCCTCAATCGTGGCATCAGTTTGAACCTTCTAGGGAATTACTTGCCCAATCGTATCAAAAAAATTCAGCCAAACATGACATTGATACAGTTGTTCGTGACCATGATAAAACATCGGATGAAATTCTACAGAAGTGGTCTCATGCAGTAGAAGTTGCTGTTGACAGAACACTTCAAATACAACACATGATGGATCCAGTCAAGTTCCCCACCAAAGGGTTACCTAAATCATGCTTTGGAAGATGCAAAGAACAAAAACTAAAGCAGATGAAACCCCAGAATATCATCAAAAAAGATGTTACGAATAAGTATGATCCACCTGAAGAAGTGTTTCGGATTCGCACAAGGCAAAAGGTTAGACAGGTTCGTAGAATACGGTCGTTAATCACTGCCATTAATCAAGCAAATTTGAAAAGTTCTTTTGGACCTTATGATCTTCGTACAGCGGCACAATTGCAGAATGAATGGAATGCGATATTAAGGGCCAAGGGATACCCAGGGGAATGGCAGTCATGGATCTTAGGTTTTGATTGCATTTCATGGGTCCCTTTGACACTACCAACATTGGAACTCTTGCATGATGTGGCTCAGATAACAGAACATGATTCGAACCTCGTTTGCCAACAAGAAGGAGCATTAAGAAGATATCACTTCAAGAAGAAAATTGAAACAAGTCTTGAAGAGGGACATGGCAAAATGGTTTATAGGATCATCAAGAATGACCCCATTAAAACATTACATGAAGTTCCATACACTGTCAAGGCCGATGCGAATTTAATCAGAAGAGCAAAGGGACAGCAATGCCTTCAGATTCATCAACAGATTAAATTTCAATGTCATGCAGTTGCTTGTTTTGAGGATGCAAAGATTTTTATCACCAGTCAATCTGATAGGTTAATCTACTTTCAAGTACATGAAGGTGTGATTCCTGCAAAAGGTATTTTAGTTCAAAATTTGTGTGCGGTTACACATACTGAAATTTCAAAACAGTTTCACCAATATTGGGAGCCATTTTGGCAACGTGATCAATATGAAGAGCAATGGAATGATGATACTTGGACTAGTTTTCTCCAAGAGATTGAACATGTGCCATTTCCGGACCTACAACTTCAAATTTCGTTGGATGACCCAGACATCTGGGTTCAGAAAATTCGCAGCTTGAAGAACAACAAAGCATTCGGTGTGTGTGGCTGGCGGAATGAAGAATTCAAACTTCTTCCATACCAAGCTATCGAGCGCTTAGTTCAAGCATTCAAGATTGTATTTGCCAAAGGATTTTCTGCCAATCTTACGCAGGCAAGAACGGTATTACTGGCGAAGAACTCAAACCCGCAGGGGATGCACCATACGAGACCTATCACAATCTTAGGATCACTGGTCCGATTGGTTTCAAAAGTAATAGCCGACCAAGTGCTTGAGAAAATGCAGAATCAAATTCCTATGCAAATTTCTGGGGGCATCCCTGCTCGTGGAGCCAAGGACCTTACACTGCAACAACAGTATGTTATCGAATCGTCCATCAACACAAGAACTGGCATAGGAGGATATACCTTAGACCTAGTCAAGGCCTTTAACTTGATTCCTAGATGGCCGCTCAAAAAGTTGTTTGTTAAACTTAACGTACCTCGTGTTGCGACAGAGTTTTGGTTCAAAAATTTAGGGTTGCTTGTGAGATTACCGCAAATCGGTAGTTGCTTAGGAAAAAGTATGACAAGTACATGTGGCATTCCTGAAGGTGACGCCATGTCCGTACTGGGCATGGTAATCCTATCCATCACTTTTTGGTATAAAATATCATGCCCACAAATTGATCCATTTACTTATGCTGATAACTGGAGCTGGATTGCTAAGAACACACGCATGCGCATCAGATCCTTGATAAGCATTTTGAATTGGGTTGAATCGCTTAAGATGAAAATAGACCAAACGAAATCTTGGGCGTGGGGCACTGACAAAAACTTTAAAGAATGTGCAAAAAATCTTAGCCTGTTATTTCCTAGTGGTGACGTAGTCATTCAAGTTCAGAATTTTGCAAAAGATTTGGGCATGACAATTCACTATGATAAACAACAGGTGCTGGGATGCATACAAGATAGGATTAAAACTGGTCTGGCACGGGCAAGCAGATTAGAATGGATACCTATGTCCATAGACGCAAAGGCATGGATGATCCAATCAGCAATCTGGCCTGTGGCACTTTACTCGGCAGAATCTCAGGCAATTGGCTTAAAGCATTTTCGTGATTTGCGTCGTGCTGCCACAAAAGCACTCACTGGAAACCACAAAACTTCTAGTTCGTTTTTTGGCATGCAGCACTTTGTGTCCGAATTTGATGGATCCTTTGCTTTATGTTGTTATTTCGGCACTTCGAACAATACGACGACTCGCAACATATAACCGAGAGATGGCCCAGCAGTTCGTGTGCAGCGTTGCAGCATTCGAAGGTGATTATTCTGTTGGTCCAGCATCTGCCCTCAAGATATATCTACATAGAATCGGTTGGGAACTTCAGACAAATGGGAACTTAGAGGGTCCTGAAAGGCTTTGCTTTAATATCTTCGAAGTTTCAACTAAAGAACTTAATCGTGAAATGAAACTTAGGTGGCAAAAATATGTTTGTGATAACATCGCCAATCGAAAAGGAGCACCGAAGTCTATTAACATGCAAATCTGCCAAAAAGTATATCAGTCGTTAAGTCAGGGTGACAAATCTGCCATTGCCTTAAATATTGTTGGGGGATTTCAAACAGGGGCGACAAAACATATTTGGAACAATGAAGAATCTGAAACGTGTGAGTTGTGTGGTCAGGTGGATGATCGTGCACATAGGCTCTTAGGATGTCCTGTTATGGTAGATGTGCGAAATAAACATCCAGAAGCAATTCACATTTTGACAGAGGTTCGCCCTGATTGGGTATATGTTCCAGTGGCATATATGCATCCAAGTGTGTCCTTGTTTCGTTGTATCCTTCATGCAAGACGTATGCCTGAACCTGTGGCATTGCACCAAACCACCCAGAATGGTATTCCTCATTTTACATGTTTCACTGATGGGGCATGCATCGTACCAAATGACCCATCATGCAGAAGAGCTTCATGGTCACTTATTCAGGATGTTTCTTTGGATAAAGATCAGAGGCAAAAACAGACATCGCAAGTTCAAAAGTTAACAGACCATTTACATATCCCAGATTTGAGATGTGTAACGATCAGTAACACAAGTGGATACCAGACACCTGCAAGATCAGAGTTGCAATCTGTTCTTCATGCTGTACAGTGTGCCATATACACTGATGTGGATGCTAGTATGGATATCTACACAGATGCACAATATGTATGTAACATCATTGCATACATCCTAAATAATTCTCCTCTAACTCACAAGATATCCAATTATGATCTTGTGTCAAAATTGCGACAACTATGGAATCGTGACAAGTTCCATATTTGTAAAATAAAAGCCCACAGACAAATCAGCGAAGCAAGAGATCAAGATGACTTGTGGCACCTTCTGGCTAATCACTTGGCGGACAGGGCGGCGTCGCAAGCATTGCAAAATGAGTTTATAGATGTGAAAATCCTTGCAGAAGAAATTCATCAATACAATCAACAAGAATATATACGACTTCGACAAGTCTATAGATACCTTGCTGATTTGAATGTTGAAAATATACGCATGAGAAAGGAAGAACGTAACAAAAATCATGAAGATGTTGTTGGGGATTGCCTGCAAGGTCAGGAACAACACGAACAGGGTGATATTTTCGTGCTTGCGTACCATAACTTAACCCATTGGAATCCAGAAAACTATCATCCACTAGAAAATGATCCTTGTGATATTGAAATGGCACAAGCATGTGGTGCAGGGGCCAATTCAGCAATCCAAGTGTGGAACTGGCTACAGACCCTAAAGTGGCCGGAAGAATCTAGTGAACCGATATCGGACGATAAGGGAATTTCTTGGTTTGAGCTTATGATTAATTACAGCATTTGCACTCAGCAAAGATTACCTGTTCAGATTGCTGTTGAAGGAAGATTTTATACCTATGCACCTTTTGATACAGACATTGCAGCAGTTCAACCGGAAAAAGTCAAAACAGGAAATTATCATGCATATGGCCTTGAAAAATTAGTTCGTCAAATGGAGCATCTTAGCATGAAAAAACTCATTCCTAAGTTTCCTAAATATGTATACAGACCATGTACGAGCTTGTATTCATTGGGGTTGATTAGAAAAGTGGCAGGTCTCTCCCGAAGACCTATCTTGCAATATCAAAAGGAAACGGTTCAGGCAGTGTGGGATTTCGTACAAGCAAATAAGTCACAGAATAACTTGTATGCTACATATAATATCCCAGTCGTGCAGCCGATTATTCCGACTTCAACGTTGAATGAACTCTCGGCCAAAGAACGTTTCTATAAAGCTGATCAACTTAGGAAAAGAAACAAAAGATTGCTTCGACATTCTTCATAAATGAACGACAAGGGGCATATCGAAGTGGCTGCGATATCTTTTATCTCATTGATGCATTTAGGCCGTCGGATGCTGGAGGATACGTTGAATTTGGTTTCACATTTTGTATAGTTTTCTCACTTTTTGCGTTTCGAGCTGGCTCGGTCTACCCGCCACCAGTGCAAGGGGGATTCGAGTTTTGGACATGTGGATTGGTCCGAAGGGTGGAGCGGCAATTTATAGCGACCTCAGCCGAGGTCGCCTTAAATGGTAGTTTCATAAGGGAATCCTACCCAAAATGCCCTGAATTCAGGTTCAGGATTTATAAAAAATGGCCCAGATTCCTCATATTCACCCATCATAACGGGTGCTTTCTAAGCATTTCCCAACAATTTCCAACAACTGCCAGTCACACCGAAAAGCTCATTTCAGTGGGGGCGGTAGTCAACTCCGAAACAGGGCAAGGACTATTCCCAGGTGATAGTCACCACTAGGAGTTTTACTACTTTTTTGAGGCTCCGGGAGCCACACCTAAACCTTCATTTGCGGGAAATAAACCTAAGGTATATGTATAGATGTAGGCGATTAGGAAATTGTCGTTGTATGTTACCTACCAAATTCTACCAGAACCAGATTTTTTTCCGTTGGAATCATGGATCACTGTGATGTGTGAAAAGTTGTTTATCCAAAACGACGACCTTCCAAAGAGGATGTTGAAGCAAATCCTTTCGATCAATGTTGGCATCCGGGAGAGATATTCATATTCATGCTTAGCAAAAAAAAATGAGCCAGCCAAGCTGGGGGTTTTGTCATTTGTTTTCGCACGAAAAACGCAGCAAGAAAAGCAGTTGCCAATTTCCCCCCGGTTTTTTTTGGACCCAAAAAAAACAACAACTTTCTCGCTCCAGGTGGATGTCTTTTTGGTGTTCTTGTCAGAGTTGGTACCTTTGACCTTTGCTCTACGAAGTTTTTTTTTACGGAGGGGATTTTGGCATGGCTACATGCAAGGTGCGGTTTCCGTTTTTTTTTTTGTGGGTTGGAGGTTTTTTTTGTGTGCCTGTAGGAAATGGTGGGATGGTCGAGTTCGGGTTTCAGAACTATTTTTTTTTGTAGGAAATGTTGGTCGTGCAATATATTTTGATAGTGGAAATGTTTCTAAGCGTACACAAGTTTTTGATTATCGTGTAAGAAAATTAGACGATATTAGGGAAAAAATAATTCCTTTTTTTAAATAACATAAAATTGAAGGTGTCAAGTGTAAAGATTTTGAAGATTTCTGTCAAGTCGCAGAGCAAATGAGGTCAAATGAACATTTAACTCCTAATAGGTTATATAAAATTAGAAAAATTAAAGCTTTGATGAATCGTGGAATAAAATAATCTAATGCATTTCATATTACTGTTTTAGGCTAAGTGTAGTTTTTACTAGGATAGGATTAAATTAATAACTATCTTATTTTTAGCCTTGTATTTAATGTTAGCATTTGCCTTTTACGGGTCGAATAGAGTTATAAAAATGAGATAATTTTATAGTAGGTATAGTTGAATA
>OMLO01002966.1_pt1 | contig 13910 bp, 4 predicted proteins | sample 1674811 | NCBI WGS metagenome assembly OMLO01 (sample SAMN06265003, study PRJEB25207) | coral metagenome | isolation source: Coral host | place: Mexico:La Bocana,Puerto Morelos, Mexico | collected 2008-11-13
GTTTCTGTTCAGCTATTCGTCCATTTATAGAAGTAGATGCCATAGATGAAGAAATCGATGAGGAAGATTGCCCGTTAGATGGCGGTAGGTTCAAGATACTGGCGATCGTGTGGGAATTGCTGTTACGTTCCCGGATAATTCTTGGCGCTGTGTCCAGATTATCTTTATTCTTCAACAATCTACTGATGGAACTAAGAGAGGGAAGACTTTCCTTACTGCACAGGCCTTCATGAACAAGACGATCCCGTATCTCCCAAGAAAACAGACCTGGTTGTTCCTTTCTGTACTCCATGATTCTTTGAGCTATTCGAGGAGTGATCACTCGGGGTCGGCCTGCACTTTCTCCACCAGCTTCGATTGAGCCAGTTTTACGATACTTGGACAACAGCTTACTAATGCAGCCATGAGTGATTCGTAAACGACGACTTATGTCACAAGGACGAAATCCTTGGTGGGCTAACGCGAGGATTTGGTGCCGAATCTCGTTTGGTAGTGATTTGCCATTTATATAAGCACCTCCAAGCTGATTTAAGCGGTGTGAACCTAAAGAAGGGCATCACGACTTCAGAATACGCGGTTTTATGAAGAGGGTACAATATGTTCCGTGATCGCAGAAACTAACAACGTGATTTGTTTATTTACCCTTAGCGCCGCGGCATGAAACACTTAATCACAGGGTGAACTTGCCCACGCTTTTACACGTAGGAAAACTCAACCAAACATGTCCAGTCAAAGTCAAAGTGCTCATCGCTTCCAAATACAAATTATAATTTTTCCTGAAGCTGTTACATTCCGGAAATACCTTCAAGCAGAAATCGGAAGTTGGCCTAGTTGCACACGCAAACCAACTGGTATTAACTCAAAAGTGTATTTGGTTTTCCAGCACCAATGACATTAAGAACATTCAAATCGATTATTCATATCAAAACTGGAAACTTCAAGACTTCTTTAGATATATATTGAAACTGTACATACAAATAAATACAAGCAGCTATTCGCTTGCACGTAATTTTGAAGAACCGGGAGCAACAAAATCTGCTCCAGTCGGCTGAAATGTTGGTCGCAAACGAGTTCAAAGTTCTTACCAACAACGGGAAGTGTAGGATGATACATATCAAGCCATGCAAGTCTCAATCACAGTGTGAGCATTGCTGAAAACGCTGCACGTCCTCTACACACATGGATCGATCATGCGGTCACTGATATATCTTGAAAATTGTCCAATGAGGTCCAATAAGCATGCAGGCTCAAATTATGTCACACACGTAAAACGAATCCTTGCTTTTTAAGAAAGATAAAATAGAATTTTTGAGATCTTTTTAAAGTATTATTTAGCTCAAAAAGTTTACGTTGTGAAGTTTATTTATACTCTAGAAGGTCGATGTTTGCTTTTTTGTATAAGGTGCAAGTAAAAACCGCAAAACTGGTTTCAAGTTTGCTTGCTGTCTCTTTTCGGCATTTTGTTTGTTTTTATTTTTCTTCACTATTTGTGTATTTTCTTATTTACATAACTAAGATGGTAAATAGTTCATCCAAACATGTGTAATTTAAGGTAAGCAAAAGGCGATGGTGACGTCATTTCGTCACGACTAGGCGTGTCTTTGCTTGCCTATGCTTGCCTCACTAGCATAAATGATACGGTTTTTAATCCCGCTACAAAAAAAATCAGTTCTGAATATTGAAAATGCACAGCACGATTGACTGTGCAAAGGAATTTCAGCGAATAGTTTTTGTGCGACGTGGGTTTAAAATCTGAAAATTTTACAAAGAACTTACGAGCGCATAATCCCTCATGTTCGCCACCCAGAAATGTTGTGTGCTTTGAAAGCCAATTTCTCCTCTTTAAATGTGTGGAGTGATGATGCATTCTCTTCGCAAAGTCATATGTTAATGAGGAGAATTGTAAACAATGACGTCAGGAAACATTCACTTATGATTGCAAAAGGCACCACTTCGTTCCGCCATCTACGATTTCTTGATATTTCTTATACCGGAAAAATTCACAAAAAATGAAGGATAACGTATTAAAGCTTAAATATTCTAAATGATGTATATCTGAATACTTAAAAGACAAAAATAGGCCAGGCAAAATACGGTTGCCATGGATACATCAAGTTCAAGTATAATGTATTATCTTCTTCAAAACATCGCCTTAAACTACTCTCCAGTACCTCTCGATCCTTTTAACATCGTTGGATTTCTGCTCTACTATTGGATTTCATTAGCTTTAAATCAATTAATTATATTAATTTATTCATTTATTTATTTATCAGTTTATTTTTTTATCTGAAAATAAAGTTACAAGTTCCCTTTTAATAGGGATATAATTCCTGCAAGGAACAATTTTTTTAAATGATATAGAGACTGGGTTCTATTATTGTAATGATCATTTGAAAAATTCGTCATACAAATAAACTTTACCAATATCAATAGCTGCATTCCATGAATCAGCCAAGGTACAAACGCATCCTATTTACTTGTTTTGTGCTCTTAGAACGAGTTAGTTAGTTAGAACGAGCCAAGAAGCATAGGCTTAAAGGGATTCAGCTGACAGAGAAAAGGAGAAAGAAAGAGCTCACTTTAGTTACTATAACATATGTCACTCTAATGTTTGCCATATGTTTACATAAGTTAAACCTTTCTGACTTAAGTTTCACCTCTTGTCCAGTCCTAACTATGAATAATTTAAACATTTCAAATGTAGAGAGCCATAAGAGAGTCATCTTTGTAGGTTAGGAAATGTATTTTGTAGAAAGCTCACAACAACTTCAACCATAAAGTTAGTTCCTCAGAAGAGAAAAGTTTAGATTTAGTACTAGAAAACCAGTAAATATTTGAGAGCGAGTATTATCATGAAATAATGAGAGAAAGAGCTTAATGTTCTTATTGACTCGGTGGAAAGAATATTCTTGAGGTACCAGGTCCCATCATTTTCGGTTGTAGGTGAAAGTCTGAAATCCGTGGACACGTGCAGTCGTTTGGGTCATCTGCCCTTGAATCTGCATCATCAGTCGAGTGCCTTCTAACTTTGAACTTCGCTCTTCGATTTGAGAACCACACCTACAGCCATAGACAGATGATTAGAAGAAGTCTGTTTCAGGAAACTTCCTCTTTTGCACGTGGGCCAAGGGACTTTTAGGTCTTTTGATAGGTTCTGTTCGAAGGGGGTGGGGGGGGGTGGGAAGCAGGTGTGGGAAGCAGGTGGGAAAAGCCATTCTTGGCCTTGGAGATAATTTGTGACAAATGTTCCGAAGGTCAGTATTATTATTCCTGGAGTAAACATGTTCCAAAGATACACTCAGGCCAGCTGATATTTTATACATAACAATTTCCTTTTGGGCTAATCAGGAGAGTTCAGTAGATAATTAGACCTTGTCATAAATTCTGTCTTCTATTTACTCGAGAGTTCAAACATTGATCAGTCACACCTCCCTGAAGGAATCCTAACATAACACTTGAACAGCAATGCACCTGAATTCTTGACTCAGTAACTCCAATTTTTCTTGCTAGATGTTCTCTCTCTGACACAGATGGATACTGATTCCTTTTAAAGGCTGTTTCAAGTTCATGTAGTTGGCAGCTCGTGTACTTGATGCGTTCTCTTTTCTGAATCCGTAGCGGAAAGGTTTCGTGCGAGTCTTCAGCATTCTGGATATTCTCTGTGATGCCCAACAAAATAAAATTTTATAATTGGTGGTAGACAATTAATTTAAACAAAGAAACTGCGATACTGTATAGTGCCTGAAAGGGGAAAAGGGCAAAATGTACATGATCCTATTCCTTAGCCCTATTCAAAGTATCAAGTTCAAATTCTATTTAAAATCCTATTTGCACAATACCAAACATTTTACTGCGTGACGTACACCCCATGGCCTGCCCAACAACCTCTTTCGTCTACCCACCAATCACTTCAGCCAGACACTCTCTACCCAGCAAGATAAATTGATAATAGAAAACCAATTGGTCCCACATATGACTTTGGAGGTTGGGCTGAGGGATAACTTTATACCCAAACAACAAGCTATGAAGGCCACTCCGAGTTCCTATTATACCCTCATTAATGGCAATCTATAATTCTCTCTGTTTGTAAAGCTCAAGAACAAGGGATATTATTTTTCTGAAGGAATTTATTAGTACCCGGAATCCTTGAGAAAGATCAGTGTCTATGGCACACAAATCTAACAAAATGTAAAACCAGGTCTTAACACAATTTTAGTTAGCTCTTATGCTATGTAAGCTAAACTTGCAGGTAGTTAAAATTTTTACAACAGAAATCAGCCTTGGGCTTAAGAAATGTTTACAAGGTAAAATATATGTGGCTGGATATTGCTGAAAATAAATTCGGCTACGAATACCCTAACCTCAGTGTGTCACTGCCATCTAATAAGTGACACTATGGGCAGTAGAGCACTTGAAACAGTCTTGTCGGGATGAAAGTGTAGTTTTTTTCTATTTTCAATATGTATCACGCTCTACGTTAGTGTATCGAGCACTGTACTACGGAAAAATCGAAACACAGACTTCCTATATATATATATAATAATAATTTATCGTTTGTACCAAGGAGAATGGACTTCTTTTGTTCATTTAATAATATATCTATATATAATATTTGTTATATAGATATAATATATTCTACATATACACCTATATAGGAAGTCTATGTTTCGATTTTTCCGTAGGACAGTGCTCGATACACGAAGGTAGAGCTCGATAAATACTGAAAATAGAAAAAACACAAAACATTTTGCGGTTGTTTCTGACTAAATGGAAGTTTAATACACGATAACGTCGTCAGTCATTTCTAACCTTATTCTTTGTAGCAAATACAGGGCAAGCAAACTGGAATGTCAGCAAGGCTTTAGTAACTGTAATGTTCGACATTGTTTCAGAATAAAACTTACTATCAAATACTGAAATATCCGTATAGAGCTAATTTCTGTTAGCTGTATGTGTGCTACTTCAACACTACCTTGTTGACTTACACTACATCACTTTTCAGAATCAAGAGTTTCGGTTCAAGTCTTGTGACTGTGCTTCTTTTTAACATTTTAAGATTACCAAAAAAATCGTTGAAACGTTCCGTGATATGTCCCTATCTTGACTATCAGGTACAAGAGCGACGTTCGGAAGTTGTCAAAAGGTTGTTAAGGAGGAACAACGCTGCAGGAATCTCCTACGTGCATTGAGGCACATAAAACGGAACCACTAGAGTATAGAACATTCAAGATATAATGGATATAATTGGAAAGAGAAATCAGGCGAACTTATTTTTTCACTGACCTGTCTGTTTCTGTTTAACCTTTTTTCCATGGCTATCTATGGAGGTAGAAGATATCGACGTGGAAGATTGCCCGTTAGACTGAGGTAGGTTTAAGATACTGGCGATCATGTAGGAGTTGCTGTTACGTTCCCGGATAATTCCTGGCGCTGTCTCAAATTTATGTTTATTCTTCAACAATCTACTGATGGAACTAAGAGAGGGAAGATTTTCCTTACTGCACAGGCCTTCATTAACAAGACGATCCCGTATCTCCCAAGAAAACAGACCTGGTTGTTCCTTTCTGTACTCCATGATTCTTTGAGCTATTCGAGGAGTGATCACTCGGGGTCGGCCTGCACTTTCTCCACCAGCTTCGATTGAGCCAGTTTTACGATACTTGGACAACAGCTTACTAATGCAGCCATGAGTGATTCGTAAACGACGACTTATGTCACAAGGACGAAATCCTTGGTGGGCTAACGCGAGGATTTGGTGCCGAATCTCGTTGGGAAGTGGTTTGCCATTTATATAAGCACCTCCAAGCTGATTTAAACGCCCTGGTCCTACGGAAGGAAATCACGATTTGGCAGTGGGTGTTCAGTGTTTTCCGAAGGAAAAATGAGTTGTTTGTGGTAAACATGTGAGGCAAGCATCAGTTACTGATTTACTTCAGTTGGTCGACACTCGACACTCGACAACGGAAGTAATGAAAGAGTGCAGATTTTAAAATTGAAGGACTGCTTGACAAGCTTAGTTAAAGCCACAACATGGACTCTTTTTAGAACTAAAAAAGCCTACAGCAGAAAGTACATTTAAGCTTCAGCCCTCAATTAGAACACACCAATGTGCTGTAGATAGAAAAATAACTGATCTACTAATTCTAGTTAAGATATGTAAATATGTTTTAGTACTGTCTGAAATAATTAAACTGTCATGCAGATCTAATGCAACCGCGGTCTGGTGCGAATCTCTAATACGTCAGTTTTTTCGTGGAACAATCACAAGTCAACAAAAATTGTTCATTGGCGATGTAATCACAGCGAGACAATCATACTAGTGAGAGACTGTAACGAAATTAACATCACTGAAAGTTTGTGTCCTTCCGAAGGCAAAACTGACTGGCTTTATACAACTGGAACGACGTTGAAAACTGCTGAACATTTTGTGAGTAACAAGGTGAACAGCTGGAGGAGACTGCGGAGTCTAAACGAAGCTGGATTTAACCAGACGAGACTGTTAACTGACAGAAATAGTGGGGAATATTGGTGATCAAGAATTAACCTTCTATTGCTGAATTTGACAGGCAACCACTATGAGTTTCTAATTCTTAAGATCTCAATGGGGTTGAGTGTGCACGTGTCATATTTTGACCAACTGTTAACGACCTGGATACCGAATTAACCGATCCCACAGAACGGATAATAAATTTGAAAACATTTCATTTATAGAGGTTGTTGATGGTAGCACGAGCTCCATGTGCTTTATTGCGATTTAGATGGTTAGTATCTGTGTTCTCTCTGTGGTAACTACCTAGAATAATTTCATCATACTAAAGATTATTCTATGTTATCGCGGACCTTTTCTAATAATCTAAACTTAACATTGCACTGAAGGCGTCTCCTAAACGATTTTTAAATGGCACGGATGATGTTCAGTGTTACCTGCATGTGAAAACGCGGAAGAATCTTGCATCCTCGGCAATATCACAATCTTTTCACTGAAAGGCGATGATGCATCGACCAAGGTCGTCTACACTTGTGAATAAAGAAATAAGAGAATAATTTGTGACTCGTAAGTTTCCGTATCTCATTCGGAAATAGTTCGTCACTGTCGTCAATGCCGCAGATCGTTCTGAAAAATTAGCCCCAATTACCTTCACCTTCACCGGGCATCGTTACTAAAGTGAACAAATATTCAAGTACAAAAGTTTCTTCACAACAGCTGATATATGGACTTAAGTATTTCTGGATGCCAGAAATCAACGAATAAATGAATAAATAACTGGTTGCTCGTGCCTTTCCGTATCTCACCGAGCAGAGTTTGGTACTGTCGTCACGAGTCGGGTGGGAAAATAACTGCCGTCACGATTCGGGTGAAAGGTGAGAAGAAACGTCACGACATGAACATAACAACACGTCACATGGCGTTCTTGTTGTTTTTTTGAGGGCAGAAGAACAAACCAGCATTTCACGGCGTGACAGTTTACGTGAAACAGATTGAGCCAAAGTTTCTCTCCGAGAATGGCAGACTTAAGCTTTAGAGAGTTTAGAACTGTTTTCCTGTTTCGTATCAAGCAAAGTCCGGTAGCACTTGAGGACGTGTTTTATTGCCTATTTCGGCTTTTCTACGTTATTCTGTGCACCCACATAATACACATTGATTCTCATGTTCCTGTTTTTAACAATGCATATTTTTCCTTTTTTCCTTTGTAAACGAAAATTCTTAAAACAAAACATCGTTAACTAATTCACCCCGCCACCTCTCAGCAATAGTAATAAAGTCTTGTTCTCCATCTTTCTCAAAACCCACGCACAATGTTGCCAAGATCTCACGGTGAAACTGCAATAGACATTTTGTTGCCTTGGACGTATTACATAGTCACTAAGCTAAGTTTACATGGTTATTTACGAAACGTAATAAAACAATTAGAGAGTTTTATACAAAGGGTACGAGCAAGACACACGACACAAGTTTGCAAGTTCCGTTAATTCGACCAAATGTTTAAGGAACAAGTTATCGGATATGTCACGGGGGCGTTTTGCAACGTGGCTGACTTCAAAGCGCATTGCAAATGTAATTCTAAAGTGTCAGTTTTTCAAAACAAAGAAAATGGATGGATAAACCTCTAGTGAACGAGAGTACCATCAGGGCTGAAGTACGTTTTATTGGCCTAACCCTAACACCGGGCGTTTTAGGAAGCTTATTTTTTGTTTGCTCTGACAAAGACTCTTATACCAGGTACGTCGTAAACGTTGTCTGATTCAAATGTTCAAAGTTCTAAAAAATGTTAATGAGGATTGACAAACCAACAAAACCAGCTATAATAAACATCGTCAAAATGTCAAGGATGGCTTAACAACCAAAGTCAGACAACAAAGGTGCAACAGATGTTTTTGTACAGGCCTCTACTTGCTGCGCTCTCGCTGTTAGACACTGCCTCGATGTTGTTTATTCTTTAGACAGAAGGCGACTTCACATCAGTGCTGTGCTATTCCAACGTAAAGTGAAAGCAGTTCCCCGCCAGACGAACGAAAAGGAAGAAAAACACTTTGTGCCTTTCTGATGATCAAGTCCGCAGTACTAACTGGGATGCAATTTGACAGGCAGAATATTATGTCAGCAACTTTTAAGACACTGCAGCGGATAAATGAAAGAGCATCGTTCACATATTAAAGTCTAAAGTTACGGCGGCAAGTGCGGGAAATATAATTACATAGACAAACATGATACTTGAAAACTGCCGTAAACTTTCTCGGATTGACGAAGTCAGTAATAACATATAACTGATTTATTGCCAGGTTGTGCGGTCGCGCAGATTTAGACACTATTCCCTCGTATTGTCGTCATCACACCTTGGAATATAAAAGCACTTTATACAGTACTTATTTGCTATTGTGAATTTTGGACGTACATATGATCAACATTGCTTGTTTAAGGGTTTTGTTTTTATTTCGCATGAATTGGTTTTTAAGTGTTTTTTCTCCCACGTTATCCGGATGTCCGCCCCATTGTTATGTGTCACATGTTCTACTATTCAACAACTCAACTATAATCTTATTTTGAAATCAGTCTGGTTTGTGTTACAACCAAAATTAAAAGGAATTCGAAGGGGAAAGATAAAAAAAATTAACTTAACTGCAAAAGTGAAAAATAATATGGCATTGTGCGATATGTCAAAACATATTGTTCCGTAGAATGAAATGTTGTTAAATTCGCACTGTTTCAAACGTTACACATACAAAATGTTACTTGTTCTCACGTCTGCAGACGGGACGAACACAGGATTTGGTGTTTAATAACAGGAAAGGGGTCTAAAGAGCATTTGATCCGAATATGTCAATATCACTTCCAGAAAACATTCCCACGACGCGAGACATGACCGTCACGTGTGCGCATAAAGCGTTAACGACTACACCCAGAGGTCGTCACGCGAAAGTGCACGAAACACGTCATTTAAAGGTCAACTGAGCATAACTCTATTAACTAAACACCAATTAGTTTGAGAAACGTGAATTTTAATTGTTTCCTTTAGCCTATGTTTAGATACAGTGCTCTTAAAATAGAAGTGCTTTGACGTCAAAGCTATCCCGCCTAGACACGATACCCTATATTGGCGGTGCGTGATCGCCACAAATCCAAACCAAAACAGATCCGGACACAAACAGCACATCAACAGCCAGAGTTGCAATAGAGAAAAGAAGATGGAGGAAGCTTTTAAAACAGGTAAACATTGCGAAATATTTAAATCTCCGACAGTTTCTTATTAGTTGTGCGGAACAGGGTTTAGTTTGATTCAGGCCACGTTTTAAGAAACAGTTAAGAATGTCGCGACATAATTCAGTTTCTCATACGAAGTTGCAACTACAGACATCAGACACTTAACGCTCAACAAGGAACAAATATATGAGGCGATCACAACAAACATTTATTTTCTAGTATTTCATACCTAGCCGATAGTGTAGTCTAACCACCGAACTATGTTTTGTTTTTCCCTTTCTTAGGCAAGCTAAACCAATTAGGCGGAGTGTTCGTAAATGGAAAACCGCTTCCAAACTCCGTTCGTCAACGAATCATCGAAATGGCTGAACTCGGAATCCGCCCATGTGATATCAGCCGCCAACTGAAAGTTTCACATGGCTGCATTAGTAAGCTGCTTTCCAAATACAACGACACTGGATCGTTTGAGCCCGGACGCGCCAAGAGAAAGACATCGAGGGATGTGAGCTCCGAAGTGAAGAACAAAATTGAGGAATATCGCCGCGCCGCGCCAGGAATCTTCTCCTGGGAAGTCAAAGAAAAGCTAGTGGTTGAGGGTTATTGCACTAAGGAAAGTCTGCCACCCTTAACTGTCATCAGCAGGATGTTGAGAAGGGCGAGATCAACCGGCAGTGAATGTGAAGGATCATCGGTTAGTGCCAGTGAGGTGTGGATGAACAGCTCTAAAGAGAATGCACAACACAAAGGTTTTACTCCTTTCTCTATCGACAACATCCTCAAAGCTGAAGATAAATGGGAAACAAAAGAGAAAAGAGCTGATAAGGAAAAGATGGATACCAGTGAATTGACTTCAAACAAAGTCATTGACCTAGGTAAGCAGCTCACACTAATTTATTTTATTTTTTTTTAAATTTCGGCTATTGCTGTCTAAGAATTGATCCGATGGGAAATATTGTAAAACCATCTCAGTTTGTACAGATGGTCGGATGCCCAATTCTAGAACTCCTGTACCCAATAAAATTTTACATTAAGTCGATCACGTTTTAACTTGCAAAATTATTTTGTGTTTTATTAACCAGGATCCACTGTTAGTCATACCGCGGTGCTAAGAGATTTACCAAGCCCAGCAATCATCAACAACAACAACAACAGCAGCGGTCACAATGCAAGACTGTATCAGCGAAGGAACAGAACCAAGTTTACACCTGAACAAGTCGAAGAACTAGAGAATGCCTTTGAGAAAACTCAATATCCTGATGCTCTGACCCGAGAAGAACTTGCAGAGCGACTTCATATCAGCGAATCCAAGATTCAGGTCAGTATTATTGGGCAATTTTTTTCAAAGCAGTGTGAGGGAAATCGGTTCACCAATGCATTCATCTCACAATGATATAGCGAGGTTTAAGACAACTACACTGAGCTTATGGAAAGATATCATGCATAGACTCCTAAGAAATATGAACTAATATGCTCCCTACTTTCATTTTTATAGGTTTGGTTTTCAAACCACCGTTCGAAATCGAAAGGCAGGAAATTCCACAAACCAGAAGCTGACGAAGACAAAAGTCCTGAATCAACTAAGTCTCGTATCTTCTACCCTTCATATCCCGTGGTACCTGTCATACGCTACGCGCCATACCCAGCTGCTCGTGTTTTTCCCTACATGCACTTTAGGCCTATTCAGATGGTGACAATGTGAATGAAAGTGAATTTCAAAGCCACCATGGGCGAAGAAAACTGACTTTTTGCTATAATCTAACTTTTGCTGAGCAATGACTGTACAGTTCTATTGTTTCAATCACTTTTTTTCACTGAGTCATAAAGTCGCGTGTATTTTTGACATGTACTGTTAGACATGTATTCAATTAAATTGCATTTGATAATACCATGTCATTATGATAATTTTCTACTCACGGTTTTCAATGTCACTTTGTGTATATACCGACAAATAAATATATGAAAAGATCTTCACCGTTTTGTTTCCTGTACTCTGTTAATGCGTTACTCTAGCTTGAGGTTTGACATCTGGATTGAACTATCAATGTGTAAGCCACACAGACTGGCATTCGGAAGATAGGACTTTCTCTGAGAACGTACTTTTTATGATAAATGGAACAGGCCGCACTGTTTCATCCTCCAGGTATACTGATGGAAAGATATCACCTAAAGAAATAAGTCTAACGATAAATTAAGGCTAACTTAGATAACGAGCGTTTCGCGTGGTGCGGCCAAACATTCGTACGAAAACCCTTATCTCGAAGGCTAGATAGAATGTGAAGCCACAGTAAAATTGACTCCAGAGTTCCTAACAGCCACAGTTAAAACTGAGAAATTCCCGGGACTGGGATTGTGCACTTTCAGACTTTTTGAAAATTTTGGAATGGATTCATTGCACTTAACATGTACGGTAAGAGGTGAGCATAGAGGAACTCTTTAAGCTCACTGTTTTGGAAGTTACAAAAAAAACCTGTTCAAACAAAGTTCAAGGGACTCATTTACAGCTGAGAATCATTGGTATTTATGTGATGTCATCATTTTCCAAAATAAAAAAATTACCTTTAATTCTGAATTTTTAGTTCCATCAGAAGAAGGACCTTCTAATATTACCTGAAGTTTTGCAACGTTTAAGTCCTCATTACGTAATAGAGCACGTTTGCGCTTTACGTGACATTCAAATGGCTGCCTAATAAGGCTCTCCATGGTTAAAAGATGAGTTCTTGCTCGCGTTTTGGATAACTTAACAGTTCTTTATCTATAACAAGTATTAATTTCAATGTGTCGAAACTCTAGCGTAATAACCTTTAGTTTTCATGGCAAAACGCAATGACAGATGTTTCTGTTACTTTACGGTCGTCATGTTGGTGTCCCTCCATAGACTGAAACACTTTCCGAATAACGCGCGAATGAATAACCGCACAGATCTAAATCATTCATCTTTCATATCCCAGCTTCTTGATTTAATTGATTGATTTCTATTTTTGATCCGGCGTGACACTGCAACCCAGCTATACGGTCCGATATGTTCCGACGTCGCGGTGTCGGTCGGTGTCCAGTGCTCAAGACGCTATTGAGAATAAAATATGAAATAAATTTTATGTGAAACGTGAGTGACTAATGAAGATATTGATTGTTGCTTTCAATATTGTTTTGCTGTAAATATAGAATGTGAACTAATGTATCGAAAGGCATGACAGTTTCTTCCCGCAACAAGAGATTATTTAAAACTAAACTTGAACACAATCAGGCTCACTCTCCTCTGCCATCCTTGTCGCCTTAGAGGAACGAAGAAAGGCAGAACAGAGAGAGTGCCTGGAAACGAGGTTGTTGAAAATAATAAATAATGTACGTGACATCCGGTTTAATAAGTTACGGCCCAGTATATGAGTTCCTATCAGTCCAACAAACAGGGGTCAAGAAACATCACAAAAGAGAAAAAAATTGAAAAGGAAACTTAAGATCCGTGAGAATAAAAACAATTAAGAATCATCTTTTTTATCATTTATGTGTTTGTCTCAGCAAAGCACTGATATCAAAGTCTCACATATATCACATAGCTCTTCTTAAAATGATGAATGATAAAAATATTGACTGCATGCCGGATCAGTCCGTCTCAGCTGTACATGTATTATAACTTTCACTGGTATGAAAATGAACGATTTGGGCACCATTTCTTTATACCGGAGCACGCGCACTGGCTTGCGTGTTACCCTAACCAAATGATAAGATCAAATCTCTAGAGAAGAGACGTTTGATAGCCAGGACTGAGCCGGTGAACGACGATTAGTGAACTATTCTTAGCTGGGGTTCTACCTGAAGGCCGTTTTTCCGACGCGTAACTCGGGTTTAATGCGAATATCTCGTTCGTGTTTCAAGCAATCGAAAAACTATTCATTCATCCCACGCCGGAATCTATGTTTTGCGGAGTTCTGTAAATTTTTGGGGATATTTGGGAGGAGATAGTTTTTCTCAATGGATTAGTGAAATTTAGACAAATAAGAAATGGCGAGGTTTTAATGTGATTTCAAAATTAGAATTTGAAGTTAAAAATTAGTAGATGGACACCCAAAATAATTTCCTTTCTTTTATCCCTTTTCTTAAAATTTCACTCAAATCCAGGTGAAACCCTACCTTAAGAAAAAAAAAACGTTTCAACTGTTTTGATCTACCCTATGACAAAATCTGTGGACTGTGGACGAGAGATATTTGACAA
>OMLO01002967.1_pt1 | contig 13908 bp, 7 predicted proteins | sample 1674811 | NCBI WGS metagenome assembly OMLO01 (sample SAMN06265003, study PRJEB25207) | coral metagenome | isolation source: Coral host | place: Mexico:La Bocana,Puerto Morelos, Mexico | collected 2008-11-13
ATGCAGGAGACGGGGCCTACGGTTTATCGTCCTTATCCGAGAAGACTAGAATATCTAACCATTTGCAGTGGTCATTGGCAGCATATTCTCCTCAGTTATTTTAAGACCCTGAGTGTTGGTCCGGTCTGGGGGTCTGGTGTTCCCCTACACGAAGTTAACGCACCACCATATTGTCATATTACTTTGTCCAACCGACAAAAATGGCATATAGAAAGTACGTTTTTGATCAGGAACTAACATTTCGTTTTCTTGAAGTGCCGTTCCCAATATTCTAACCGTATTCAGACCTTCCACAAAACGTAGGCACACAAAGCGTGCAAGACTTATTTATTGTGAAATAACTATGCTAATAACGAGCAAGGGACAACCATGAATCAGTTTTAACTATCGATGGCCGGTGATTTTTCTGGAGTCATTTTATAACTGACAGGGACTAAGTTAATTATCACATCGTCACGGACTTATTCTTTTCTATTATTGATCGTAGTTTCATCGGCAATGATATTCCAAGAAAAAATACAAATTAGAATGAGAAGGCGTTATTTAAGGTAGACGATGTTACTTAGCAATGACTCTACAAGAGACAACGGACCTGTAAGATTTCTAAGAAGCACTTTATTACAAGCAAACTGAACAATGTGTTATTTTAAGAGTAAAGTAAAACTCTTCGTTTTCGTCTGTTGAATTCGCCTTTTTACCACCGTAACTCGAGCTCCTGCTTCCGAAACATCCCAAATATCTCGGCAAGCAAACACTAAATGTTTAGAATTCCTAGCAACACTTCTAATTAAAAACGGTTCCAATGTTCTTTCTTTCATAAAATGAACTTAAAATGGACATCTGAAAATCTTTTGCTTCAAAGCATTTAAATAAAACGAAACATTCGTCAATCACATCTTCAACATCAAGGAAGGTAGATAGAGGTGCATCGGGTAATGGTGAGGTCAATTTTGTAGTTATTATACAGTAAAGCTGTGCGTGAACCCCTTGTTTTATCTTAACGCTGATAGATTGCTACACCTTGTTTGTTACTTCCAACTTAAATTTAAGTTAATTTTTTGATCTGTTCATAAAAGCTGGTCGAACCTGTATGATTACTGCTCTTGGTACGCGGTATTAGGTCTGAATTTTCAGGTACAAAGAATGTCAAGCCAGTGTAATCTGCCCACGGCAAAGGAAAACAAAAATGCTTTATAACTTCGGTGCGGCTGCAGTAAAGCTGCGGCTTGGCCTTTTATCTGCGTTGAGATTGAAAGCGGTTTGAATAAAGCACTTAAGGCTTGGCCTTGTATCAGAGACCGATTTAGTTAGGTTGAACTAGCAAAGATGTCCCGTTTTTTGGCGCGTTAAGCAATCAAGGAAAGGCTAGTCTCACATATAGCGTCTTATTATGCAGAAAATCAATAATATTTAAAAAAGAGAGTAAGGAAGGAAGCTATAAACCCAAAGCTGAAACTCCTGAAATTTTGCAAGACGTCACGACCATGAAAATTCAAAATGATAAATAAATAAAAAAAATTATTGAATTCTCTGCTATTTGTTACGAAACTCGTCAGTAAAAAGTTAATCTTGACATCACTTTCTCGATTTCCTTAAACTCTGGCTACTCCTTATCTCGCTCTACAAAGAAGAACAGTGCCGGCGTGACAGCTGTTTTCCATCAAGCAGTTTTCAGCTTCTTTTACTACAATGAACTCTTGTCAGTCTTGCGTGACCTGGAATATTCCGCAATGAAACCCTTCTTATTGTTTGTTAAGTCCGTTTTAAATTGTATCCACATCCGATTACCGCTTGAAACAAACTCACGCGAAGAACCTGGCGACCCTTTGCCGCACACTCGCCCGAGTAGTGGCGCAGTACTGTTGTTTCCGTCACGAACTATGACGTAATCATACCCACAAAGCTTTTCGTTCTCTACGTCAAATTCCTTGAACCGCAGACGAATGATGTAGCCTGAGCGAGCTGTGAGCAACCACCGACAGTGGAGATTTGATTTGTAGTTGTCGTCGCCATAACTGGGATGAGATGAAAACTGCCGCTTATTGGTTGAGGAGTGAAGTTGAGCTCCGCAAACTGTTAAAAAACATGTCATCAAGATATTTTGTTAACTTGTTAAGTTAGTAAGTAAGTAAGTAAGTAACTTTATTTAACCAGGGTAGCCCATTCAGCAACGAGGCTGGTATCCACATCCGCCCTAGGGAATAAATATACGTACAATTTATAAAATCTAAAAAAAAAATTAAGTACAATTGAAAAATTTAAAATTAGAGTAAAAAGAGATAATAACGCTAAAAATAAAAAAAGGTTTATAGATTTCCAAGTTTATAGATTTCCAAGGGATTAAAATTACGCATAAAAATGCTTAATTATCAAACTGTTTAAATTACTTAAGGAGGGGCACTCTTAATACCAGCGAGTAGGCCCGTTTCAAACGTCGAAATTTCATGTACCGAGCCGAATGCATACATTACAGATAAATTAAATAAATTAATTATTTCTGCACGTTCCATATTTTTGTCCCGTGAACAAAATGGCGGGAATACGGGGAGATATGTTTTCCTCTTGCTTCGATAGTACGAAACCATTTCTGTATGCGGTGTTCCGTATTTGAAAACGATGGGAATGTAGTAGGTTGGAAAGCAAGCAGTTCGGTGGCGTAATATAAAATAATAATATCATAAAGAAACTGATGACAGGAACGAGCTGAGCGAGGAGCTGTGATGTGCCTTTGAGAATAAGCAATAATAGAAGGCAAACCAACCGCCGTTTGCAGTGGTGTATCTTTTATTTTAATTAAGCTCAACTAAATTAGGTTTGACGTTTGAATCAACTTCCGAACTTAATTATTTGGGTCGAACCAAATAGGTATAAGGTTCGGCACATGGAAAGTTCGACGTTTAAACCGGGCCTAATGCGGTAAAACAGATTGTCCATATACACATAAAAGTTCTCTTTTCTATATTGTGTTTTTCTTCGAGTCACATGATCATAAAAAGTCCTTTTCCTCCTGAAAAACTGAATAAGATATTTTAGAACCGATAGCCGATAGTAACGCGTTGGTTGTCACTCGTCGTGTGCGCGGGAGATCTTTACCATGGAACGTCAAATCTATCTATCTATTTATTTATTTATTTATTTATTTATTTATTTGTTATCTGTCTATTTGTTTGTCTGTTATGTAATTTTCTGTCATAATCAATAACAGATAAAATCGGTGACATGATTTCTTCCCAGTATTAGCTGGAGTTATTTCCATCTGTGACACTTAATTGAATATTTATAGGATATGTCTCGCAGTTTATCTATGGTGATTTGCCCAGTCACAATTTTTTCCCAGAAATAATAGCGATCCTAGCTTTATCGAGCGTTGGTGCTGCCAGAAGAGAAATTACAAAATATATACATTTTTGGTTAAAGGGAAGAGAGGTACTTAAAAGCTTCCTTGCTGAAGGCGATGACACGAGGAATATGCGGTAGACCTCTTTTACTTCGTTTGATAGTTGTTACATCTGATTACACAGCACGTGTTTAATTTTCGGAATTATTTATCTTAAATTGAATACATCCACAAGGAACGAACGATTAATTTAGCTGAAAGTTAAATGAGATCTATGATCGAATCCCTCTAGCCTGCGTAACAAAATAACGCTTTTTGATTGTGTGCGTTTTTACGGGCTCACCCCTGCAATATGCGCCATACAACTCCCCCCAGAGGGAAGAATTAAGGCATCGTTACCCCTTAAGAGAAAGCAGAATTAACATAGACCAGTATTACAACTGACCTGCGGTGTATCGTACTTGAAAGCCTTTCTTGGCAACCTTTTCATCTGAGGCAAACTTAATCATCATTTTGTGGGCTCTGGATGTTAATGTATCCGGACGTTGCTTCCCACAATATCGCCCCAGACTCTCCGCTTGTTGGCCTGTCCCAGAAAAGACCTCGACGTAGTCATAAGGGCATTTATCGCCATCTTCTATATCGAAAACCTAAAGAAAACCATAAAGCTTATAACTTACAATGACGACTCTCGTTTTGTTTCGTTATTAAAGGTGCAGTCTCTAATTAAAGTTTGGCAGAAAACACAATGAAAGCAACTTACATATTCATTCTTCAATTATGTTTCTGAAACTAGATATGAACTGGAAATTTTTTTTTTTATATAACCACTGTTGAAAGTACAATAACTCTTACAAAGAGGTAACAATAGAGACAAGAGTTGGCGACGTCGTTGAAAGTTTTCCACCAGAACGCTCTCAAGCTCGTGTTTTAACGATTGGATCGAGCTTATGATTAGCATAAGTCACTATTTGGTCATAAACTATCACAATTAGGGACATGAATGCAGGAAAGGGTGTCTTACTTCGAATTCAAGCTGTATGTGATTGCCTGGCGGGACAATAATCTTCCAGGTACAGTCTCTGCGTTCTTGGTAGATTCCTGGGTAGTTTGGAGATGTTATTTCTCCTGACAAGGTTGTGAGTGTCGCACCGCAATCATTCACTGCAAAACGAAATGCATGTTTAAGTCGCTACGTCGTGGTTTGCGTGTCTCTAAACATTTGGCCGCTCGTCGCTTGTAATCCGTGTCAGTCCTCTTCATCCTCCACCATCCGTGTTCATTCATGGTTCATTATCATCTCTTTGGGGTTCTTCTATCTTAGTAAAATACTTGCTATTTTGAGGTTTCCTTCAATTTGAGGATAATTTTGTACGTGGTCAAAATAACACAAAATACCTTGTCTGAGCTCCTGCATATAAAACACTATAATATCGTACATCCACAGAAACACAAAAGTAGAATGGAAACCCGTTAATACGGTTACTAAATAAAATGTCATGAAAATTTGCCTGTATTGTGGGGAAGGGTCAAATTACATGACTGTATGGTCTAAATTGAGTGACAGATATATTACAATTGCTCTTCTTATCAACTGTTCTTTAATAAGAATTCGAAATGCAGATATATTTAAAAAAAAACTGAACCTTCAATCATTTCATACAATATCTACATTGGAAAGATAAGCATAACTGGTTCGAGTGACCGTGTAAACGGGCTTCAATTGTAAAGGATATCACAGGTTGGGAAATCAGAATGTGGCCGCTAGCTGTATAGGTATTTTTCCGTGAGATCGTTGATGTCGATTGTGAAGCTCGACGTTCCTCCATCTCGGTCTCTTGATGTGAGAAAAACTGGGGAGAGTACAGAATGCTCGTGGTAGGGGTACGCTATTAAACCCACCGTCTCTACCCACGGACATTTCATACTTTCCTCTCGCATCAACACACTAAGATGGCGGCCCGTCGAACTACGATCGACATGAATGATCTGACGGGAAAATAGGGATTGCGGACAGTCTATAGCCGCGGGGTGGCCGCATTAATCTTATAAGATAATGTATGGGCGTTTCACCGGGACAATAGAAGTAGTCGTAATAAGGAGGTGACCGTATTAGAGGTGACTGTAGGGAATGGTTCCACTGAAAATGCCTTACCTTCCTTACAGCTGTGTTTATCTTTCTGAAGAACAAATCCTTCTCTACAAGAACAGACGTAACTGCCGACAGTGTTCACACATTTAGCCTCGCATCCACCATTCTCGTTCTGACATTCGTCCTCATCTTTAGATAATCAAAAAAGGAACTAATCATTAAGTCTCTTGAACAATTTAAACATGCAGGTATGCTGTTGTTTACGAGTGCGACAAAGGCCCTTAAAGTTGACCCCAAAAAAGGGAACCAAGCAATAAGGGTCCATTGAAACAAAAGTAATATATAAATAATATATAATGCGTTCCTCAAAAACAACTTTATCCGTTGCAGGATAAAATTGGAAATTTTCACGACAAAAAGCCTCCCTTTGCGTTTTTTGCCCGGTTACCTGCATAATAGACAGCAGAAAATCCACCTCTCGATTGGGTGTGGTCAGAGCGGAACTCCACCCAAATGAGATTTGCTGTACTGGTTACTGTCGGAGGGATTTTTTGGCCACAGAACTTGCCAAGAACTTGATCTTCCTTGTCCTTTATCTCCACGAAATCGTACCGACAAGCCTGATGAATGAAAACGCAAAGCACTCAGAATTGAAGCATTGTTCCACCATTTAACTGTTCACTGTTGCTTCACAAGCGATTGCTAATGGTTATCTTTTTTTGTTTATTTAAAAATAAACAAAACCCATAATGTTGCGACGCAGCAATGCTTTTAAAGATGCTAGTTATCAGAAAATCACTTGACTGAAAGAACAGGCCACAAGAAAGACAGTGAGAGGAGACAAAAACTTAAGGCTGCAATCTCTAAGCACTTGTATTTGTTGTAATTCTATTCCAGTTTTAATTGAGTATATGAAAAATCATACAAAAGGAAAAAAGCAGTTGTCGTAACACGTAGGCAAAAGCTAGTCACGACACATTACATTGTTTGGTCGGTCTCTGTACTGTGACGAAAAACTAAATTTCTTATCTCGGTTGTTTCAAGACCGCCGACTGTGAAACAAAGCCTGATCACACTCAACATATCACGCTCAACAAATCACACTTAACACATCTGAAGTAAAGCCTCTGATTCTGTGACTAATCTTACTCCGTATCCACTTCCTTCTAACTGAAACGCGAGGAACTTCAGGGAAATTCTTTGTCCTTTGGGTCCAGTAATTTTCCAAATGCAGCGTTTGTTCTTGGGATAGTTATCTGGGTAACTTGGAGACGTAATATTTCCTTCAGGGGCCGTAAGTATTCCACCACAGGCGGCTGTGAAAGAAATCAATAACATACAGAGGTTTTATGGCGTGGTTAGGACAGAGAAGTGTAGCCGCTGTTGTATGCGTGTAATTATTTTGCTCCTTAAAAGCTATTACTGTTTCGGGGCTTGGTTATGAGATGATTAGAGAGATGCAAGAGTGCGACTAAGGTGAGATGAATGCCGTGACAGACCGTGATGAAGCCTTGGCTATTATCGCGCGGGTTCTCTGTCCTGGTCGAATTGGAATTTGGAGACGTTGGTCTTAACGAAAGCCCCCGGCCCTAACCCTCGTCTTTTCTTTCCTGTGGTTCTTTACTCAGTCAGAGAAATACCAAACGGTTTCCAAGTGCCTTAAATTTTGGTACAGCACGGGTGTGGATCTTGAAAAACTTAGCCTTAATTTTTCAAGTTCGTCTTTTGTAATCCTTGTTACTCTTACCATCCTTACTCATACTTGTTCCTGTTTTGTTTACTGTTATGTGCTTTTCTTGATAAACTCCTATTTTCAGGTTTTCTTCAGTTTAGAGGTTATTTTGTATGTGGTCAAAATGTGTCAAAATACTCTGACTAAGCTCACTACCTTCGCAGTCTCTTTTGTTTGATTTAAGCTCGTAACCAGGTCGACATGAACACCGGTGTCCTCCAACGGTATCCTCACAGATTTGTGCACATCCACCATTGTTTTTTCGACACTCGTCAGTCTCTGAAAATATATTCATATGACGTAGTTGTTACAACCTCTGGATTAGTAGATCGTTGACTGCAATCAGCTTAGAAAATGCTTCGCGTTTTGGGGAGTAAAGCATAAATTTGGAAAAATAACGAATGAAAATTTTGCCAAATCTATGTTACTGCGTTTACGTCTATTTCAACAATAAAATAAGAAACTTATTCTCTAATTCACAGCGCTCCCTCCCGAAAATTCCTAGACAGTTTTCGTCATATCTGGTTGACGTCATGCTTGAAACAAGGTTTTTGATGTAATTGGCCAATCACTGGCTGGCTCAATTAGGAAAGAAATCCAAATTCTGTTTGACATTACATGACCTATCTGATTACTGTAGTTGTAGATCCTGAAAGAGATCATAAAAGAGGGGAGAGTATACCAGATGACACAGCAATACTAGTAGAGAGCGATGCATGCCAGTAGGGCGCGGAGTTCCCGGTGTTGTGGTCTGGTCTTTGCTCAGTGTGTTGTTTGTTCTGAGGGCCCCAAGTTTATCAGTAACTTAAGTTACTGTCACGGGGTGCCCTCCTTAAATAAAGTCTCTCTCTCTCTCTCCCAGTCCCTCGAATTGCCTTTCTCTGAGATGATTTTTTCTGCATTCTAAGAACAATTTGGACCAATTCTGTATAGTTTCCAGGCGAAGGGGATGGCCGGAGACCCCTCAGTTCGTCCCCTAAATCCAGCTATAATCAGTATGTCTGTGTTTATGTTCATGAATCACAAATAATACTGAAGGTTTGTAAACACACTCAAAGAGGCAACTAAAACGATGAGTCAGAAAGATAGATATTAAAATAGAGATTTTGATATGACCCCTTGGCTAGGCGTTACCAAAAGAGCCCCCTATCGCACGTTAGGTGGCAGGTAAAGAAAATGACAAAACAATAAACAACAGCAACAAAACAAAAATAATCAACAAAGCATTGTTAGTATTACGCTGTACCTGAGAAGAAATTCAAGTAAAAGCCAGGTTTGTTAATGGTTCCATCTGAGGAGAACTGTATTGTCATCTCGCTAGAGTTACTCCTGAGCTCTTTGGGAAGCAGTTTACCGCAATATCGTCCCATGACGGTCGAGGAATCGTCCGGTCCATCATAGATTTGGAGATAATCGTACATACACTTGCTGTGGCTCTCAACATCGAACGCAACAAAACGTATTCCAACCCTAAAGTTCTAAACAGACCAAAATATGTTTCTTAGATGTAAATATTAAACAAAACTTAAAAACAAAAATATATAAGGAATGGTAAAAGAAAATGGAACAAAATTTGAACAACTATGAATGAAAGTGGTGAGAGATTGAGGCCTAAACTTTTGGAAGAGTTTATCATCAAGTAATCAAGTGGATCACACAAGGTATGAAAGTCTCATTTTCGTAGCACACACCTCTGGCAAGGAAATTGTCCAGGTGCATTTCTTGTTCGACGGATACCAGGCAGGGAACTTAGGTGACTGGATAGTTCCCTGAGGTGTAGTTATTTTTCCACCACATACCGCTGCAAGAAACACGAAAATTGGTTATGAAAATTTATTTCTGGACTCCTCATTGCCTTCCTTTCTTTTTTTCTAGTCACCATTGTGACTATACGAACGTGACACAGTGATAGTTAATGAGTTAACGGATTGCCTTTTCTTAGCTACTATCAAGCATTGTCTGACTCGAGTTGGTGGAAGCCTGACTCGTTCCCAGTCGTCTTCACACAACACGCGGAACGGTACAAAGTAGGCAGGGGTGATGGGCCGCGCGCTGTCTGAAGTTGCATGTCTGAAGATGCGTATGAAGTCAACTAGGAACGAGTCAGGATGGGACCAGTAAGCGCTAGTAAGTAAAAGCTAGTTAGTTCCAGTAACCACTATTACAAGCAAGCAACCGAGCTTATTTCAGTAAAAACTTTCAGATTATAAACAGAATGACTATGTACGAACGTCCTCTCACCTTTATAGCTAGCCTTAAATCCCGTCCTTCCTACAACGTCATGTGAAAAATACTGTATCCACAGTCTACTTCCGGTAGACCATATCGCAGGCGGTTTTCTTTTCCCGCAGTATTTTCCAATCACAGGGGATGATTTTGAATGCCCGTCTCGAATCTCCACGTACTCGTCCTTGCATTTACTCGAGCCTCGTCTTAGACCAAAGATTGTGAAGTTGAGGGAAATTCGCTCGCCTGGTGTCATTGCAATTCGCCATTCGCACACCCTGTACTTCTGGCTCCCAGGAAACCCAGGCGATGTAAAAGTACCAGAGCGATCGTGAAGGGTTCTTCCACATTCTAACAAAATAAAAAAACAGGAACCATCAAAGTTTATGCGGGAACATCTTTTCCAAGACTGGCACATTTCGGACGACTGAATGTGATTCAATATTCTGTTGACCTGCCCCTAACAAGAAGCATTATACACATTAGGAAGAAAAAAGGCATTGCGGAAGTTAGACGTTCATCTTAGGTTAATAATAATAATAATAATAATAATAATAATAATAACAATAATAATAATAATTCTCAATTAAATTCCTATTTACAATTACACAATAAAATAATAACAAGCGGATAATAATAATAATAATAATAATAATAATAATAATAGTAATGATAATAATGATAACTCATACAAAAAGAGGCTTTTCATCTGTTACTAACTAATAAATTACAAAAGCCACTAAAACTAAATCTGACTACTACTAACAAATAAAAAGAAGAGACAGCCGGATTAAGACATTAAATGTATGTACAAAATATATGAAAGGTGATATGTCTTAGAAGAATTTTCATTTAAGACAAAGTAATTTAAATAGAGACGCAGCTTGTATATTACAAACATTCTACTAAAGACGGCAAAACCTCCCATGATCTGTAGTATAAATTCGTAGGCTCATGCTAATGAAATAACAAAATAAAATTAAATAAAAAATAGATTCAGATAACTATTTGCTGGAAGGCTCTTTTTCGGGTAAAAAATACCACGCCATACCCTGGGCCTTATAAGAATGCAAAATTGCCAAAGTGACTAAAACGCTTATCCTAACTGAGCCTCAGTGTCAAAAGTTTAAGTCTTCGTGCGAAACCATTCATATGAAAATGTGTTCTGCCTAGAGGTTTATCGGGCAAATGAAACTCATTTCATAAAGTGTTTTGCACGAGGACTCTTTTTCAAACAGAAGCACAAGAAAACCCGAAAATGGCGTATCAGAATACTTGCTTAATTTCTTGTTCGTACTGCTCCATTGTGTTACGGCAGTGGTAACTGGCACGCTGCGATACAACTTACAGCACGACCTGTGATACAACCGAACTGCGTTCTGTCTGCATGATACAATGTACAAGTTTTGTTTCCCTTACCTGCACAACGGTACATTTTGGCAGTCTGCCTAATATCCCCTAAACTGAGCTGATCCCTTTGTCCGATTTCAGGAATCAATTTAGTATCTGGATCTTGTTTGGGCAGAATTGTCACCTGACTGACTTCCTTTGCGAACGTGCTTTTCCCGTAGTGCATGATGGATCCATAGTCATAAGGCTCGTTCAACGAGTTTATTTCCGTGGAACTAAGTTGAAGGAAATTATGTTCTTCCCCTGAAAAAAAAAATAACAAATAAACAATGGAATAAATGAAATACTAAACTTTATTTCGTGCTTGAAGGGGGTGTGATAAACGTTATTATTAAAACCTGGAACATTAGATAATCCATGAATAATCCAAGAATAGCCGTCATATGAGCTATTAGTATATACCACACAAGTGAATAGTGCTTTTCGCGCACACTGATTGGCTAGCTTGGAGGTGATTAGTCAAGTACTATTCATCTCCCAACAGCCGAAGAAAAACAAAATGGCATCCCGTTTCAAATAAAGTTACTCGTAAAACAAGTAAAGTTACTCTTTGGTCCGCTAGTTATTCAGCTTGTGTGGTATATACTAAAACAATTCTTCTCCTCAGTGTCGGTGAAATTGTTTGATATTTACCTCCACTTCGGTAAATAATTATTAATTATACCGTGCTCTCTACAAATATGGCAAGGGTGCGCGTAATTTTATGAGGCTTTTCTATTTTTATGTTCCTTTTCTGAGTTTTCTATATTTTGCGTTTGCTGGATACGAGATCCGCGCCTCGTTGGCTTTCTATCATCTCATAATCAAGGCGCTCGTGGAATGATTGTTAAAATCAGGAAACGATATTAAAACAAACTACTGTTGACCCGCTTCACTTTTTCTTTGCAGCTTTCATTGTGACCACTATAGGCAGAACGAATCATTGAAACATACCTTTCTTAATATTGTCCTTGACAATCGTAACAAATTCACCCCTGTCAGGTCGAGTGTGTTCGTGCCAAAAGCCGACAGTGTGACCAATCTCGTGCACAACAATCCCGAATTTGTCGCAGTTCTTTCCTATAGAAATCCCCTGGCGCCCATTCCCCTTCCGCCCAACGTAGGAACAGCAGCTACAAGAAGCGTAAATAGGAAATATATAACTCAATCGATATTAGTGTCACAATCATCATCATTTATTAACCAAGGAAAGGAGCAGCTAAACAGGGTGAGGAGACCTCCAGAAAACCATCAGACTCAAAGAGAAGGCGCCTAAATTGCCACCATAGTTTTAGTTCCTAGCTGTGTACCGGTGCATATGTGTATATGCATGTTTAATGTTATTGATTATCCAATGAATTCAGTATCATTTCATTAAAAATTAAATAATCTTCTTAAAGCTGTGAAAACGTCATGAGCCAGTGATAGAAAGTTTTCCATTTTTTTGCGATGACGTGAATCAACAAGGAAAACGCCCACTTTTCTTGGATAAGTTCGTTATTCCATCACGGATTGACTAAGGTTATTTACCTGACCTACACAGGCACTAAAATAGTTCACCTACCCACAACGTCCCTTGTGAAAGTAAATGTAGTCCTTCTCTGTCGTACGCTCAACGAATGACAAACATGTCATGTTTTCCCAGTGACGCATGGCTTGAATAATGGTGGCTTTCTGATCGCCTGCAAAGTTAAAAGAAATAAATCTTTTGATCCCGGCATAGTCAATCGAGTCCATTCGAACTCAATCCATGGATTGCGTTCGATTGAATTCGACAATCGAACCAAATCGAAATCGCTCTCAGTAGTACTTTTAACTTCCGAACTCGTGGTTTTCGTAAAACTGTTTTGAAAATTCGAGGCAGCAGCCACCCCAGTAAGTACAACACATGTTTTTCGAGTTTTTGAAACCACATAACACCAGTCAATCAATCAATCACCTTTATTTAACCACGATTTGTTTTAAAGCAAATACATGCTTGAGGGGTCGTGTGCACGTGTGACTAACTACCTACCTAAGAAAAATTAATATTACATTGTAATAAACTAAAATAAACGATATTATGTTTTAATAAGATTAAAATTGAAAATCACACATGTGTTTCGGAGTTGTTTGGATCGACAAACTCCCAAAATTAAGTTTTTTAAATATGGGGTCCATTCTCGCTTTTTTGCAAAACTGCTTGTGGTTGGAAGCGTTATTAAAATAGCTTGACACAAAATTCCATAAGACTGCACCTCTGTACCGGATTGAGGTCTTTAGAAACGACGTTGAAAATCGTGGGACAACCGCTTTTAGGTGTCCTCTTAGGTTGTAGGGTCCGTGCCTCCACGTTACCAAATCTGAGATCGTTTTAGGAATCTTTTCGATTACAATATTGTAAAACAGCATAATAAGACTGAGTTTGTATAAATCGAGTATTGAGTCCCACTTAGCTAGTGATTTCCATCATCGTATCCGAAGGTGTGTCCCATGACAAATTGAAGATAATTCTCGCTGCCCTGCGATGCAATGTTTCGAGTGCTTGTATGTGGTCAGAGTTGTTGCAACCCCCCCAGACAATGATGCCATACGTAACAGACGGCAGTATGACTTTGAAATAAAGGTCAAGAAGAGCTCTTCTTTTCAAAAATGAACATTTTTTTTCAGCAGGTTTAACTTCTTGGAGAAATTTGTTCGGGGGACTTTTTTCTCCCAATACAATCGAACATAATCCAATGTTGAGTAACTTCAGCAGCTAAACTCAATCGACTATAATGTAATGGTTGAGTTCGATTGGGTCCGATTTGTTTGACTAAGATCGATTGGTTCGGAAATCGAACTCACACAAAGTTCGGTGTTCGATTTGGTTCGATTGCCGAACTCAATCGAACTCCAATTTGAGTTCGATTTCCGAACCTTCGAGTAACTATGCCGGGATTAATATAAGGCTAGCGGCTGACAAGTCCAGAACACGTCTCCCTTGTTTCGATACTGATCCATTACAGGTTACCCAAATTCTGCTAGGGTTTCCAACAATTCCTACCCATTTATCAGACGGGCACTGCGAGAGCAGCTACAATCTTGGACAGAATAAAAAGAGAAATTAGACCCCCCCTCCCCCCGAATCAATGATGAATCGCCGCAAAAACC
>OMLO01002968.1_pt1 | contig 13907 bp, 10 predicted proteins | sample 1674811 | NCBI WGS metagenome assembly OMLO01 (sample SAMN06265003, study PRJEB25207) | coral metagenome | isolation source: Coral host | place: Mexico:La Bocana,Puerto Morelos, Mexico | collected 2008-11-13
TTCATTCCAAACTGACCCAAATTTCACAAAAAAAATGACATGTTTTGTTTCCATTGCCTTAAGGATCTATAAATGTATCCCGTGGCACCTTTTTTGGAATCCTGCAATCCAACCGGTGGCAGGTTTTTTTTTTTCGGCCAAGCTACTGGGGTCCAACCCGAGGCATGCAACAAGGTACCCAAATTCACCAAGTCGATGGAACTCCTTGGGGGCTTCCAAAGGGAGACGTGGTTGCGGGGCTTTACCTCTCCCAGCAACGAAAGCATGAAAGGGGCCCCATAACATCCATGGAAAATGGCATATTTACCTGCATGAATGGTTGATGTTCATGGTTTATTTTTGCATGGAACATTAACATGGAACCTAAAAATCATCTAGTTGGTGGTTGAACCAACCCCATTTGAAAAATATGCAAAAATATGCGCAAGTCAAATTGGGAATCATTTCCCCAGGGATTGGGGTGAAAATAAAAAATGTTTGAAACCAGCAACTATTGAAATACTGTTATTGATGGTTCTGAAATCCGGCGAGAAAACCTGTTGAGGGAACGGCAGTGTATCCCATCATTTACAAGGTTTTTTACATGCCCAGGTGGTGCAGAATCCTGCACCATCAACATAAGGCCTTTGCTTAGGGATCCTGGCTCACCTTGTCAAATGATGATTGGGGTGTATAATCACCTCCGAAACGAAAGGTATTTAGGAAACTACGGTAAAAACTTCAGGATACACCCCGGAAGATTAACGGCTGGAACCTGAGAATACGGGCCCTCTTTGTAAAGGAAAATCATCTGAACCAAACCATCATTTTCAGGTTCTATGTTAATCTTCCGGGGTGTGTCAAGAAAATCTGGCCGGATACTTTCGTCAATGAAATACTGGTTGTTGAATAGGGATCTTTCTAATGGTTTATTATAATCCTCATAAAACTGGGTAGTACAATCCCCGTTCTTTGTTCATGCCTCAGCTAAGTGGTGCTAAGTGACCTTTTGAACATTTCACTCCACTAAACAAACTACTCTGGGATAAAATCCCTTTGACCTGCCTGGCACACTTACTTTTTTCAGTCATGTTTTGATTATCTTCCGGCAGTTTGACTCAAGAACTTTAACAAAAACCCGTCTCCCCCCCAAAACCACCTGGATACCTAGGTGATGGTTTTACCTATTTTCAATTTTCATCCCGATCCATGGGGTACATGATCCAATTTGACGAGCAAACGCTTCAACTGGGTTGGTTCAACCACCACCTGGACACCAGTCTGCTCGTTCAGGTGGCCGTCGAGCATGCAATTGGCGAGCTGATGTTCAACATCAACCTGCTCTCCTTCTCAGTGACTGATGAGGAGGCATACCTTCCCTTGAGCTGATTGTTTCAGGGACACATGACATGTGTAAAAGGCACTTAGTTTTTTTTGTGTGCCGGGGGGTTTTGGGTGAAGTGGTGAGGAATGGGAAGGTATATAGAGATGTGTGAAAGGTGAAAAATACATCTGAAAAAAGCCCCAGTTGCTTAGGGTATATTATATTGGAGATGAAAATTAAACCACCCAGTTTTATAGGGAATTATAAAGAACCATTATTTCAGGATCCCTATTAGCCATACAGGATATGAAAAAAGCACATTTTCACCCAACAAAGGGCCTAACCCTAAGAATCCAGGACTATCCTGAGATATCCTGAGGATGGGGTTGGATCCCTCAAAAAACCACTCTAGGTAAGGGTTTGGATTCTTAGGGTAAAAGGAATGGTTGGTTCTAATTAATATACAGTAGTTGCCCTTTCTTCACTTTTGCTTTTTTTAGTCTTTTTTTAATGAGTTTTTTTTTCAATCTTAACCGGATCGTTGGGTACAGTACATCTTTCGCCCCTGCTATTGATCTCAACAAGGTTGGATAGATCTTTCACCACCGCTACTTGACGTTTGCAATGTCAGGTGGAACGTGCCAAACGTGAACTCAAGGCCACTCTGGTCAACGGTCGGGGCAACCCAATGGATGCGAAGCAACGGATGCAAAAAGGCGCTGTCCCCTAAGAAACTCCACAGTTTGAAGGTTACAGGTTTGGAGGATGATCTTCCCTTTTTTGAAGGATGCTTCTTTATTATGCCAACATTCTTATTGTAGTTCTTTAAAAATGGATGTATGTTTAAAGAATCCATGTTGGTTTACGATGATTCAGAAATCTAACCAGTTTTTCCATCCATAATCCTAGGGTTGAAAGGTATGTCAACTCCCACATTAGAATGGAGCTCCAAAAAATGGAGCTCCAAAAAATGGAGCTCCAAAAAATAGTTTATCACTGGGTACACCCAAAGAAAATTGGTTCCCAAACAATTGATGTCACTGTGATACTGATACCTTTTTTTCCCATGAAGGGCGAAGGAACGCACTTTTTTCTGACAAAAACTTATAAGATATTTTTTTCAGGGGGGGGGTGATGGAACTTTCAATCTATTTGGGGCGTGTGTGTATATTCATACCACTGTATTGTTTTGAAAGATTCATAAAACACCATTTCATATTGAGAATCCCCCATCTTTTGAATAATGGGTGAAAACTAACGGATTTAACCATACATAGCCAGGTAAACCTGCCCAACTTGTCAAAGTCGGCACCCAAAAATTGACCTCAGGTTCTGGTAGCACACAAGAGAGCTGCAACCAGGCGAGAATGGGGGGGGGTGTCTTTCAAGCTTGAGGCATGTGAGGTTTTTTTGTTGCTTCCACTATGCATTTTTTCAACATTTTCGGTTGGGGGTGTCTAGTTATATACCCAGTTTTATGAACTGGTTGATTCAAAAAGGCATTTAAGGAAGACTACCCTCCCTGAAACTAACAGCTCAACCCGCTTTTGGATGATGATATTTTCCTTTCTCAAAAAACGGTGAAAAAAATTCAACCACCGAGCTATGGGGCAAAATGGTGGCTTGTCACCTTCCAAGTTCCTCCTTTCAGAAATCAGAAGCCGAACTTCGTGGATGCCACTGGCTTTTTTTGGAGAAAACAATAGCCCGCCGCTGTAACTGCATGCCACCGAAGCATACTGAAACCCTAAACAAATATAATAATATAATAGAACTATTTTTATAAAGAATGAACATATACCTTGAACAATTACTCAAACTCTCCATGTATGGTATATTTACCTACATTTACCATAAAAATCAACTAAATGTAGGTAAATGGATGGTATGGATAGTGAGTGAACACTTGGATTCGATGAAAAATTCGGGTTTTGGGGGAACCCACCACGGCCCACGGCTGTTTGTGAGAAACAAAAACGGATGTATATACAGTAGTTTGTTGTAAAGGCCACAAAAACCAACCTTTGAGAGCCATCTTTTCGTTGTTTGGGTGGCCGCCTTTTTTCCAAGTCGCTGGAGTCCAATGAAAAAAAAGGGCCCCTGGTCCTGGTTATGAATGCTGTTAATATAGGGGATGAACAACTACCCAAATAATATAGGAATTACAATAAACCATTATTTCAGGATCCCTATTAATCAACAAATGCATTTCATGGAAACTAACATTAGGCCGTTAGGCCTGGTTTTTTGAATGTAGCTCACTGAGAAACGACCATTGTTGTCGCCTTATGTTGGCTAGATCGGCAAAGAAGTCTTGGTCTATGGTCGTGGCATTCCACCAGCTGAGATGATGTAGGGGGCGCCCAAGCTTTTGGTCGGGCCCATACTAGTTATAAAAGGGGTTATATAACCCCTATATATAAGTGGCCTTGCAAAATGGGTAAATGGGGTTATTTCACCCCCCAAAAAGTGGAGTTTTTTAAGCCCCTACTTATAACTGGATCAGGTGCCTACTTTGAAGGGATGATGAGATTTGAGCGAAAAGCTGTCGTTTTTTTAAGATCAACAAGCAACAATCTTGAATCTTGTTTCTTTATGTCTCATTTGACACCATGTGTACAATGTGTACACCCATTTTCCAAACATGGTTAAAAAAGACTCAACATTGTCACATGTTGCTCCTCCCAAAAAGTTGGCACATTTTTGGGGTCAAAAACTGCAAGGAAAACGTCCTCGTTTTCCTTTGTACCTTCCCAACCTTTTTTGTTTTAAAATGCTTGGGAAATTCCATGGCAATTCTAGAATCTCATTTAAGGGCCCCCCAGTTGCCAACTTTCACCAATGTATGACTGCAATCTTTGAATCTAGCAGGTCTGCACCTGGATGCCTTGAAACATGGTTGTATGGAAAGGTGAAACCCACATTACTTGGGATTTGTTTTAAGGTGATCTTTCCATTGTAAGTCACCATCAAACCACCGTTTTGGATACTGTATTTTTTTACCTCTTTTCCAAGCATCTGATTCAAATCCAAGATTAAGATAGATTAAGCTGAATGCGGCTTGGTGAATTCTTGTTTGCCAGACATGTTGGGGGCAAGGTTTGGAACTGACTAAATACCATGAGCCAAGCGCTTGAAGTGATATTCTCAGCAGACACTCTAGCAGTTTTTGTTTCGTCCAAAAAAACTCAAGCGCTTCCCTACCCATAGGATGCATGGCACTGGTATATTTCCCTACATTTACCATTAAAAAAAATCAACGAGTCATGTAGGGTAAATATACCAGTCCCATTCGGAGCATGTGGGGTACAAATTGAAAAACAGATCTTCAAAGTTTCTGTTGGGTAGTTACTTCTTGGTGGAGGGAAAAAACACATATTGAAGTTCAAAATACCCCCGCTCCCACCAGCATACCGTACCAACAAAACATAAGAAAACAACATCATGCAAGAAGTATGTTAGCTTCCAGATCATCACTCTTTGCATCTTTGTCTGAATTTGACTTTTTAGATTTCCCTATGACACACATACAGTATGTATCAAATATTGGCACCAGCATCAAGAGTTCATTGGAAGCTTTCAAGTTGAGTTTGGTGTCTCACTACTATTTATATACCCCCACACCCGAAAATAAACATGTTCCCTAGAAAAAGGGATCATGTCAAAAAGGATTCAAATGGAACGGATCGTCTTCCCTTGCCATCATCTTCGAAAGGTTGTGTTAGTCTAGGTGGTGGTTTCAAATATTTTTAGATTTTCACCTCTATTTGGGGAAGATAAACCCATTTTGATGTGCATATTTTTTAAATGGGTTGGTTGAACCACCAATTAGTACTGGTTTCATATAATCCCAACATAACTGACGAGTTTTTCAACCCCAACAAATCCCATAGACAACGTTTCGGGGCCCTTGGTTCAACCACCAAAACCAGTAGTTTTTTTGGGGAACAACAGGCCCTTCTCATGGAAAGCTTCCGTAGAAGTTTGGGATCCGTAACTCCGATCCTTTACCTCCCAAATGCGAAAACCCAGGCTCCCGGACCCAAAAATAGCCGGCCTTATTTTGGGGGATGATTTTTCGGGACCATCCCTGCAAAACCAATTGCTGTTAATTTCCATCAACTTTACCCCTAAAACCAGCAATCAAGTTGCCAAAAAAACTTGTACACTATTTTTTCCAGGTGGTTGTTAATGAATTCCTTAATAAAGCCGGCCTTATGAAAAAAAAATCCTGGTGGCATTTTGTGGGGGTTTCAACCACCATTTAAAGAATGATGCTTCCTTTTGGATGATGATTATCCTTTACTTAAAACATGTTTGTCGGTTCTTGTGGGTAGCCTTAGATTTCCCATGTTCCCATCGAGATCTTCCAGGCTGCCTTGGCTTTAGAAAGGGATCCCAAACGGTTTTTGTTGCTGATTTTTCTCCGCTGGACCGGAGACCCGAAAAAAAAATACAGCATCCAAGTACCTAGAGGGGTCAAATGACCTATATTTTTGAAGATCAACCCCCCAAAACATCCCAAAACAAGGCCTTTTCCAATCAAAAATAGGGGTCATTTGGGTTCCAGGTAGATACACATGTAGAATATTTGCCAATATGTCTCCAATATTATCTATAGTTCCTCAGGTTTGCATAGAACGTTAAACATAATTCGACGAATCAATTCTTTTGTCATTTGGTGTGTCTTGTCAGTGCGCCTTTCTAAGGCTTTTGTCAGTGATTCATGGTACCCTTGGGATGGGGGCCCCTTAATGATCAACCCCATACACACCTTGTATCACATGGGTATTCATTGGGTATATATGGGTGTTTCCAAAGATAGTGGTACCCTAAAATGGATGGTGAAAATAATGGAAAAAACCCCATTAAAATGGGATGATTTGGGGAAAACCCCTATATTTTGGAAACATCCATATATCCCTTTTAAAGGGCTCCGGCTCCCCAAGGGGGTCCTTGGGGTCGTCATCTTCCTCAACTTTTCCCCGCTGTTTAAAATCCCCCAAGGCTTCGTATCGAGGCGGTGGATGCTGAAGAGGTGGGGAACTTCAAGACTTGTGGCCTTCGCCTCGTCGTTGTGGGTTTTTGCTTTCGTTGTTTTTTTGTTGTTTGAACCGGTGGAGGTGTTGGGTGTGGCAAATGATTCTTTCCGGTAGAAGGTGGTGGCAACTCTAAAATATTTTTTGGAATTTTCACCCCTTTCACCTTGGGGTTGCATGATCCAAATTGACGTTCGTATTTTTTCAAATGGGTTCATTGAAACCACCAACTAGTTTTGCTTTATTTGTTTTTTGTTGTTTGAATCGGTGGAGGTGTTGGGTAGTTTTTGTTCGTTGGTGTTTCTTTTCTTTTTTTTTCTCTCTCTCTCTCTGTTCTTTTTTAGATTTTGAAGTTAAGAACTTAAGAACTCTTTGATGAGTTTTTTTTGTTGAGATACTCGGCCTAAAGGAATATTTTTCAAACAATCATCTGCAGAACCTGACTTGAAACCTTTTTAGGAGGGTATTGGAACGTTGTACATAAACGTATAACTACCATTGAAGTTTGGCGTATCCAAGTGTGTCAAGTGTCGGCGATGACTTGGAACATGGGTACCATCCATTGAACTTAAAAGTTCAACGTTTTTGGGCAAGATCAACTACCCTAAGAATCATTGGACCCACCAAAAAGGAGGGGTTTGACTCTCTTTTTGGCAGGGTTCTTTTAGATCTCCAAACCACCAGGTTTGAGAGTTTTCATGATTTCTAGGGTAGATTAAATAGATCAGCTTCAACGTATTTGACATTTTGGACATCGGGTCACACTTTTTGGCAGAATACCGTATCCATCCATGAGTTGGTTTGGAGGGCCCCCAAATTAAAAGGCCAAATCCTGGTGCAAGCTCTATGAGATTCAGCTTCATTCCTAAGAATCGCCCAGTGATGAGGCCTCAATTCAGGGAATTTTTGTTCCTCAAGTTCCCCCAAAAAAGACCATGTTGGTTTTTCAGAAATCCATGGAATCTATGAGACAAATGATTCTTTCCGGTAGAAGGTGGTGGCAACTCAAATATTTTTGGAATTTTCACCCCTTTCACCTTGGGGTTGCATGATCCAATTTGATTAGAAAATATTTTTCAGATGGGTTGGTTCAACCACCAACCAGTGATTCTTTCAGGTAGGAACATCAATACTGAGGAGGTCATGCATTCATCTATACTGAACCGAGTTGTGAGGGAGCCATTTGTGGTTTCCTGTGATGCCTCCCGCACGGAAAATGCAGTTCTTATTCAACCCCAATGACTTGACGCTTCGGAAGTACAACATCTGGTTTGTACACAAAATGAATTTTCCTCGAAACAAAATAGCGGCCTCTAAGGTTTGTTTCTCTTTTCGGACATGTTTGATGTTGCAAAAAGCGCTGCTGAAAAGAACGGTTTTCTCGGAGTTGTTTTAAACAAAAACACCACGGGATGGGTGGAATTTTATGGTTACAAGGGTAAATCATGGTGAGTAAGCCATACAACATCCGAAAATTGTTCAACATGGATGTTGTTGGGTGACATAGATCTTCCAGTTAGTTGTAGTTTTGGGATGACGTGGAGTTCTCCCCCAAATTACCTAGGCAGGTTGTAGGTGAAATAACCTCACTGAAAATTCTCCTGCAGACTCCCTCAGGTTGGAGAAAGATATGATCATTCATACCATTCACCGGGCACGCATGTGCACTGCAAAACATCATTTGATCCACGGAAAAAAACCGGCCTTCACCTTTTCTCTTACACTTGTTGTTTAATAGGGATCCTTATGATGGCTTGTTATAATCTCCATGTAACAGTGTAGTTTGTTATCCCCTACAAACCCTACACAACCAGGGGACCTTTTGTTGCTTGACCTTTGGTTGGGAGGTCAAACGTGTGGCATACAAGTACTGCAACGATCAGGAGGCCAACTTCAAGAAGTTGGGCTTACAGAATCATGGCGGGGGAAGCCTTCACCATTTACAAATGCTGAAGTTTTCCCATTCCCTAGACATCCAAACACCTGCTGAGAAGGTATTTGAACACCAGAAACATACCCTAAAAACACCAAACCTCAGGAGGTGTTTGGATGCCTAGGGAGTGTTCTGTTAGCTTACGAGAGGGTAAACCCGCTCAAACAATATTTATATTACACCGTACGATATCCTATGCAATGTTATTGGTGACTAACAGCAATGCTGGAAAAGCTTCAGCTGGAACATGCTAGAAAATTTCGCAGTATATAGTAGAGATGGATATGTTTGACACCATGTCTGACCATCAAAGGCCCTGAAGTTATCTTTTGGGAATTGCTGCAGTGAGACTTTGGACAGATCCATACCGTGGAGACATGTCCATAGACCTTTGACTTCAACCTCAGGGCTGGTCGACCTACCCTCCCCCCAGCCTTATTGACGGCTTATTAACCATTGGTTTCCGTTTAATAAGGGCCTCATTAAACCCCTTGTTTCTGGGGGGGTACGTTAGGGGGGGGAGTAGGTTGACCAGCCATCACAACTGACTTTTTTGTTGGGGTGGTTGACCTAGGGTTCCATCCGATACTTGATCACATTGGCTTCAAAATCCAAGAAGAGCGTACATGTTTTCCATCTATGGTATCTATACTTGCTTTACATATACCCAGATATTGATTTCCTCTTTTTTCCAAAAAAAATGGAGATTTTTTCGGATTTTCAGCTTCAATATCAAATGGATTTAAGGGTATATCTTTGGTTTGACCCAACTCCTGTAACACTGCCGTTTCGCCACCGTTTTTATCGTAAGGCTTTGGAGTTAAACTATCGAGCTGCAAAGTTCGAAAACCGTTGATTTTCATATGTGTTGTATTTACTTGAAAGGCTTCGGGACATTGGACAGGTGAATATTATCTGAGAAACCTTAGGGTGCTTTTAGGTAAGCTTACGTAATTATTTTTTTCTTGTCATTCTCACTATCGTCACATTTCTCATTTGTCTGGTCATTGCAATCGATCTTATAGCGAATCGCCGAAAAAAAAACCCACCATGAAAGTACAAATATCAAATGGTAACATCTGATTTTTTGTATCACACTCCAAAAGATTGAACTTGTATTTTTGTATTTTACAAAAATTGGCTGTTTGGAAGATGCTTTACCTTTTTCGAAGCTACTTCTTTTATTGAATTGAATCCAGGTATTACAGCCAACTTGAGATCTAGCGCTTAAATCCTGGTTTGTCAATGAAGGGAACATTTCCATGGCATTCGATAAGTTAAAAACACCCTGCCCCCCAGCTAAAAAAACAAAGTTAAGATAGAAGCTAAACATCCAGTCCCTTTTTCCAGAGGCATTCCGAATTTGGAAACCCGCATTTTTCCCGGGTAAACCTTGCTGTTAAGTTTCAGGGAGGGGAAACTTCATTGCCTCCAATCCAGCCACCATTTATGGATCTCTCAGATCTCTGTCACCGCCCTGGGCCCACTGCACGGTATGCCGGAACTCTACATCATGCGTCAAGCCACGCAGTTGGTGAGCCCAGAGTCTTTCCGTGTCGATTGGTTTTTCTGAATCTCATGAAAGGATTTGTACCACTGTACCCCCCTTTTTCCACGAATTTCCTACGAAAGATAACTAGGTGGTGGTTTTAAATATTTTTTTTATGTTTAACCCGAAAATTGGGGAAGATGAAGCCAATTTGACGTTCATATTTTTCAAATGGGTTGGTTCAACCACCAACTAGATAAGGTGTTCTTGAAAGCGCATGGGTTAAAAAAACAACAGTCTGCTTGGCTTTTAAAGGATCCATCCTTTGTATTTTGTTTTCAAAACGCGTGGCGATTTTCCGAGAACTTTGTCTCTACGTACCTAAATGCAGTTGTATTTTTTGAGATAGGAACTGATATTCTGTTTATTTTCACCTTTTGTTTAGCCTTTTCTGAATCGATTTGAACCGCCTTTTTTTCTTGGGGGAGGTTTCACGACAACATCATAACAACCTGAAGGCTCAGAAAACAGCATTTTTTCCTACCAAACAGTACCCACATGCCCCATGGGACTGGAATATTTACCTACATTTACCATAAAAAGCAACCTAATGTGGATAAATTTACCAGTCTCATGGATCTTATAAAGGTTGGCATCTGTCTGAAACCCGGCAATTTCGTTAAAAAGGCTGTGATGTTGGGGGAGCATTGTCAGATCGCTAGGGTTTCATCTATTTCCCTACTAATTGGGGGAGCGTTTTTTTGAAGCCCAGGATCCTCAAAATCACAGGGTAGATTGGTGCAGCGGATTCTTGAAAACCCTCTGAGGATGATCCGATATTAAACGGACGGTCGCGTGGAAACCTGGAGTGGGGGTTGACATGTAGTCGCGGGTATGCAGGGGTCATTGAATGGGCCACATTTTTGGGGGAATCAAACAATACATATTCATGTATAAATATATATATATATATTTACGGTACTTTGGAAGGGATTTGCCTTATGATTAGCCATGTATTCTTTGGGTTTGGGGCCATAAAATGAATTTTCCAATGGTTATAGCATCATCATGATGCATCTGACACTTTAAACTTTAAACTAGCATAACATGAGACATGTAGAGCAGAGGTGGATGGAGAAACGGCTGTTTCAAAGAAAAGATATCTAAAGTCACTAGGATCCCTAGACATCCAAACACCTGCTGAGAAGGTATTTGGACCCCCAAAACATACCTAAAACACCAAACCTCAGGAGGTGTTTGGATGCCTAGGGGAGAATGCACATCTTTTTAGTGTCCCCCCCAAAAAGTGGTAACTCTTGATAGTTGGTTGCTACTCGATGAGTCATTGGAGTGGGAAAACTGGACAACTTATAAATCCCGATCCACCTTTCTGGAGAGGGAATATATTGGCAATGGTCAATAGATAACAAAAGAGGAATACACCAGAGATACATTCTGTCCTCAATTTTGCGGAGGTCACACATGCCAATTTATATAGATTGGGGGACAAAGGATGGTGATGATATGCCATCATGTCATATGAAAGATTGGGGGACAAAGTTGCGTTTGCGTGTTTTCTCTTACCCATAGGATCCATGGGACTGGTATATTCACCTACATTTACCATAAAAATCAACCATTCATGTGGGTGTATATACCAGTCCCATGGGTTATAGATGTTTAGTGTTGACCATAATTTTTTTTCGACCTTCCGAATCAAACCCACGATCTGCTGCTTTCGGTTAACATTGGCCTTTGAAGACTTAGGTGACACCAAAACGGCAGATCCGATTTCCACTCCAAAAAGCACTTGGAGTTTACTCCCCCCAAAACGAACGAATGTCCCCTGAAAATCAATGGTTGGAAGATGTATTTCCTATTAAAATGGTCCCTTTCAAAGGGACATGTTAGTTTTCAGGGGTGTAAACCTGTGGGAGTAAGTGACGACTGTTTTTCCACCTGTCAGGTGAGGGTTGGTAGACTTTATGTGAGTTGAAATGTCATGGTGGGGATCACTCGAAGCAAAGTAATTTTGCCACCAAGATTTGCTGGAAAAAACTTTTCTGAACTAACTTTTGCGGAAGATTCAAGAAACTTGCATCAGCTTTGATCATTCTGGTAAAAAAAGATCAACCTGATGTACTTTGTTTCCCTTCATACTGTTGATGGTTCAGAAATCCGGCTAACCACCAGGGATGGTGCTAAATCCCGAAGTAAATAATGGGGTAAAATGCCAACCTCAATTGGTGATCGCCGGATTTAAGTTCACAGGGGTCTTTTTTTTGGTTGGCTACATACCGACTTCAACGATTGAACAACTGCCGAAACCTATGTATTATGTACAGATTCATTCTTTCATGGGAATCTAAGGGGCCTGGGCCTCTCCAAACGCCGCGTTTCACCCAATGGCCCAAGAAAATAAGGCCTTAAAAAGGGATTATTGAGGGATTATGGTGTTTAATAACACTTTAATAAGGCCTGATTTCCCGGGGTGAGGGCCCCGTGAGATTCGGAGGGGGGTCCGGGCCCCTTCAATTGATTCATTCAATCGTCACGGGTTGATGTTGGGTATCTATGGCATGAATTGAATGCAGCTACACCCCCCCGAAATTTAAAGGTAGATACCAAAACTAGGCGGTGGTTGCAAACATTTTTTATGTTCACCCCTATTTGGGGAAGATTTCCAATTTGACTAATATTTTTCAGAGGGGTTGAAATCACCAACTAGAAAAGTAGCCATTTTTGAAAGGAGATACATCTTCCAAACCATGACTTTTTGGTATCTATGTTAGATTTCCAGGGTGTAGGTATTTTTTTTCTTATGGCCTGCCTCAACACCCCGAAACTTCACGGGAAAATTATGGAAAACCCATGGAAGACCTGGAGCAGAATCCACTAGCAAAGAGGACTGGGCGGCTGGACCCACGGTATAACTAGGTGGTGGCAACTTTTGGATATTTTTGGGTATTTTTTGCACCCCAAACTCACCTTTGGGGGTTGCATGATCCAAAAATTGACTTGCGCATATATTTTTTCAAACTCTGAAACCACCAACTAGTCATAAGAATTTCCTCTAAACCTCAACTTCGAAGTCTTTCAAAGTTCCCCAGGTGTTGGCAAAGTCACTTTGCGCCGGCTCCGCCGGGTCTGACCCACATGGCCTGAAACGAAACATTTCCCCGTTCGGATGGGGGTGGAACCAAAGGTGTCCAGACTGATAATGGCAGGAGCTGCATAACAAAAAATGAAGAAACATCTAATCTGTTTCCCACACGAAACAGATTCTCCATAGATATTCGTACCAAAACTTGAGGACAGATTCAGGGATCATGACACTCTTCCAGCACACCAGATGTAGATGATTCTTTTTGTTCTCTGGAATTACAAGCTGTGTTACCTTGCGACGGGTTTTTTCCTTAGCAGCTGCTGCTTCAAAACAACTTTCCGGGAACGATGTGGCAGTTGCAGTGAATCCTGAATCATCAAAAAGGGGCAGTAATTTGCAGAGATGAACAGCAACCACTGCAGGATTCTGCAATTATTTGTGCAAAGCCAGTCCGACCTAGGACCGCTTGATGGACTTCCAATCGATTTTTGTGTTCAACTGATTGTTGCGTCAAAAAACGCCTTGGTTTATGAGACGACAGAAATTGTTGCGTGAAAAGTGGTATACATATTTTCGCTCACTTTTAAAAGAACGAAGCAAAAGCAAAAAGACGACTAATGACTAATTGTTTTCAAGATACTTTGTTGTTTGTTTCTTGTTTTGGCTGAATGGCCTCTAATATTTTTTTTTAATGGGCTAGCTGACACTTGGAACGCTGAGAATCAGCTGTTGTGTTTTGAGGAAGGCGGAGGAATTGAATTGGTGGAAAAATTCAGGGACGTCCAGACGGGGGTTATTCAGGGAGTTCCAGACGGCTCGAGAGCTGAAACTCCGATAGAGTGTATCCTGTTGAGATCTGTTGAGAATGAGAATCAACGGTTTAGGTATGTTTGTAGACAACAGTGTGTTTTTTCAAACACACACTTTGTTTTATGGTCGTCTATATTCTTTTTTGAGTTATTTTGCTGGTTTAGGGTGCATCCTGAATTCAGTTTGTTTTTGTTTTAATTAGTATGCTTATAGAAAAAACATGTAGA
>OMLO01002969.1_pt1:0-12500 | contig 13904 bp, 7 predicted proteins | sample 1674811 | NCBI WGS metagenome assembly OMLO01 (sample SAMN06265003, study PRJEB25207) | coral metagenome | isolation source: Coral host | place: Mexico:La Bocana,Puerto Morelos, Mexico | collected 2008-11-13
TCTTTCTTCAACTTGCATTTGCTAACTTTATTATTGCTTTTTCTGTCCGACTAGTTGGGTGATACTAAAACAATTATACCCTTCGCCCTCAAGGGCCACGGGTCAATAGCCCATTCAGCTTCGCCTCATGGGCTATTGACCCAGGTCTAATTGTTAATTAGAGCTGTTTTCAACTGAGTGCCATAAAACCAAAACCAAACCAACTACTTCACAATTTGACTACTCCGCAAATCTCAAACCGTAGCACAGACTGCAAAATCAAAACCAAAACCAAAGACAAATTGTCTAGTTACTTTTGAAACTGTTTCATTTGTTCCTCATACACATACCTCTTGGGTGAGCTGAAATAGAATCGTGAGCAGCGCCATCATTAAAGGAGTACATATCACAGCAGTCCTCAGAGACTTCATTCTTTTTATAAGGCACTGAACGGCAATAAACTATTAGCTTGCCCATGGCATCCTCCAAAGGCACCTTTGAAAACACAAAATCACAATAAAGGTAATGCCATCTTTATAATATTTTAGGTGTGCCTTCATGCTTCTTGGAATTGTACAAATAAAAACACCCACCTGGAAATTGGGCCAAATTGGGTCAATTGTCAAATAAAACCCTGTCTCGAGGCCTCATAAAACTTGACCAAACTGCACATTTGAAATCATGGCTCTTAAAAGTTTGTGCAAGGTTATTTTGTACAATCTAGATAAAATATATTAGGTCATAAGACTAGAACGATCAATCCAGCTAGACTTCATTTTCATAATGGTGTTTATATATCTGATGATAACAAATTACATGAAAAAATAATACAGTATATCAAGACTTACTACACTGTACGGTTCTTCACTTGTTGATCCCTGCAAGAAAAGGAGCAAGAAGTGACTACTGGTATATTATTAATATTGCCATAAAAAACGTGGGGTGAAGAAAGATGCAAACAAAACTACTTTTACTGGTGGAAAAATTGCCTAAATTTTACAATAATAAAGTAAATAGCAGTTATAAAAAATAATTAAAAACACTATTACTTCAAAGTTGAAAACTAAGTACTTTTACATAAAAAATTCCTTTTTTTTAGAAATTTCCTGCAGCTTTAATCTCCTGACATAAGGTACATAATCACCTACCTTGTCATCTAACGTTGTTGTAGTCACTGATCGTACTCTAGGACCAAGAGAGTGTGATGATTCTGATCTGGCTAATACTGCTTCAGACTATGAAAACAAATCATAAACAGTAAGCTGCAATAATCACTGGTCGGTGTGTTGATCAAGCTTTTGTTATAGTGGAAGTCTACCTTATGACCACCCTCATCAATGTATTCATTAATAAATTGTAATTATAGCCCCTCTACTTACAAGTAGTAAAGAGACACAGTCATTCATTACACCGTCAATCAGTCAGTCAATAAGTGAATCAATCAATCAATCAATCATTTAATCAATCAATCAGTCAGTCAGTCAATCAGTCAGTCAGTCAATATGTCAATCAATCAATCAATCAATCAATCAATCAGTCAGTCAGTCAGTCAGTCAGTCAATCAATCAATTATTACTCAATCAACTCATCAAGTGCTCTATATCTATCACTTTGGCTCACCTGACTAGACACAAGCACTTTACTGGTCTTCTTTACCCTTGGAGAGAAACCCTATTTGAAATAAAACCAATAAGCTTAAAGATCTTAATTAAGGCAACCACACAACACATTAAGATGGCTACCTATAGTTTTACAAGCAAGTGCGTGCTAAGGACGACAGCTCAAGCAACCTGCGTGCCCTCAAAGGAAAGTGCCAGTGTTTCATATTATTTTATGACCATAACATGAGCACATAAAGCAGAACTAACATTAATTTTTTTTGCGTTTCCTTCAGTGAAATTCTGTGAAATTTGGCAGACTGGTAGTAAATAATTTACTTTAGTTGAAAGAGCTTGTTTTTCAGAGAAATCTAAGACAAGTTAGTGGCAGCAGTAATAGAAATAAAAATTGAAAAAACTGCCTTTACAAACCCTATTTTTTTCATGTTCAAAATTTGCATCCTGCTTAGTGTGAGGTGTGCTGTGAAAATTTAGATTTCACTGAAGGAAATTCAAGAAAATCACAGATTAAGCCATAAAAACATTTGCTTCGCATTTATAATACAAGACTTAAGACTAACAGCAAGTCATATTCAACAGAAAATCACTCAAAATTTGCATAGAAAACCACTCATAGACAGTATTTGGTTTCCTGCAGCAAACAATGAGGGGACATTTCTTTTATAACAAACTCTAACTTTTTCATAATAGCCTTAACTGCTTAAGATGGTAAAGGGAATAATGTCCCATCCGGAACTGAAATATAACTACCCTAGGTTCCCACTGTCTATACTGATATGACGTGAGGTCCCTTTTCTGTTAGTTAAGTTACTAGAACAGCAATAGAAGAACTTACAGATATAGGGTTGACAGTCACTCCAGGCCAGATTGAAGTTGATAACTTATGCTATAAAGTTGAAAATAAGAACACAGTATACTAACTCTTTCCAAACATTTCTCACAAAAAACTAAATGCTTGGGTATATATGGTACATGAGAATCATTTCATATTTCGCAAAACATTTCTAACTCCTGTCCACCTTTATTGTGCACAGTATTGCAGAAGTAAAAATAGATTCTACATCCATCTGTGGCATTGCATGGAAAAATGCATGCAAAAATTTCAGAGACAGACATACGATGCAATTTAGCTAAATTGCAAGCAATATTGTGTACAATGGTGTCATGATGATGTCAGAACGTCAGCTCTTAACCTTGATATCTGTTTGTTGTGTCATTATTTATCGAGTTTTATGTGTCTGGGCCTTAATCTTAGCAATATGCAAGATATCTGTGGCTGATCAAAGAGAGTATTGTCTGGAAAAAATATCTATAGCATTTGATTATTAGCATATAGCATTAAACAATAAATTATCATTTCTTATGGATATAACTGTTAAATACTGGTATGTGTTACCTTTTTCTTTACTTTAATTTTGCCTTTGAGTAAAATTTTTCCTTTGAGATCTTTAGGAGAAGGAAGGGTCTGGATGCCAAGCTCATCAGAAAGGTTATTTGTAGCAAGCATATCTCCAAGCTCTGTGACAAATATGTCTGCCATGATTGCCTGATAATTGATTTAACATGTGATGAGGCAAGGTTAGACTGTTCTTCCTCCTTAATTTCTTTATCTAAGGAGGCTGGTGACAGTTTCCAGCACATTTCCAACAGCTACATGTTGAAGGATGAGTACTACCAGTATTTTAATAAGTGATGTTATGCAATAATGGTATCACACAAACATGGTCATTCATTGGTAAACAAGTTGCAGTCATCCTTTTTATGTAACAGTCACTATAGCAATAATACAACTTGTTAGACACCCTTAATTTTTCTTTAAGTGCTTATAACTCAAAAATAAACCTGGTGAACCACATTTTGCACTATCAAATTGTGATAAGCATGATAAAATGCAACTTTTCAATGTCTAAAAAGTTCTGTGGAGAGGGTTCAAAACCATCATTAAATAATATCTTTGATTTAAGACAAAATTCTGTGAACCTACTTGTTGCTGTTCACAGCAGTGGTTTTCCAGGGACAAGATTAAAGGAAACTCTGAAGCTTCAAATGCATACTCCTGAAATTAGAAAGAATTAAAGCACAAAATAATTTGTATAGATGAAAAATCACGTACAAGAATAGAAACATTTCTTGAACACCCCGCTGCATTCATTCACAACAGTGTGGTGCTTAATCAAAGCATCATCAGACTGAATTGTTCAAGGAGTCAAACTAAAAGAAACAAGTATGCATACGGTACAACTCAACCTAAACCAGCCTCCAAAAGTTGTTCTCCTTGATTTCCATGGCTATAATTTGTTGTTAACATTGCTTGCTATCATTTACACTATGTCTGTTGTTATGATCATTGGCTCCCTGTCAAATTTTGGGAGGCATTGTTTAGCAGCTTGCATGAGAAGACTGGGAGATTGGCAGAGGAAGCAGCCAGAGTAGGCATCAAACTTAATGCAAAAAAGTGTAAGACACTGAGGACTGGGTTTGCTAATAGTAGGGAGAACATTGTGGTTAATGGTGAAGAAGTAGAGGATGTTGAGAAGTTTGCATACTTAGGTGCTATTGTAGACAAAGAAGGCAGAGGCAGTGAAGATATTGTGAACCGTCTGCAGAAGGCACATGGTGCATTCCAGAGACTGGGGAAAGTATGGGCAGTCAGAGGAATACGAAGGAGAACCAAGACATGCAACTGAACAGTTTCCAATGCCAGTGCCTGAGACATTATTTTACAGAGAATTAGATCGTAGCAAAGAATTACAATCAAGAGAGTGGTTAAAATAGCAGAGATCAATGACATAAGCTGTGAGATATGACAAAGAAGGCGGAACTGGTTGGGACACATACTCAGAAACAACTGCCTCACAGCATTGGGGTGGACACCAGAAAATCAAAGAGCACGAGGGAGACCAAAGACTACCTGAAGAAGAACGGTTGAGAAAGAGAGAAACAAGGTGGGATGGAACAGGGAGTGTTGGACAGAAAACGTGATGGCCTTATGCGCCTACTGACGTAGCGAGACATGATGATGATGACATTGTAATTTACAGCAAAAGAGAACAAGATTTTTCTTCAACTGGTATTCTCCTTCGAAGAAACCTTCATATTGTTGTAAAAGTGGTATGTCGACTTACAAAAATGTATTTTGCTTGCAGAACATTTCATTTTATTACCAGTAAGTTATAATTTCAAAAATAACAGGAAACGGCAACTAAATGTTTCCAAGACTATAATCCTTATTAAGAAAAAAAAATTATTGTACCTTGATGACTTGCACTACATCTCTAAACCTGATTTTTGAAGTCAGTGTAAGTCCATGAGTAATGACAGGTTCATCTGGAAAACAAAGACGACCAAAAGAAGCCCATAATTTAGAGCAAAATTTTGACTTCACTTTTCATCACAACATGGAGAACCTTACATGTACATGCAAATAATAATTCTATATGTAAGTGTACAATGTAAAAAATGGTACTGTGAGGTGGCACATATAGTGGCATTCACTTCGCTGAATGAGTTGATACAATTAGTCTGAAAAAACACCCAGCCCCACACATGCCAGCTGTCTTTTAGGCTACTCATAACCTGACATTTATCAAGACATTTTCATAACTCTCAGCCAGATCAACATAAACAAAAAATGTCTATATTTGGAGCCCAAAAAAATTTAATGTAACCCTGTCAGGGAGTTAACAAGTGCATAATATCTCATCTACCTGGTCCATCCCAGCAATCAAGTTCAACACAGCGACAGCCCTGAAGAAGAGCTCTCACATACGCCTCAAGACTGGATTTGCCTTTCAACTGCCGTCCAGTCAAATATGTGTTGTGAGATGAGTTGATGAAGTAATCAGTCAATGGATGATCCATTTCCTGAAGAAGAAAGACAACAGAATTGTACTATCACAAAGTCAGAAAACCATTATTTTGCACAAAATGAGATGAATTCCCATACCAGGTAATAACCATATCTTTTGATAATATTATGCTCACCTGGTAAACAGTGCTATGTTCTGGATTAACAGGAGAGTTGTCTTTACTACGAAGATAACTGCAATTATACAGAAATTGAATTATCTACAAATCATTAGTCTTCGTAATAACTCAATGCATGCCTGTCAACAAAGAAAGAACAATTAACTGTACCAGTTACAACACTTTGTATGGAGTACATTAGCACAGAGAGGCACATTCACTGAAAAAAGTTCACTGATTTTAATTCACATAAGCAAACAAATTGTGTATATTGCAAAACCCTGACAAAGTTCAAAGTGTACACACAGGTAAACACTGAGTTAAACTGTACAGTATAATTGAAATATATTATTTAACGGTATATAATATAGAGTATGGGTGTCCAGGAACATAACAGAGTTAGTATCAGATTCTATATGTTAAGAGAGGTACTGCAGTCAAACCTCTATTAAGTGGTTGAAATTATCAAATTCCTGAAATTATTGTCAGTACTTTAATTGCGGTACTGCAACTAGATCACCATCCACCTATTTTACCCCTATCAGTGTTTACCTTTTGTCTTTACCCCTCTTAAGCTTAAACGCCTGGCTACCCAAACTTTACTACAAAAGGGGATGATAGATGAGAGTGCAAAAAAGTGACAACTAAGAAACACATGCAGTCAAAATGTGCTTATCATGATTGTCTTGATGTGATTCCATGTTCACTAAGAAAGAACCCTAATAGTAAAAAACATAGTCGAACCCCTGTTAAGCAGCAAACCCCTATAAGCCCCCACATCCCATTTCCCTGGCCTGAGGGTGGCTGCTTACAGTAATAGGGGTTTCACTTAAGTTGCTTTCAGAAGGTATCCATTAGCAAAGACACTGCTGTATTTCCAAGTTTAAGCTACCCTTTGTTTCAAGTTTAAATTAAGTCATCAAGTTGTGCTAATCCATTAAGAATGAGTCTTAGTATTCCAGTTACCTCAGGAATCCATGATAAGAAAGGAAAGATTTGCTCAATCTGTAGGACTCAGGGTTGTCTCCTGCACATTTCTGTTTGTACATCAGGTGAAACTTGTCATGGATTGACATCAGCCGAGCACAAGCTGGTATACTTAGTGACTCCTGAAAGAAACATACAGTTGAACCTCTCATAAGCAATTACCCAAAATGTTAAGCTTAGGTGGTCATTTACGTGAGGTGTTTACTTTCAAGAGCTTGAACCAAAATTTTGATTCATTAAGTATATGGTTACCCCATGTTCTAAATGTTTTATTCATGTCAAAGTCAATTCAGGGAAAACTTGTGAACTTCTCATTGAGAAATTTACGTCTTAGTCTTAAACAACCCAGGAATAGGATAATGTTGCAACAACTTATTATCTAATTTTATCTCTATTATCTTGTGGTGTCTTAAGGTGTAGTGGTCGCTAACAGCAGGTTTGAAATATACATGTACAGTGATTTTACTTGGAAACTTCTGGTATTTTAGAAAACAGGTTGCCGAGGAGAGGTGGTTGCTTACAAGTAGTGGTCGCAACCAAAAGTCGGACTGTGTTTAATTATACTCTTGTTCAATACATTATCACACGTGTTAATTTTGATTAAATTGTTACTGAGAAATATCACTGGTCAGGTGGTATTTGAACAGTATACTGGCAAAACATAAATATCACATTTTGTTTACCACTTGAGATATTTAATATGTGAAAATAGTATGTATAATCAAGTGCAGTATAAAATTAGCTTTAGGAAATGCAATATTAATTAATTATTGTAAAATGTAAAACACCTTTGCCTGGTTTCTTCAAATGAGCTCAGTAAGGTGAGATACATCATTACATTACTATTATCATCATCATTATCAAAGATTATCATTATAATCACTGTTATTATTATTATTATTATTATTATTGTTATTATTATTATTACTATTATCATTATTATCATTATTATTATTCATTTAAAAGTAAACGCGTCACTACATAGCTCTGAGGCATTAGGGACTAAAACAAGGCACAAATTAAATGAGGCATAAATGTTAAAAAGCAATTTATTTTGCTATAGTCAACTATGTTGAGTCACCATGTAAGAATTTTAATACATCATATATCAACATAATGGTCTATTGCAAGAAAGGTAGTAAGTGGCATGCATATAAATGTATGTATATGACATTGTGAATCATGTAAAAGAGCCTCTTGCCTCTTGCTCTCTGTGAAGAAATTCTGCAAACTCTGCTGGCATCATACCAAGACTAGGGTGTTCCTTTGCATACTTACAAAAGATTTCATACAACTGTGGAAACAAAAGGTAAACAGCTGTCTATGTCACGCACCAATCAGAAATTTACAGTCTGTGTAACGCACCAACTCATAGGCATGGGAAAAACAACTACAAGTAGGTGATTTTAATCCAATTGTCTTGGAAGCAAATAAGGTCCTGACAGTAACCTCTTACTAACTGAGCACAAGGGTAGATTTCAGGCACACCCTTCTCCACACCCATCTATTAGCGATGAGTTAAATAATTAATAATAACTTTTATATTAGTAGCCACAAGGTGACACTCTCCACAAACAGCAATTTATCCAGCTGTGAGCAAAAAACTACATTGTCTGTCAGCACCAAAGGATTATTGTACATGCATAAAAATTTACATTACCGGTAAGCTTTACATTTGTTGTTTCCTGCTGTCAAAAAATATGACTCCTTATACAAGCTAAATTACTGAGGGTACTCACAAATGCTAGATGTGTAAATTTCTGTCACTACATTTTAACCCTGCTATTTTGAACTCTCAGGGAAAATACAAAAATAATTAATAGTTTAAAATAGCTGATAGTGAATGACCGAAGGGAAAATCCAAGGTAAATGGTTTTGAGTTCAAAATAATGGGGAGTTTGAAATTTAACTGAGTCCAAATTAACAAGGTCCAATGGTATTTGAAAGGAAAACCAACTCTTGGTACCTGTACCTACCCGTGGTTGTTCATTGAGAGAATTAAAGAGCATCATAAAAGAGTTCCACAGGAGATTTTCATTGTGTTGGACCATCCCACACTGAGCTTCAAGAACATCCTGCAAAGCCAACAAAATAAGCATAATAAAAAGGAATAAAGGGTAGTCCATTGTATCTAAAAAATCTGACCTCCTATTCTACTCTGGTGAGAAGAACTCATGGATTCAATGACAGCCAGATAAGAGATAAGAGTACAATAATGAATTTGATCCAAAAAGGAAAAATATAGAAAACAGTAGAAAACAATAATATTCCGAGTCATAAAACCTATGTGCAGTACACTGAGTACCTGAGAGCTTTTAAGTTACTGGTAATCATAATCCTACAAAGTACAACATTAAACAACTTTGCAAAAGCCTGTTTCAGAAAGTTTTGTTCTCCTATAAAGAGCAAAACATTTGGTACTTCAGTTGCTATATTACCACAGCAAACAATTGCTAACAGCTGTAAAAAAATCAATGATAAACTACTGAGTAACACGCTTTGAAGTAAAAATGTGGAATTTTTTTTTCCATATTTATTTTTATTTAGAGGTAATCAATTACCTCTGTCAATTTAAAGATCAATCTGATCTTACCATGATAGTAATTAACTTATAAATTTTGAATAAAATTTGTTCCAATCTAAGTTATTGAATCATACAGTATTGTATCCTCTAACTCGTTAAAACTGTAAGTAAAGCTTTACAGTTTTAACCTTGACATAGTTTCTCAGGAGTTTTCTCTTAGCTCCACTGCAGCAGTGCTGAGCAAATGACAATGCCTGGTCCACTGAGATTCCTTTACCATGCCGTGATGACATCACTGACCAGTGTCTTTTTAACCAGCTTTATGAAGTAAATTAAGGAAACAATCCATAACAAATTAAATGATCCAACGTTCTAGCTGATTGTAATTAATTTTTATTTTGACATGTATTAAAATAATTAGTTACATGTATGAGTAAAAGTAAAGGGGAGGTGTGGTGGCCTCATGGTTAGTGCGCTCGTCCCCGAAGCAAGTGGTCCGGGGACATTGTGTTGTGTTCTTGGGCAAGACACTTAACTCTCACAGTGCCTCTCTCCACCCAGGTGTATAAATGGGTACCGGTAAATTGTTGGGGAAAACCTAACAAATTGCGGGGAAATGACCTGCAATGGACTAGCATCCTGTCCAGGGGGAGTAGAAATACTCCTAAGCTCCGGCAGCTATGGTCCACTTAGGATCGAAAGGCTTCAAAAGTAAAGTCTGCAGACAAGTGAAGTAGCCCATCTATAGCATCTGTAGCAGTAGGTGACAAGAAGTATTTTTTCTTCCCACAGGATTGGATCCTAGTCCATTGTCAAGTTACCTCCAGCATTACGTTTTCCAGATTTATACACCTGCAGGCGTTGAGATGGTTCCAACATATTGTATTGCCAAATGACAAATTTGGTAATAATTATTTTATTTAACAATTATTCACTGAAGTGGAGGTAAGTATTCTCCACTTTCACTGACCCTGAGGCTGATAATTGTTTTAGTATATACCACACAAGCTGTACAACTAACAGACCAAAGAGTAACTTTACTTGTTTAAGAGTAACTTTATTTGAAATGGGAAGCCATTTTGTTTTTCTTAGGCTGCTTGGAGGTGAATAGTACTTGGCTAATCACCTCTGAGCTATCCAATCAGTATGTGCTACAATGCGCTACAATGCTCTATTCACTTGTGTGGTATATACTAATCATGATTATTATTGATGTAATATGGTATTCCAGTCCTTCAATTCCCCACTCTTCAAATGTACAGTTGCAGTTTTACCATGGTCTAAGTTCTGCATACCAACATCGACTGGGTATGGGCCTGGGCAAACTAGACACAATAGAAAAGGACTCTGAAAAAGCAAAAATTTCTCAGCACGTTTCTTGCCAATTGTGGGTAGAGAAAGGCACTCTGAGAATAAAGTGTCTTCCCAGGGACATCCTAGGTCAGCGCTTGAACACGGACTGCTCGACCTTAAAGTGAGTGCACCAACCATGCATAAGGACACCATGCCTCCACTTAATAACTGTACTTCACATTTTTGTATCATTAGCAACACCACATGCTCAGTGCAAGGTGCAAACTACCTAACAAAATTTAAAGGATACAGTACAACCGGATCCACACCATCAAATTTATGCCGGTTCACTCTGTGATCTCTGCTATAAATAATTTCTCTCATCTGCAAGTAAATTAAAATCAGTTTTGAAGACACTAGGCTTCGTTATTTGTTTAAAATATTAATGTCATAATGATTACCATTTAAAGAGAAGAAAATTCTCTGTCTCTATCTTTAAGAGTGAAGTTTGTTAGAATATTTCCACAACTTTCTTGAGTTCTCCCAAACTATAGCAAATGTTTCAGTCAGTCTATAACTTGATTGAAACATGAAGAAAATGTTTTCTTTTTTTCACTGCAAGACACAGAAAAGTCACCCATTTGTTTTGACTATAAAACTGTGAACTTTGAGTCTCTATGCTTGTATCATCAATACAGATCATGCTGGGTTTCAGCTGGTGCAGCTTTTAGTGACTGGGTGTACTTTTGTTGAGAGTGTTTTCTAAATAGGCTGCAATATTAAGTTTCTATTATAGGATCAACAGAGATCGACATGAAAACATTTAGCTACTGTAGTAATGATTATGTTAAATGTTCACACATTACTCCTGTCCACTATATCTTTTAGGGTTGCCCAGTGGTGCATCGGCATACTCAGGTTATACTAATTATAGGGTATTGAGAGAGCTACTGCCAAAGAAGAGTGACTTGCCCAAGAGTACAAGTTATCATATGGACCTTGATTCTCTCTCAGTCCACAAACACTCAAAAAAATAACTTGGCTTGTGTATCTAGCCATCTTGACAGAGCAAGCTAGGTCAATAACTCATATGTAGTGATTGTTGTCAAACCTAGACAACTTGATCTATAGTCTCACATTCTCAGCATCAAGGTTTCCACATTTTCCACCATCGCCTTCACTATCATAAACTTTTTATAGCGTTTTATTTACTCGCTCTCCCTTTCTATCAAGCCTACAGCAATCAGTACTTTATCAAGTCACTGCCTTTCACACTATCTGCATGACAACATGATCCACTCACAGCACTGCTCCACTTCTCATAGGCTTTTGATGAATCACAGATAAGGTCCAAGGAACACAACTGACTCCATTCTCCTGCAGAGAGGTACACAGCATAACTGTACATCATACAATACAACAAAATGTTCACATGTCATTGTAAAATAAATTTAGGACAAAATAATTTCAAACTTATTTGATTTATACACATGTAGTTTCATTTGTTTCAGATTTACAAATATAATTCTGTGACAAAGAAAACCACACATCAGTCTTGACTACCTAGTCTCAAATCATCAGTTTTGTGTTCTAAGTTTCATTTCAAACTACTGACAATGATAATATTAATAGTATATCCCAAATTTGCTGGTTCCTGAATGGTATTTGAAACAGTTTGTTTTGTTCTTAAAGGGAACCTCCACTATTTTAACAAGTATTGCCTAAAATGTTTAAAATGTACTTATTAGAAGATCTGAAATAAAAAAAACAATGTCTCACCTAGCAAAAAAATTTTTTTATCGGCTTCCAAAGATCGGCCATAAAGCCTGTTTAATATTCCCATGGCCACCATCTTGGATGGCACGCAATGCACTACGGGCTGATGACATATCGTGGTTGCTTCGTACAGTCAAAATACAGCAATTTGTGTAGCCTTTGGTTTGCTTTGTTTTGTTATTTCTTCGCGTACAACCCTTAACAAGATCTTGATGGCTAAAAATAATGGCATTTTGCCCAGAACACCCTAAGCGAGACCAAAATCCGAAATTTACAGCGCTAAGCCAGACGACGAGTATCCCTGTCCATTCCATATGGGAGTCCCCCCCTCCCATGTGTCTGCTCTTAAATATCAT
>OMLO01002970.1_pt1 | contig 13899 bp, 14 predicted proteins | sample 1674811 | NCBI WGS metagenome assembly OMLO01 (sample SAMN06265003, study PRJEB25207) | coral metagenome | isolation source: Coral host | place: Mexico:La Bocana,Puerto Morelos, Mexico | collected 2008-11-13
GGACCTCACGTATATACAACTGCGACGACAAGGACGACGCCTTTTAAGAAGTGTGTTTCTAGTTTACTTTGAAATTTCGCATTTACTTTGATCCTGATTCAGTGTGTTTAACGATATTAACCTTGCCCCTGCTGGACATGCCACAAATGCGGTCAGTTCGAAATAGAAATACCAAATACTTGGAAATTGGTCATTTCCCGTTGCTGGTTTGCAGAGGACGGCAAAGACATGTACCAAGAATTATAACGCACGTGCACAGCCATTGCTCTGCTCATTAAACCTTTTGTTTAAGTTGCCCTTGCCGTCGTGTTTTGCGTAAGGTCCCTAATAATAACGACTAACGCACAATACCAAGTGATGCAGACGTAACTAAGAGTAATTGGATGCTTATCACATCCCCAAGCAGAAGCAGCGTAAAACCTCTCGATCATTCTAACGCGGTTAAGGTTTCATTGGTTTTATAATTATGGCTCACTATCTTGTATTACAAACCAAGTCTCGCAACATTTTCTCTTACAACTTGAAAGCTGCCGTTAGATTACTACAAACTAAATCCCACTTCTAAGGTCAAACAAACGAACAAAAGTGATCTATCAGGCCAGGGCTTATCCCATAGTCTAGGATCCATCGCAGGATGGAACCCAGCATTATCCATTTATAGTCCTGGAGAGAGTTAACAAGTGAACGCAACACAATGTCCCAGGTCAGGGCTCGAACCCGGATCGCTCGATCCGGAGACGAGCGCACTAACCACAAGGCCACCGCGCCTCCACAAACAAAGACTTCATCAACAGAGTACATAATAAAAATGAATTACCGAGGTCAATTTAAGCCTAGCTGGCTCGACTTCTGTTTTATCTTGACTACTTAAAATACCACAACGTGGATAAGTTGTTTTGAGCTGCGAATTTCCTTAACGCTGCCTAAAACTAATTGGCCCCAACTAGCCCTACTTTTTCACTTGAAAAACTAAATTGGCCCTACTTTTTTAATTGCCGCTGTAGCTCAGCGAGGACTTCACATTTCTACAAAGTAGATATACGGTGTTATTCAAGTTTTCGTTACCCGGAACAAAGGTAATAATTCAACAGGGGCACGAGGGCGAAGAACTAAAACCTAAGTTTCATCAATTTTGAAATCAATTGTGATCGTTGCCAACTGATCGGCTCTCGAACTTATTTTTTTTTCATTATTTCTATATTGCATCTTCTTTCCGGCAAATGAGAATTAAACAGGTGCACTACAACGAAGCAACCAATCAGGTTTCAGGGCTTGCTTAAAGTAGCCAATCAAGTTGCAGGGAAGCCAGTGCAATATAGTTACTAAAAGCTCTACTTTTTGTTCTAAATCCTATCTTTTTCTTTTAGCATGAAAATGAGTTGTAAAAGCATTTCGTGTGCTGCCTTTTTAAAAAAGCAGAATAGAGTCGACTAGGAGAAAAAATACAACTAATACCCAAACAATAGTAAAAAAAATAATAATAGAAAAATAAGATATCGAGGGCTAGAATATACCAAAGACTTAAGGCGGCTCAATAGGGTTTATTGCGTTTCGAGCGCAAGAGCTATGTTTTGAGTGCTGTTTTTACATTCCCTCTTACACCCGGTTTTCACAAACTTATTACATGCAATAAGCAATGATGAAATACTGTTTCATTACCATCGGTTTTGGGTTGTAGTCTTCAATTATAAATGCCCAAACAAATATGCTTTTAACTGTTTTTATGGCTTTATTTGGGATTTTCCTGAATTTTCGTCCGTGAAATATTCCGAAATTTGCACAGCACATCGCATCCAGATTTGAAGACACTTCTTTGTATAACTATATGGAGCCACCTTAAGTGATATTAACCAAAAAAAACAAGAATATAGAAAACATAATGTCACCATCTCTATTAATTCTCGGAATGTGTTCAGTTAGTTCCGAGTACTTTGTGGGAATTGTGCTCCAAAATTATTCAGATATTGAAATTTTGTCCGAATCTGACGAGAAAAATATTCTTTGCAATTTATCCTTGATATGAAATTTCGTTGGCTATTTTTCTAGTATAGAGAGCACAAACAAACATAAATGGTATTAGAGGTTGCTGTTGGCCCACCTAAGGTTTCTAACAAAATTAATATTAACTGTAATACTAGAAAAAAAGATAATAAGTTCCCTCTTAGGGTAGACAGAGACATTTTTCATAGTGCCAAAATGAACGCCAAAACATGGGGATGCTAAAATGACGATCGAAAGTCAAAAAAAGGAACATTTCGAGGGTTGACTGTTACATTTTGGACCAATTAACGATCCCTTTTTCTCTGTTGTAATCACAAGCCATAATTTTGTGCTGTGAATTACGTATTGACTAGTTTTGACCAATCAGACAAAACTAATTCCTGATGGCTTTCATAATTTTAGGGAGAAAAGTGTTCTGTCAAGATTCATGCAAGTCATGGTTTTGAATACCAGTAGTAATTGAGAATGATGGAAATCTTGCTCAAAAAAAACCTCATGGTGTTGACAGTAAAATTACCCTCCTTTGACAGTTTACAGGCGAACTTTTAGGCTGGATTATCATTGACGGGCTGTTACATATACTTGGTTGATGTGTAGGAATTTGCGTCTTCGTTCTGGCCATGGATACCATCAAGCTGAACAAGTGTAGTATGGGGTAGTGGCCAGATGGAACACATCCCCTGGATCTATATAAGAACAACTAGAAGCAAGGACCTTCCTGAGATCTTACCCTGAGCAGTTTCTACGACATTACACTGTAAAATGCCTTTCAAATGCAGTCTGGTGTAAGATGTATTCTATCTTCAATCCATTGTGTGGACCATTAGAAATACCACTTCATACCAACCAAGAGGTATACAGCAGGCACTGCTTGCCAATCTTTATCACTATGCTGATTATCTGCCTTCATTTTCGATTAAACACATTCTTCCAGATTGATGCAGTTAAAGATCCATTTCCGTTATTACGGCTTTATGCCTTACCAGGGGTGAAGAGGCTAAGTGAGTGATCTAATTACCGTTCAAGGCCAACAACAACCATAAGTAGAAATTGTGCAAGTGCTGATTTCTGACTATGACATTTTTAAATTTTTAACATTGGACTGAACGTAACTAATCACTTTATTTAGTAGCATCTATCCTCAAATACACGTGGTTATAAAGGTCACTAAAATACGTAATACATACATGTGCCTGTATATCTTCTAAAAGGAAATTAAAGTTTCAGTAACTTTTAAAGAACATCGCTACACTAGTTACGATTAAAAGCGCGCTAGTTAATTGACTTTTCTCTTCAGATTATCTACATTACCACTAACAACTAAGGGGCAAAGGACTGGGCAGCCTTTTGTCGTCATGAGTGAAACAGATCACTTGGAAATTACTCACACCATTCGCAGCAAGAGCTTGGTTGAATGATTTCTCAATGTTTTTGAAACCAGGATAATCGGACACTTTCAACTCCTGGTCGTCAAATATCATGTCAGCTGGTACAAAATTCATACACTTTAGAGCTTCCGAGTTAAGAAGAACCATTTTGTACCCTTGGTCAGTACGCTTGAAGTGGGATGTCGGAAATTTTGTGTTGTATTCATATTTCCGAGTTGACAATTGACCAATTGATACACTGCCGATAGGGTTGGATACCTCTCCAAACAAGCAAGTCTTCACCTTTTCTTCAAACACTGGCTTAAGTGCATCCAACGTTGCTCTTACAGTAGCATCCTTGTCACAATCAACAGCCATGTGCTCTTCCGAGAAGGGGGAGTGCAACATCCATGTATTTCTCTGAGTATCAGCAGCTTTCTCTTTAGTTGAAACGAGAGCTAATGCCGCTCTCTTAGTACGCGCTGCCTCCTTTGGCCAATTCTCCACAATGTACTGGGAAATTTCGTCTAGCTTTTCATTATCTATTGCTGAGAGGGTCTTCTCGCGACAAGTATGGAAGACACGTTGGCCAAACAAAAGCCCCCTGTGGATGGAACAATTGTTCCACGTACAAGCGTTTTGATCATACTGATACATGGATTTGATGTTGTCGTCAATTATCCAAAACAGTTGGAAATTTAAGCAGTCAGCAAGGAGTTTGACGATTGCTTTTACGACACCCACTTCATATCCATCACGTGGCAAAACAACGTAATTCAACTTGGTTTTTGATGGTATTCTCATCGCGCCCACAGCATCTTTGCACGTTTTCAAGTGTTGTGGTTCCACTACTAAAAAGATATTTACACTCTGGTTTTCTTTTTCTAAGGTTTGCTCAGCAGACCCTTTGTCCTGTGTTCTTTCATTGATTTCTTTCGCCCATGGATCATCTTCTAAAAATACGTTCCCAATCATGTCAGGGATCGGTCCCGGGTGCCTAATGGGTATGAAGACTGGTGCTATCTGATTGGTTATATTTGATGACCCAGTGACGATCTGTTCCTTTGTTTTAAGCATCGTCTTGGACATTCTTGCCTCAAGGGAAACGTCTCGAGTTTTCTTCAAAGTAATCTGATCACCAGAACAGTCTGGGTCCTCAACGACGTTGCAATGAACGCGGGACCGTTGGTAGGCAAACAAGTATTTGTTGGCTAATGGAAGTAAAGTGTTCACTTCAGTGTTTGATGTGTCCAGTAGCGTGGTACCGAGATTAATCTGAAAGTGATCATCATCACACAAAACATCCACCAACAACTTTGCCCAGAGTGTTTGGTCGACATCTGGTCGACACGAAAAGGTTCCACTGGCAAGATTCAACTTTCTTTCAAGGCTTCTAACAGGATTCGTTTTCATGCCTTTCAAAAGAAGCTGCGTCAGTTCCCGTAAGGTGTGGTCAATGGGCTTCATTGAAACTTCCTTGGCATCAGACGCTTCTTCTGGGGTCTCGGGTAGAGGCACATTTTTTACACTGGGATGAGGATTGATCTCGGAAAGAGCATTTGTGCAAAATTTGTTAATGATCTCAACACTTACTTTTATAGTCTGGAGCAATTCTGGTGTCGATTGAGCATCAGGCTTAAGAAGACCGGGAAGATCACTCACATCTTTCCAAAGCATGTCCTTGAATTTCAATGGAGAAATGGTCTGGTCGTGAAGGCTTCTCGAGGAATTCCTTAGAACGTGTAAGAAGAGTTTCCGAGGCTTTATAAAGCAGGTGTTTCCTATCTTCCTGACAGGAAACGCGCCACTCTTTCCTGTATTCGGCCAAAACATTTTTATCCTTTGCTTTGTCTAGGACATGACGCAAGTAATCCATGGCATTGTTTTGACAGTATTTGTGTACTCTACTACTGCATAGCATTTCTGTTACAACTTGGTAAACTGTGGATTTTGAAGACTTCAATGTTTGTCCATTTGCAAGTTTTGCCTTCAACTTAGTAATGAAATGTTCAAGTGAGACTTGAAGCATGCTGAAAAGGAAAGAGGTTGTTTCTGAAGAATAGAGGAACATTTCATAGACAAGTTGGCATACTCTCTCAAAGTTGTCATCATCTAGTGGGACTTTGTCATAACTGAATGACCTCACAAGATTCTCTTCATCGGCCTTGTCAGTGTATAACTCAAAGCTCGGTGGAGAATCACTTTTCTGTTTCGAAGCCAATGTTGCAGTTAAAGACGTCTGTCTCTTAAGCTTTTTGGCGACTGGATGGATGCATTTGAGAACTGGATGAATTTGCCTCTTGACTATCACTTTATTTACATGGTCTTCAAGCACTCTCTTTAAATCCTGAGGAAAGGTGGTATTTTCTGGGTGAAAAATGAGCACTTCACATTCATCTCTTAGTCTTTCCAGCAACTCTTCTCCACCAATGTGAGGGAGTTTTGCTCTTGCAGCATTGCGATAATCAGCGTCTGCATCTTCACCACACTTCAAAAATGGTTTCCAGGCAGCCGACAGGTCTTCTTTCGTCTTCTCAAACAGAACACGAAAGTCAGGGGTAGGAGTACTCCTGCAGTTCACAACAAGAGTGAGCTTTGGTCTCGATACATACTCAAAGAGATGGTGATTGCAGAAAACATTTTTAATATCAAATGGTGTAACTCCACGTCCAGACTGACCACACTGGAAAAACAGTACCACGTCTGCATTGCTCATCTCGGCCTTTCTTGTTTCACTGTCGCCCGCAGCACCAATTCCTGGCAAGTCTACAAATTCGGTGTTAACTTCTATGTCAAGATGACCAGAACTTGTCATTGTTCTGTACTTCAAAAATCGAAAAATTGGGAAAGGACCATCAATCTCAATGATGCCTGCTGAATCAGTCACTTCTCTGTCGGTAAACTTTTCCTGAAGAAGACTGTTTATGGAAAAGAGTGTTGTCTCACTGAGATGTTCCTCGCTATACCATACTTCGGGTTTTGGATCATTTTTTGTCTTGAAATAACACACCTTTACAGAATTTCTGTACTTCAACCTAATTGGGAGTGGCGTTTGATTATCACCGTAAGCTGAAGGTAGCGGTACGTCATAACCCTTATGTAACAAATCATAGTTAAGAAGAAAGTTAAGTAGATAACTCTTCCCAACCCCAGATGGCCCACAAACAGCAACAGAAATGGTGACATCACTTTTTGAAGCAAGAGTGCTATTAAAATCATTTATGCTTCCCTGAATTAAACTTTCTACTTTTGCTGTATTTCTCCTGGCACCCCCTGATTTTCTTTTCTTTTCCTCACACAGAAAGTAACAAGCTCCCTCCATCACATCTAAGCAATTGCTGGTCTTCTCTCCAAGTCCTGCTGCTCTATTAAAGCCAGAGAAGTTCTTCACCTTCTCTTTTTTGGCAGCAACTATATCTGAAATAGAAAAGGCATGAGTTAGGGATATTCCTGCAGTTGGAATCCACCAGTCAGAAGTTCTAGTGTCCTCGTATTGCACAACATCATGTACCTGAAATGATATCCTATAGTTTGGGAAAATGGTTCAACTCTGCAGATTTGTGTTTGATTTACCTCCAAAACGTTACTAGTTCACAGCAACAGAAAATATATTCAAAATTAGATATATCAAGATATCAAAAGCTCCTATGGTAACTTGGTGACTTGACAACATGTCTAACTTCATGTTGGGGTTAGAGTTAAAGTTAGTGTTTTTGTGTTCTGTTTTTATTATTATATATCAGTTAAAGAACATATTGAAAGCAGTATCCCTTATTTTGGGTCACAATGTGGAGACCGTTATTAAAGAAGCTAGGCCATGGTTTGCGCTTCTTAGTTAGACTAAATTGTTCAAGTTCCTTGTTTGTTATCCGTGTCAACCTCCTTCCTCCATCTTCAGTTAGTGATCTAAACTTTTGAACAATGCCTTACGCAGTCTTGAAGAGAATGCCTTGAACATAGATTTCCGGTCTTTCTAAGAAACCTGCTTACGTGAAAGTAATGATTTTGATCAACTGGGGTTTCCCCGATAATTCATTTTTGGACTTGCGCATAACCAATGCTTTTTATCAACTGCGGCCTTGTATGCAGACCTGAAAGCCCTGTGCCTGAACTGCAGTAAAATGTTGTTGCGGGTGTTTACCACCAGCACAAAAACGGCTGCTCGCTACAGCGCTAAAAATCAGATGTAAAAGCCTGTTCAGTGAACACTGACGATAACTGGGTCAGGAATATTACTTTCCGTCCCTTAGACCAAACCGAGACTCATGTACTGTTCTACAGACTAAAACACCCAATGACACCTAGACAGCCACCTACTGAGTCTATTGTATCCAGTGTTGAGGCTGTTCTGTTTCGTGAACGAGACTTATCAGAATCTGCCAAGGATAACATCAGAAGCAGAATTGCCTCCACGGTACAATCACCCTCTGTACCTGACAATAACTTGACAAAAGACGAACAACGCACAATGAAACGACTGAAAAACGACGAAAGCATTGTTATACTACCAGCCGACAAAGGACGAGTAACTGTTGTTATGGACAAGACTGACTACTTTGACAAAATGGACGCACTTGTTAACGACAAACAAACTTACGAAGAACTTAAACGCGACCCGACACCAGCTCTTCAACGAAAACTTAACAGCAAAATCCTTACGCTTAAGAGACTGACGCTGTTGGCACCTAACGCTACTACCGACTGAGGTGCTCAGTACCACAACCACCGAAACTGTACGGGCTACCGAAACTGCAGAAACCTGGTATACCAATGCGACCTATAGTCTCATCTTGTGGGTCCCTTAAGTATCAACTGTCTAAATACTTGACGACCATACTGCAACCCCATACTGACAAATCACGACGCAAACTACAATCTACGGAGAACTTTTTTGACGCTTTTAAGACAGTGCAGATACCTGAGGCCTGCAAACTTGTGTCTTTTGATGTGAAATCACTGTTCACTAGTATTCCACTTCAATTGGCTCTACAGAATACGGAGACAGCTATCCAACAATCAACCATTGAACTACCGTTACCGACAGAAGACATCACGGACTTAATGAACCATTGCCTTACATCGACTTACTTCCAGTACAGTGGTAAACACTACAAACAGTTGCATGGAACAGCCATGGGGTCGCCTGTTTCTGTTGTTGTCGCAGAAATTGTGATGCAACACGTGGAGGAACGCGCCCTTGCAGCGTGCCGCTTTGCTTACGCTACGTTGACAACACTTTTACCGCCGTTCACAAAGACGAAATCGATGCTTTCCACGACCACCTTAATGAACAGAACGCCGACATCCAGTTTACCAAAGAATGGAAAACTTCCTTTTCCAGACTGTTTGGTAAGCCGCGACAACAACGAACTATGAACGACAGTATACAGAAAACCGACGCATACCGACAGACTACTCGACGAATCATCCTACAACCCGACCTCACACAACGCCACGACTATAAAGATTCTGACGAGACGAGCGCAACTAGTGTGTGACACACTGAACAGCTTACGTGAGGAAAACAAATACCTTGAACGTGTTCTTCAGAAGAACAACTATAACGCTGACTTTATTAAACGAAACATTTACCGACTTTCCGAAACTGACGAAACGCACAGAAACCCTACACCTGACACTACAGTGACTAAACCTTACATTAAGGGCACCTCTGAAACCATCTCACGAATCCTACACCCCTACAACATCCGTGTAGCCCACAAACCCACAACTACGTTACGACACTTACTGACAAATGTTAAAGACGGGGAGGAAGCCAACAACAGACAGGGAGCAGTTTACAAGATCCAATGCTCCGACAGCCAGGCTTCTTACATTGGTGAGACTGGCAGAAACCTTAATACGAGACTAACTGAACACAAACGAGCCACGAGAAGTGGTGACGCTAACAATCACATCGCTTTACATCATCAACTGACTAACCACAACATTGACTGGGACACTGCCCAATGCTTAACCTACAGTACGAACTATTTTCAACGACTGACTCTGGAATGCTGGTACACTAACTTTGAACAAACGCCTTTTAACAGATGTCAACCACTACCGGCGCCTTACAAACGACTTATCCACGACGCAAACAAAACCAACAAACGGACTTCCAACAGACCGACTTAATTTGACTAACAATACACGGACGTCCAACTGACTACAATAGACGGATCAAAACCGACACCCGAAGAGATATTACAACTCCAGAAGATGAAAGGTCTGGCGCCTATTTCAGAGAACTTCGCGCCAAGGTAATATTTCGAGCGTAAAATTTTTGAGGGGAGATGTAGGATGATAAAGGAAGCACGCACCAAATTGTGATGCTAACAAAATTTTAAGTTTAGTGTGTTAACTTCCTGCACTTATTAATTAAATATGTCGTGGAGCACTCACAGTAACGAGGACCTGACAGCTGATTTCGTCGAAAGGTTTGACGAAGTAAACAAAGCCCTTGACGAAGTAAAAGAAGCCCTTGGAATAACGGACACCCGTTTGGATAAGTTAGAAAATTCTAACGAAAATTTCACTTTTTTGGCTCCCCCTTGGGGGCAGTCGGTTGGCTACTAAAATAGTGACCAGTGTGACGCGTTTAATTTTCGGCCTGGACAAGAGCCTCAAGCAGGACAGCAACAATCTCGCGTGTAATATAATGCACATGTCTCTGCCAATCAGGCATAAAATATTCATGTACGAGAAACACAATCAAGTGGAAACCGACAATCATGTGTTTTTTAATATGTAAATGAAACTTTGTGTTTTCAAATGTCAATTCAAAGAAACGGCAAGGTCGTTTTTTTTTTCTAAATTCGAAGCCAAGGGAAACCAGCATGTACCAATTCAGGACTGGTCAGAAGTCACCACAGACGAAACCACCAAAGCCATCCATAAGACCAGCAACTGGAAACCCGCAGGATGTGATGGCATGGCTAACGTCTAGCTCAAACATCTGACCAGCTCACACCCCGAATTAGCCAACGCCTACAACAAAATCCTCAAGAACCCAGAAGAGTCTCCAGAGTGGCTGACCGAGGGTGTGACTTTCCTGATACTAAAACCTGAAGACACAGAGAATCCTAAAAACTACAGGCCTATCACTTGCCTGCCAACTATGTACAAGACCTCAATCATTACAGAAAGGACCTAAATTTCTCTTGAAAGCAACAACCTGCTCCCCTAAGAGCAAAAGGATGCCACCGCAACAGCTATGGTTGCAAAGACCAGCTCCTCATCAACAAAGCCATCCTTGAGGAGATGAGATCCAAGACCTGCAGCCTCTCTACGGCCTGGATCGACTACAAAAAGGCCTTTGACAGTGAGCCCCATACCTGGATCATCAAGAGCCTTGAACTCTACAAGATCTGCCCCACTATCATCCCATTCATGTAGGAAAACATGAAGACGTGGAAGACAATCCTCCACCTAAAACAAGAAAAGGGCATGATGACTTCCAGACCTATCGAAATCAAAAGTGGCATCTATCAGGGAGACTCTGTCACCCCTAGCCTCGTGTCTTGCTCTTACTCCTCTAAGCTCCCTCCTGAACAAGAGTGGCTATTGCTACAACATCCCCCGTGGGAAGATCAGCCACCTCTTACATGGATGCCTTGAAGACCTACGTGAAAGATGACGACGAGCAACGGGCCTGCTAATAACCATCAAATCTTTCAGTGACGACTTAGGCACGGGGTTTGGATTGGACAAGTGCGCCAATGCCACCTTCAAGAGAGGGAGACTAGCCGACTCCAGTAACATTGAGCTCAATTTCAACAGCGTCATCCAGGACCTAGAATAGGAAGGTACCTATAAGTACCTTGGAGTGAGCAAGGGAGATGGAATCCAGCACTCTCAGATGAAAGAGAAGATCCAGAAAGAGTACTATCGCAGGATCCGGATGGTACTAAAGTCTGAGCTGCAAACAAACTGGAAGCCATTAACACCTTGGCAGTACCCGTGGTAACCTACAGTTTTAACATCATAAACTGGATGTTACAAGAGCTGGCTAAATTTGATAAAAAGCCAAGGAAGTTCCTGACAATGTACAAAATGCACCACCCCAAATCTGATGTAGACAGGCTGTACCTGCCCAGAATCGAAGGAGGTAGAGGGCTTATACAACTGGAGCTTTCCTACAAGACAACCAGTATCGGTCTTGATAAATACCTCCAGGAGACACAGGACATCCTTCTCCACTTTGTCAAAGACCATCAGAGATCCTTGTACTACATCAGCAGCCAGTCAATGAAGTTTAGCCGGGAACATGAAGTGCCTGCAATATCACATGTAGAGGATGAGGCGAGCACCACCTATCCCCACAAAACAAAGGCCAAGGCCAAACACCAGGGTCGCCAACAGCTCAGGTCCAAGTGGGAATAAAAAGTGCTCCACGGCAAATACCCACAGTGGGTGCAACAGGCTGATGTGGACCAAGACAAGACCCATAGATGGCTAAACGCAGTTGGCCTCAAGGCAGAAACCGAGAGTCCAATATCAAAGCCTCTCAACATGCTGGTACCAACATAACATTCTCAAAAAGCCTGATGTGGACCCAAAATGCGTACTGTGTAGCCATTTTGATGAAACCATTGACCACCTGGTATCTGGCTGCCGTGAACTGCCTAAAACTAAATACATTCACCGCCACAATAACACAGCTGCACACATGCACTGGAAGATCTGCAAAGAGTTTGGTATTGAGGTGAAGGATCGATGGTACGAGCATGAACCCAGGACTGTCACCGAGAAAAAAAATATCACCATTCTGTGGGACATGCCCATCCACACTGACAGAACCATCGCAGCTAATAGGCCGAACATTGTGCTACAGAACAAGAAGGACAAAACCTGCCTTCTCATTGACATGACGGTACCCCTTTGATGCCAACATCTCAGTCAAAACCACAGAAAAGCTCAACCAATACAAAGATCGAGGTAGAGAGAATGTGGGAGCTCAAGACAACAACCGTTCCAGTGGTTATGGGAGCCCTCTGTACCATCAAGAAGGGCATGGAAAGCTACATCAACAAATCCCTGGCAACACCAACATACACGAACTCCAGAAAAGAACTCTGCTTTCTACTGCCCACCTACTTAGGCGGGACCTCTCCATCAAGTACAATAATAATAATAATAATAATAATAATAATAATAACAATAACAATAACAATAACAATAACAATAACAATAACAATAACAATAACAATAACAATAACAATAACAATAATAATAATAATAATAATAATAATAATAATAATAATAATAATATGGTCAAACTCATGGAATAATTAACAGTCAGCGACCCTAAAAATTAGTTTGGTTTATTAGTTGACGAAATATCTGTGCCTGGGCTTACTATAAAATAGCTCGACACTTCCACCTGATAGCCTCATTTAAACCTATTGAAAGTATTGGATGTCACTTTAGAAATGTCACGCGATCCTAAAAATTATTTCGGGTATCTGTGATAAGACTGCAGGTCACGGTCTCAAATAGACTTGTCAACCTCGATAAATTCGTCGAATATGAACCCAAAATAATTTTTAGGATCGCTTAACATTCCTAACGAAACATCAAGTACTTTTCACATGTTTCATTGAGGACTTCAGTCGGAATTCGGTATCTAAACTTTGACATTCTGTACTAGAATTACTGTTACACGATCTCCTTTCTGCTCTTAAAAGGCTTTTATCTAAGATGTTGTGTCTATTCACTTTTGATCATAATCAATGTCTCATCCGGTTCTTGTTTACAATACATATGTTTTGGTTAATTGGAAAGTCAGTGTTTCTATTTTTCCGTAGTACAGTGCAAGATACACTGTAGAGCATGATACATATTGAAAACAGAGAAAAAAATACACTTTCATCTCAACAGGCCTGTTTCGTGATCAATGAAACTGTTGCGTTACTTGAACAAATGTTTTGCAACACCAGGTATTTGTTGCACTGAATAGCAGAAAAGTTCCTTGTTTTTGTGTGATCTCATCATTCATTTTATTGATGTGTGGTTTCTATTTCAATATGCCGTCGGGCTGGGACTGCGCGGTTGCCATTTTAACGACAGGCTCTTTCGGCCCGACTAACACCGGAGTGAGTGAGTGAGTGACACATTTGCATATCGGAGTCCCCATAACAAACTTTGTTTCAACGCTTCGCGTTACCACTCGTTTAATAAATAATAAATAATAATAAATTATGAATGATCGCATTGAAAAATTAGCTATGAAAGAAGCATTTATCACTCTAAAGGATCATAAACCAAATTTTTCCGACCATCCAACGTGTCGCCTAATAAATCCATCGAAGTCGGAAATTGGTACAATTAGCAAGCACATCCTAGACGACATTAACACCTGTATTATCACGAGCACGAGAATAAACCAGTGGAAAAACACCGCCAGCGTCCTGAAATGGTTTAACAGCTTGGAGAACAAGAGCTCGCTCTCGTTCATATGTTTTGACGTTTGTGAGTTCTATCCCTCAATTACTGAGAAGTTGCTTTCCAAAGCGCTGGACTTTGCCAC
>OMLO01002971.1_pt1 | contig 13898 bp, 7 predicted proteins | sample 1674811 | NCBI WGS metagenome assembly OMLO01 (sample SAMN06265003, study PRJEB25207) | coral metagenome | isolation source: Coral host | place: Mexico:La Bocana,Puerto Morelos, Mexico | collected 2008-11-13
ATCTGGGTAAAACACTCCTCCGAATAACTCGCGAATGAAAAACAGCAGAGACCTAATTCTTGGCGAAGTTGTTTATACGTTTATCATCTATCATATCCCTTATTCGTGACTTTCTTTATCGAATGGTTACGATTTTTAGGGTTGATCACATGATAGGTGAAAACCAGCAATTCGTCCCATGCTAGAGCGCAATCATCTCGCTCCGGCTAGACTCTTCGCGGTCAGAATTCTTAGGCGTGGCTACCAAGTTTTTGTTCATGTTGTCTTACATGACATACTTATCCATCCAAGTCAAAATGGCGGACCATGATATGTCTCCTCTTCACGGTAAAAAACCTTGTCGTGCTTGTACAAGTTTTAAATCGTGGATGAAGCAGGAAAACAGAAAGAAAAGCACTGCGGTAAGCTTTTATCTTACAATGAGATTGAAAAAGTCGGAACACAGACATACCAAACAAGCCTTGGACGGAGCAATTTCGAAATTGATGTCCACTATTGCATCATATTAATTTTTATTGTGAATTTCACAACAGTTTAAGCTACATCATGTACCTTCTGCTACCTATCTTGCCTGATAATTGAAATCAGCCCTTCATTTAAGAGCTTAAGTAGATTCCTGATAGAGGATCTCCTCGATACAATACTATAACACTCATTTACATGTTTGTATAGCCGTTTGCATGTACATGTACAGTGTACAGTATCGACTTTCAGTTCTTCAGGCTTTAATATGAAATGAATCTATGTAGTCTTAAACGAAGTGAAGTTATTGATCATGATCGGCAAAACCAACTGATTTGTTTTGGAGGATACAGACTGAAAATCCCAGTCTCTGGAAAGGTTGTGTTTAGATCAAAGGAAAATGCCATTTAAAATATATACTAATGTTTAACCAGTAAACGTTTTTGATAGTATGGATGTTACCAAGAGGTTCCTTCAGACAATGATTTGATCTGGACCCCCTACTAGACTTCCCTAGTGGATCCCCTTTTGGACCCCATCTTGACCCCTTTTGGACCCCTGTTGAGTGTCAATTGAGATGTTGATCTAGTGTGGACCAAGTGTCGGCCAAGTATGGATTGAGATGTCAATTCATTGTTGATATAGTTTTGATTGAGGGTTGATCAAGGGTAGCCTTTAGTACACATGTGTTCTGGTGTTCGGTAACACTGCCTGAAAAAAAGACAATGACATCTTTTGTTGCAAACTGGCCTCTTTGTAAGTCAGTCTTTTAATAAAAAAAAGAACAGTTTGCTTTGCCACTTCTTGGACATTCAATGCAAATATTGCATCTTCATGCAGGGTAGTAACAGCAACACATCTCAAGCACAAGAGACAACAACTCAAGAAGAAACCACTGTAGAATGTCCTCTTGATAGGGAAGAACTTGGTCGATCAACATGGAACGTTCTTCACACAATGGCTGCTTATTATCCAGACAATCCAACACAAGAACAGCAATGTGACATGTCTAGTTTTGTAAAACTGTTTTCCAAATTCTTTCCTTGTGAAGATTGTGCCTCACATCTCAGGGAAAGGTAAACTTAGCTTTGTACTGTTTCTTGTGTAGTTTATTTCCTCTGTATCATCTATATTTATGTCTGACTCGTAGCAGATTTAGAAAGCTTAACTCAGAGCTTATACTGAAGTCAAAACACTGTTTTGAGCAAGCCTGCTCATTTTGTTCTGGTTGTAAGTTGTTTTGTGCCAGCTGACTAACATGTTCAAGAATTAACTAACAGTAATCTTTAATTAACATAGGTGGAGACACGTACATGTACATGTAGAAGAACAGGGGGTGCTTATTTCAAAAACCCCTTCAAATTAGAGGGTGGGGGGGGGCAGTTGTAGACTTAGTTCTGAATAAATCAGACCACTTTGGCCATGTTGGCAGTTGTGGTTGAAATTTCATCTAGTTTTCTGGAGATACTTTGTGACTGAATATGGCACTGGTTTTTAATTTGTCAGTACCAGCCAAAGTCTTTGTGTGGTATTGCCATAGGTCAGGAACATTCCTCTAACTATGAAGTTTACTTGGTAATATTCTCAGTGCTCGCAATTTATTCGATATTAATAATAAGCATTTGTTTCTTGCTTGGCAAGCTGCATGAATATTTTTTATTTTGTATATTTTTAATGAACGCAATTTAAAGAAAAATAACTGTTTTTCTACACAAGCCCACCAAAATGCCCCATTATTTTTCAAGTTAGTATATTTCTTGTCTTGATTGTAAAAGAGATTTTGCAAATTTTTGTTATTTGAATATTAAGGTTACAAACTCACCCTCCTGACACAAGCAACAGATACAACTTTTGTCAATGGATGTGCCATATGCACAATGAAGTAAACAGAAGGATTGGGAAAAAGGAGTTTGATTGTTCAAAAGTTGATGAGCGCTGGCTTGATGGGTGGAAAGATGGATCATGTGACTAACAAGGGCATCAAAGTAAGTGCAATTATGTGTTTGAGAACCAGCATATAAACAAAATGCACTTTAGTAATAAAAATGCTACAAACAAATTTTGGATTCATGCAGTGATAAACATCTTATTTCTTCCATTCTTCCAACAAAAACACAACACTGTCAAACCGGCAGGTGATGACAATGTACCAAATCATCAATAATAATAAATTATAGTATGTATTGTGGCTGTGTCTCAAGATTCTCATTACAAGTACTATATATAACAATTAGTTTAAGGAGAATTTACATTTTATGCCCGTCACTGTCATAGTTTCACAGTGGTACTTGCTGTTACATCCATGACTTGTTTTCCAAGCAAGTGAATTTTTCTTCAAGGCCGGTTTCTGGACTTGAGATTGAGCAGTCTGAGTTAGAGCCTGGGTCAGGGTCTTTGCATTGTGTTCTTGAACAAGTCACTTGACTGTCACAGTGCGTCCCTCAACCCATTTGTATAAATGGGTACCAGTGAATTTCAAGCTGGGGATAACCCTGCATTGGTCTAGCATGCCACCCAGGGGGGAGTAGGATTACTCCTAATTGCTTCATGCTACAGAAACCAGAATAAACTCTAGCTGTATGGAATGATGGCCTAGTACAGACTTTTTTTTTTTATTTTCAGTAAACCCATCTTAGCGACTGTTACACCCGTTTGATTCATAGAGCCCATATGGCAATTTAAGGTTTTAAATCTAGATGACCTTGATCTTGATTGATGGCTTGACTTGCGAGCAAACCAATGCACAGCTGACCCTTGGAAACAGAAGAATCCATTGTTGGAAAGGATTCTTTGATGCACCATGATCCTAGTGATCTTGGATTAATCTGCTTGGCAAGTCTTAGATTTTCCCAAATAAATGCACCCATAGCTTGCTTAGTGATTCCACCACAAAGTTAACAGAATAATAAAGCAATTGGACAGTTCATGTTCTTACATCTAACTAATATACACCAGAATCAATCAAAAATTGATAGAGGAAAAGAGTGTGAAGACTTTTTTTCCACTTGACACCTAGCTTACTCACGAGAGGTTATCCCTTGGTAAAAATGTATATTATATTACACTACTTGACAATGCAGACAACATATGTATGCAACTCTTTTTCTTTTTCTTTGAAGATGACCATGCTGTGAAGATAAACCAGAACCAGGATGGCTCCATGCACCTCCTTATCGCCAGCTTTGCTAACACCTCTGGCATAACTCATATGTATGGACAAGACAGTATAATGCTCCTCCCACAAGGAAACTGTGGGAAAAAAGAAACTGCAAATTATTGCAAAATAATAATCGACTCTAAGAACTAGGACATTTAAAATGCTCTTTTAGAATACAACAAGTCAAGAGAAAAAGAGCCCACTAATTAAAGGGACTTGGAAACACTGTTTGGAATCGCATCGAAAATGGAAAACATATCACATTCTCAAAAAGTGAATTTCCCTGACTTCTAAAACTTCTCGCTGCGGTGATCAGACACTTGATTTTCTGGAATTGCCTGGCGTGGTCCACGAAACAATTACACCTTTTAGTCCAAGCCCTGCGTTTCGGGAGTAAAATAGGAAATAGTGGGGTTTGGAAGGATGGGAGCTCAGTCAGTGTTTTAAGTTATTTTAAACACAGTCAAAATCACTCGTGAATTAAAGGAAACCTGAAAACAGCAACAATTAAAAAAAACCAAAAATCTTTATTTGGTTCCTAAATTTAAGTTTTTACAAAACGACTTTACTAAGATAGAACAAGATATGAAAACACCAAAGAGCTAGACCTAAACCATCAAAGGACAACGATGTTAAGAATGGAGAAGGTTAACACAGATTGCAAACGACGAACTTGAAAAATTTAGGCTAAACGTATTTTCAAAATGCGCATGTCGTGATGAAGCTCCTTATAACTTGGTGGTGTTCCCCAATCGAACACGCCTAAAATGGCATTCACTATGATTCGGAATACAATTTGAATAGGGTTTTTTTTCAAGGAAACAAAAGATATCTAGATACGTTTATTTAAACACGATGATGTATAAAGTTGAAAGCTAATGGTCTAAGTGTCAACAACTCTTCGCGCTGTTTATCTTAAAATGCAAAGACCTGAATGGTGATCGCAGTTATGTACACATCTTTACATAAATTCACTTATTTGAAACGGTTATTTCTAGCCATCTGTCGAAAATTGGTTATCTGATATAACGTCACTGGAGGCAATGGTTAATTACCAAACATAACCAGTTTATCACGAAAACCATCATTGCGTTATTACAATTGTGTCATAAATCAGTTAATTTGCTTAAAAAAAAGCCATTTAATTTGATATGACAATTGCATCGCAAAAAGTTAATGATTATTGCATAACGCCATTTTACCTAAAATTGGTAATGTTAAAAAAACAAATATTTCGGTAATAATATTTACCAAGCTGCCTGTTAGCGAGGTTATTATAAAGCCACTATTCGCTGACATGGTTTAAGATGCCAAGGTTCCGGTTATCTGATAGCTAATAAATCTGGATGTTATCACTTAAAAATGCGCCAGTCATCGATTTATTGTGTCTGTGATCTATGGACTTCACAAAAGCAATATGATTCTATATTTAAACGTCAGACAGCCGCCTTAATTAACGGGTTTATAATTCTGCTTTTCAAAATGAACTGCAGTTGTTTACTCGTATGCCCGTACTTCGGATGGGAATTGTCACAAGTCAACCAATTTAAGAAACGTACGTCTGAATGGTAGTCTGTGCGATATTCATCAGATTCAGTCTCAGTATCGAAAGGAGAGAAATCTGTAAGTGTTTTACGCGATAAATGTTTGTTTTGAGCTTATTTGATTTGTCTTTTGCAAGCCTCTTCGTTGCTTTTGCACGGCTTTGAGGTTTTGAATTGAAATTCAGAATATTTAAAGAAGCTATGTCACGTTTTGCTCATCTTGAGAAGTTTAGCCTAAATTTTTCAAGTTTTTTTTTTGTAATCCTTGTCAATTTTCTCCATCCTTAACCTTCTTTGTTTTCTTTATGGATCATTGTTATCTCTTTGTTTCCTTTTCCTATCTTATTAAACTACTTCCTTCAGGTTTCCTTCAATTTAAGATGATTTGGCGTGTGTACAAAATAACCCAAAATGGTGTGATTGAACTATTGAAGGTAGATACCAAACTCTAGAAAGCTTGCTGCTCATACTGTTACAGTCGAACCTCTGGTTACGACCACCTCTCCTCAGCGACCAGTTTTCCAAAATACCAAAAGTTTGCAAGTCAAATCACTATATTTGGAACCTCTTGTAAGCGACCATTTGTCGTAAGCGACCGCGACCACTTTTGTAATTTTCCTTGATTTTTAACCTCCCGTAAGCGATCAGTTGACAAATAATGAAGCGAAGAATGGATAATAAGGTGTGGTAACATTATTGTATTTCTGGCTAGTACAAGAAACCGAAATTTCTCAAAGGGAAGAATTGGATTTTTTTTCTCAAAATTGACTTTTACATGAATAAAACGTTGCATCGGCATTGGCGCATGGGTCTCGGCAGTTATCATATTCTAATGAGGAAAAATTTTGATCCATTATGGTCTAAGCTCTGTCAAGCGACCACCTCCCTTAAGCGACCACCTCCACTTGACATTTTGGGTGGTCGCTTACGGGAGGTTCGGCTGTAGTTGTCTCCAAATTCAGATTGTAGATCGGTTCACTAGACTACCCATTTTACTTCGTTATCATCATCTACTTGCAAGCATGGTAAAAAAATTTGTAAACTACCTTACAGTCTAGCTGCGTAGACATCGAGGCGTTTCTAGCCGACAACATCCATCTGAAATAGCTGTCAAGACCGATGTTGTGATAGATAGAACTAATTTAGTCCTTCAGCGGGAAAATCTGGCATTTTCATTTTCAAACTAGGGCAAACATTGCACTGAGTTAAAGATAAAATATCGGGGTTTTGCGGAAGAAAAACTATAATCAATTATCATGAGGAAGTAAAAATCGAATAATCTATTAGAACAATTTCGGTACATTAAAATTCAGCCTTAAACAATAGACCTCAGCACGAGGCTCTGGGGAATAAACCCCACAAACTCTGTAGTTGTTCCCCAGAGCCTCGTGCTGAGGTCTATTGTATTAGGCTGAATTTTAATATATAGAAATTAGTCTATTGTTTTGGTATAAAAAAATCAAGTGTCGTTCAAAACTTAAGTTAAATCATCTCCACAGACGCTTGCGACTGGCTTGAAGCCGCAAGTAACTCAAATCAGAAAAGGTAAAAGTTCGTCAATATTTTGTTGAAACCATTTTGCTAACCAAAGGGATTTATGAACTTTTTTACTGTATACAATCTCTGCAACTGGGTAAAAGAACTTTAAAATTTTTATGCATGGCTTTTTTTAATTGTTATGAAGATATAACGATAGAACTAGATTGCACCAGTAACTTGGTTGCATACGCTGAAAGAAAATATGAATGTTTCAGAAGAAGAAAACTGTTGTGCCCGTGAATTTATTCTGCTTATGGGTATTACACCACTTTTAGCAGACTTTGAAACAAGTGAGAAAAAAAATATAAAATTGTATCAAAACAGAAGTTACCGGCTTAGACTTGAATTTTTAAGTGACTAAAAGTCCAAACGTTCGATTTCAAATTTCCAGTGTTCTACGCAAGTAGAGTCAGTAAAAGTTTTGAACATTTATGATTAGAAATAAGACTGTGTTCCCGTGAGAGAAATAAATGAGTGTAACTTAATGATTCAGCGACGACGGCTTTGCATTGTACCAATCGATTGTAAATTATTTGTGCAATAAAACATCAAAAGTTCAAAATTAAACCTGCGTGTGACATATAATTGTTAGTGAACGGTTTCACAGATATTAAAATATACGGATCGCTATTCTTTTATGTGGAAAATTTAAGTGGATAAGGCCGCATGATGTCCGTGTAAACTTCACTAAGTGCCTCTAAGCCATGAGCTGAAATATAACACAAGTCACAACAGCAGTTCTACCGCAATGACGTGAGGCGCAAAACGTCTATTTGTCTTTCACGAATGCGACGACGTGAGTATTTTATAATAATAATTATTTTTTTTATCTTAGACAATCAACCAGTTTCCTGCGATTAATCGCAACCAATATGTTTTAGGGGAAAACATAGAGATTCGAACCAGCCTTAGTCACAATAATTGTCAGTTCTACGCGGTCGACCAAACCTGATGATTGATCTTTGTCAGTAATTGATAAAAAATTGATGGCGTTTTCCGGATTTTAATTGCTAAAAGTTGACCTGACTAAAAGAAGAAACAGCCTTGTGAAAGCTAATTACGCTAAAAGCCTGCAGAAATGTGCATCAAAAGATCCGCGTGGTGCTGAAATGTTCTTTCTGTGTTCCAGACATAAGTTTGTGGTTTATTCGTAAGGGGTCTAGCCGCCGGCTGCAAATAGGAGAAGTGTGCTTTAATGCTCGTGTTATTTAAATATTTGTCTTTGAGTTGTCTGTCTCGTTACGTTGTTAGAAATGTCTTGCTAGAGTGCGTCTTGACACACGAAAAACCGGGACGAAAAATCACTAGTTATCCTCCGCTTATGGACTGCTCCACGGAACAAAAATTATTCCAAAAGCGAGACCAAGCTTAGTTACGAGATCATAGCAGCAGAAGCGTGAATCCCACCAGAATTCTAGAGAGAGATAGAGAAAGAGAAATCAACTTTGAAACACCACTATCATCAGATGGGGAATTAGATTTAGTTCCGTCGGTGGAGTCTACACCACACCGTAAAAAGATGTGGTGAGTTTATTGATAAATTGGTTAGACAATGATTTAAAAAACTGAGAAGACGATATATAAAAAGGGAGGCATGGTTTATCGCAATTAAATTGTTCATAAACTAGATGCCAAGAAACGATACGACGTCATCTATCAATTAATCTGTAAGCAGAGCATAATGGCGTATAGGTATTACCACTTTTGTTTATCGTTTTATCTTTCTCGCAGGAGAGAGTCTTTCTCCATTCATCGATGTTGCGCCTTCTGACTTACAACCGAGTAAATCATCAAAATTCTGGAAATCGCTTTCATCCGGCTTTCAGCAATAGCATCGTCAAGAAGTCCTACAGTAAACTGATAAGAAGAGAAAAGCATAATATTTTCTAATCACCATTGCTACAAACTGGGAAACAAGACAAGGCAATTCGAAGGTAATGCAAGAAAACGCAGGTTGGTGGGTCGAGCTCGTCGTAGAAGTCGCAATATTTGTCATAGGGCTAGCAGGTAACATTTCTGTATTGATTATAGTCCATGAAAAGAACGCCAGGAAGACAATTCATGGAATATTTGTCTCGTGTCTGGCAGTGGCGGATTTGGTTTTGCTGTGTTTTGACTCGCCTGTTTCCATTCTAGAAAGATTTGACATAACTTCTAAGACATTCAACTGCAGGGTTCATCTAATTGTGGTAACAACAGGCTACAATGCAGGGCTTTTTACCATCACATCCATGGCGATGCATCGCTGCCACGTTGTGACTCATCCGTGGAGACCGAAGTTAAAACGTAAAGGAGCAATAATTTGGGTGTCGCTGATTTGGCTGGCAGCTTTCATTCTGGTTATTCCGCTCATCGTGGTTAATAAACCAACGGAAATAGGCTGCGAAGAATTTTGGCCCACGCTTAGTCACAGCCAAGCGTACACTGTGTCACTTATGACAATTCAATACATTATGCCGCTACTCATTACAGCGATTTGTTACATACGAATATGGCTGTTTTTGAAACATCGACCTGCTTTGCCCAATAACAGTGGTTTAACAACTGCAAGGGAAACTCCTGGAGAAGAAAACACAAGAGAAAGCATGGTAATACTCAAGACTGTTGCTGTTATAGTTTTATTGTTCTTGGTTCTTTTATTGCCCACTCAAGTGGCTTGGATGTTGTTGGATTTCAGAAATATTTCCTACAACGAGCTCTGGTTTGCTTCTGACATTCTAACAAGGCTGCATAGCTGCTTAAACCCAGTTGTTTATGGCGTTATGAATAAACAATATCGCCGTAGTTACGGCATATTTTTATCGCGCCTGTTCTGCTGCAAACGTTCTTCGAATCTCGAGCTGGAGTCGTCACCATAGGTCAGGGCATAGTCATGTGACCGGTCGTACGAAATATTATGGGATGTGGCATGCCCATTTACAAGGAAATCAAGAATGGCAGTCATTGATCAAATATTTTAATCAGCGAGTGTAGAATATTTTATTTAACTCAGGGAAAACTGCCTACTGTCGGGAGACTTTATTTTAGCTAAAAATAAAACACAGTTTTGGCTGCTAGAACCTGCACATTTGATCCAAATGGAACTTAAAATGTTGATTTGACTCAGAAACACAGTTTTGACTACTTCCAGCTGTATAAAGTAGAGTAAAATTCCAAAGCGATACCGGCGACACCTAAATGTCACTGCAAGAGATGATTTGCCTGACTTTGAGCTTAGTTTAACACTCCCGTGACAAGAAGAAATAATAGGACTACAGAAACGTTTACTAGAGTACAATTATTATTATCACCCGAGGTTGAGCAAAATATCATGATTTGTCAGTGGTGAACAGATTAATTTTTTTCTGAAGCCGGAGGCTGGGGAAAATACTGAGACACAGACAAATCACGATAATCAAACTCAATAGTCGATTTATCATTCGATCACCAAGTTTTTCATATTTAAATCACTCTCTCGCAGCTCAGGAAGCAATCTCTCCTCGCTTTTTACGTAAGAACTAGGGTTAGATACATTATTCTCGAAAATTTGAGCATTATACGTTTTAAGCGTCACCCTCTGGCAAAACAACAGCATCCGTATGCTTAAAATTATGCTCTAGAAGTAGCGTTATGCTCGACTGATCTTGGTTTTATTTGATACCCTTTTCCATGCAGTAGCTCTTGCGAACAAAACGCTGGCACTCGCTTTCAACTGAAGCGAAAAATGAAATCCATACGTGGGCCTCCGCAAGAAAAGCAACCACCGGGTTTCGTGAGGTTTAGTATTAGACTGACATCGCTTATTTTCGGTCCTTGTATTGAATAAAGTAATTGGTGCAGATATGTTGGACAATAGTGTGCTTCTCTTCTACTCGTTGTCCGAGTTTGAGAAATGAAAAAACGGGCGTATTCATTAGGGCTGCGAAAATTTCTATCTTCTCATGGAAACTTTTCCTTTTCTCCCCTCCTTACTTTGATACAACTCCTTAATGACTTTATTGTTATTAATGAAAAATTATGTACCGAAGTGGAGGTGAATAATAATGGTATTTACATAGCCCCAAGGCAATTATCGACCACTATTTACCTCCACTTGGGTGAATAGTTGTTTTAGTGAAAACCACACATGCTGAATAATTAAAGGACTAAAAGATTACTTTGTTTCAAAATCTCTGCTTGAAGGGAAATACTACATTGATAACTACCTCCGAGTTAGCCAATCAGAACGCGTGAAAATCCCTATTCACTTGTATGGAATATACTAATGGGGTTAATCACTTGACTAGTAGTGAAAGGAGGAGAAACAATTTAAAGTAATGTCAGTATCTGATCTGAAACAAGTCAGTTTTGCCAATTCTCAAATGCAGAAGGTTATGTTTTTAATACAAAAAATGGAGTTTTTCTTTCGGTTAGAGTCAGTCAATGTCATTCTTGTTCTGATAAAATCGTTTGATACCCAGGCGTCTTTTTTTTTCAGATAATTATTCCAATTCAAATTATACAGTAGTGCTAATGTTATGGCAATCAGTCCAACTTTAAAAAATGTGAACAAATATTGAACATAAATAAGTCATTTCCACAACAAACGGACGACTTTCTCCCATGGGATAAATATTAGCACCTTACAGCTGTTGTACTTTTTTCAGTTTCTGATTAACAGAGAAGCCCATGAACGAATGCTTGTCAGCCTTTATGCCATATGAGTGACAGTGCATATCTTTTTAAAACGAGTCCCTTTTAAGTAGTGTATGTAGAGCAAATGTTGGGCCAATAATTTTCACTCTTGAGAAAACCAATTAAAACTAGCGAGTAGAAGAAAGATGGCAATTTGCGTGGACAAGGATAACCAGCCGTTGGAAGTCGGGAATTGAAATAGTTATCATCCTTTGCAAACACCCAAAACTTCTCCTATCTGAAATCTTAAATTTGGATTTTTTTAAAATAACTGCGACTCGCGGATATAATACTTATTCCTTCCAGGTTTGACCAAAACGTGGGGTTGCGTGTGGGGGCTGGGGCGCTCGCAGCCTTGAATATGGTGCTCGCAGTGCGAGCGACAGTCAAAACCGAATGCCAAGAAAAAACAAGATAATAGTCTTTTTTTCTCAAAAACGTCAGACACAATGGAAAAGCTAATTTTGCCACTTCTAATAGTTAAGTCGAGAATTCTGGGTTTAATTTCACGAGGAACAATATGTTTTGTTCAAAATGACACAGCTATTATCCTACCTTGCGACAGTGATCGATGCCCGAATTGCAGAATGCGGGCGACCCATTTTTTGGCGCCAAATAAAAAGCACGAAGACACAAAATATTTTTATTCATATTTTTTTCCCTTTTTACAATCCATGTTACAAATTCCTTTCTTTGAGTATTTAATCCTTTTTTCAGTGACAGACGCTGCACGGCTTCAATGCCTTTCCTGTTAACATGCATTTGAGTCAGGACTGTACAGTCTTTCTCGCCTGCTGAAGTATGCAGGAGTCAGCTTCACATTATCCACGACTCTATAGGCCTCTATCATAGTGTTAAGGTTTTTTTTTAATCACTAAGCAAATCCCTCGTTTATGACAAGAATAATAAAGAAATAAAACGGAGAGAACCACACGGCCGTGGCTAAAAGCGCATACTGGATGCTCCCTACCCTTATTCAGAACATTTTCAATATTGATGCTCTAGAACGCCATTACTTGTGTCCTGAGACGAAAATATCTGACAAAAATGTTTGGCAAATTGAACATTATTTTGATGCTTGTTTTCCTTATAACTGAAGAATTAGAGCCAGATACACAAAAGGCTCAGCCATCGAGAGTCCTCATTAATTCACCTCTACAATGTGCTAGGACCCATAGCGATGCAACATCAATTCCCTTGCTGCGGATACTGTGGAATTTGGTGTTCCTGATCGTCATTATTGACTGCTTGAGTTATCACGTGATGATCCAGTGGAAATTGTGGTGGTGCCCGCTCAACAGCTGACGAGCGACAGCAGGCAAGCATGCGCGATACAAATATGACGTAACTAAGACGATATTGTTTGTTCATAACACCATAAACAACTGGGTTTAAGCAGCTATGCAGTCGTGTTAGAATGTCAGAAACAAACCAAAGCTCATCGGAGGAAATATTTCTGAAATCCAACAACATCCAAGCCACTTGAGTGGGCAATAAAAGAACCAAGAACAATAAAACTATAACAGCAACAGTCTTGAGTATTACCATGCTTTCTCTTGTGTTTTCTTCTCCATGAGTTTCCCTTGCAGTTGTTAAACCACTGTTATTGGGCAAAACAGGTCGGCTTTTCAGAAACAGCCATATTCGCATGTAACAAAACGCTGTAATGAGTAGCGGCATAATGTATTGAATTGTCATAAGTGACACAGTGTACGCTTGGCTCTGACCTGAAGTGGGCCAAAATTCTTCGCAGCCTTTTTCCGTTGGTTTATTAACCACAATGAGTGGAATAACCAGAATGAAAGCTGCCAGCCAAATTAGCGACACCCAAATTATTGCTCCTTTACGTTTTAACTTCGGTCTCCACGGATGAGTCACAACGTGGCAGCGATGCATCGCCATGGATGTGATGGTAAAAAGCCCTGCATTGTAGCCCATTGAAGCCATCACCGTGAGATCAACCCTACAGTTGAATATCACAGAAACTATGTCAAACCTTCTTAGAATGGAAACAGGCGAGTCAAAACACAGCAAAACCAAATCCGCCACCGCCAGACACGTGACAAATATTCCGTGGATTGACCTTGTAGCGTTTCTCTGATGGACTATGATCAACACAAAGATGTTTCCTATAAGCCCAATGACGAATACTGTGATTATAATAGTCACTGATATCCACCACTTCCAGTTTTTCTCCATTATTTTGTTTTGTATTGTACCGTATTGTAATCCCTATCAATTGCGTTTATGAAAAGCCGAGTGTTCTGTTGTTACTGTTCTGTTGGCTGTGTACTCAGCTTTGAAAAAATTAACGTCCGACAAGCCTTACAAGTTGGCTCGAGTGTAATTTTAATGATAAAATTCACGATAATTATAATTGATATAATATAATCAGTGTTCACTTGTCCATGTAGCAATCACCGTTTGAGTAGGCTTATTAGCGGCCTCCGTAGCGATCTTTTGTTCTATTTGTTTAGCCGAGTTCGATCATTGCCCCCCCCCCCCCCCCACCTACATATGTGCATGTATATATCTATGTTTTT
>OMLO01002972.1_pt1 | contig 13897 bp, 8 predicted proteins | sample 1674811 | NCBI WGS metagenome assembly OMLO01 (sample SAMN06265003, study PRJEB25207) | coral metagenome | isolation source: Coral host | place: Mexico:La Bocana,Puerto Morelos, Mexico | collected 2008-11-13
CAAGGCTCGGTTACATTTGAATTTAACGCATGCTCAACAGGTAAAGTCGAGGCGGCTCGCAGAGGTCCCTTCCTCTTTCCGACTTATCTAGGAAGATCGAAGGGCCTCTGCTCGCAGGGTATTTTTATGGCAGACTTATCGAAGGTAAATCGTAAATGTTATATCTAATGTACACGATTTCTACACTGTTGTTTTTGGTAGTGCGCGAAGCTAGTCGAGTACTGACAATGATGTTCATTTCTCAACGATCGTTGAACGAATTCAGAAACTTTTCACCATGTGCAAATCTTAGGGTTACTGCTATAGAAAAATTCACTGCCTGACGAGTGAATTCCATGTTAAATTTCACGCGAAAAACTGATATCGCACGAATCGCGAATTCCTTTCCCTGCAATATTTCTTTATCACTCATTTTACTTTCCCCTCTATATAGTCTTACAATTCCCAGTGACCTCAGGTACTTCAATTGGTCCTCAACAATATATTGATATAACAGGGGCAGATTTAGGAAGGAGCTGTGAATTGGGTGACTAGCCGTCCCCCCTTTTTAAATAAGTCAAAAACAATGAAATAATCTGTGAATAATGTAGCAGAAATGAAGAAAAGGTACTTCATTGTATTTTCTACGTTGTAGGATTGCTTGTAGTGTTGCTTTGTGTAACAGTTTTTAATAAGATTCAAATTCTCAAACTGAAACAATTTCGAGTGAATATGCGCCATTAATACTATATCCATTCCACCACGTTTGAAAAGTTTCAGAACCGCCCCAGTATAAGATGCGAATTAACAACTAACGTATTTAACAGGGAATCTATTAGGTTTTATTAGCATTAAAGCAATTCAGTACTCCAAGCAGACAATTTTCTGAATAATAAGGCTTTGTTCTGTTTTCAAATCGACCACAGGTAACAAAGATAAGCTTCTTTTAGGGCTTCCTCGAATTTACGCCCAACACAATATTGGTAAGGGATTTTTGGCTCCGCGCGAAAGTAAGGTGCGTTCACGACAGTTGGGCGATCGTCCCCACACTGGATCGACATAGTTGCGTGGCCCATGCAATGTGGATTTGCACATCGTGGAAAGCTTCAGAGGCGTTCAACGATCGAGGAGAAATAACAAAAAACGATGTGTACTCGGCCATCTTTGCGCGTCACCAAAAACAACAGCGTACGTAGAAATCGTCTATATTGACTATAAAGTTACGATATAACTTCAGTAAGTCCACCGTGAAAATTGATCGAAGAGAATTTTTTTCTAGCACCCATTTTTCTGAAACTCTCCATGAAAATCTCTCGGTGGTACTTGCCAAGCAACTACGACGAAAACCAAGAAGAAAACAAAAAAAAAAAAATATTTTTCAGGTTAATCAGCGGAACGGAATTAGAGCATTTCTGGAACTGGTTCGGTAAGAATAAGTGCCCAGGGACTCTTCCGCGCTTGAAGAAAACATCACTGTCCCGAAAAGATTGTATCGTCGCGACTAGAGGCAGGGAGATTGGAATCCGAGAGAGAGAAGGAACGGAATGTCTCATATTGCAACTAGATAATCCAGTAATCAGTTGTTCAACTAGTTATCTTTCATTCAGTGCACAGATCGGCTGAAACACTGGTAACCTAAGTTAAAGAGCTTGTTACCGATATTCCCTATTTCGAGTAATCAATTTGCTTGGATTCCTCGGCTTAAGGTATTTGTTTAAACCAGACACCTATCATCAAGATATGATATGGCGAAATATTTACTAACGTCCTCTTCTCCAAAAAAGCAATGCTACTGGTATGCAAACTTCTCGGCATAAGTAAATTATGCAGACGAGAAAGTGAAAGGAAAAAAACCAAATGAGAAAAGTGACTTACTGTCTGGCTTCTGCTATATTTGAATGCAGTAAATAGATGAAGGATGAATTCGTGGACGGAAGGAAAAACGTTGCGCACTTCTAAGAAAACTTCTGACCGCCCGTGATCATAGGATGCCCACAAAGCGCCAAAAGACATAAACATGCTTTTGAAACACAACATTTGAAATGCAAACCAATACTCGCACATCACGCGTGCGTGTCATTCAGTCGCACAGCGGCATTTTATCGGGTGACGGTAGTTACGTGGTGTCTCAGGACATATATTGGTTTGAGACCATATATGGTAAATGTTTACATAAAAGAACGAATCAACGATCAAAAAACTATATGCACAGGGGGGGTCACCAGTAACACCACGTATCTAGGCGGGTGACATATTATGCATCACCGATCAAGTCATGTGTTTTGACTAATTGTGGTCCAACGTTTTGCGAGATTACACTTGCGATCTAACTGGGTCTCCTGAATGTTGGTTATTTTGTCTCATTTTTTCACATTATCAAGAGCAATACTACCAAAACTTCGCCTGGGAGTGTGCCAAATGAATTCTGAATAAACTACCTCTAGAAAAAAACAATACTTTAAGTTCGATTACATTAGTTTCACGAGGTCCACACACCGCGTCATGTGAGCTTCATGGCTTCAAACCATGTACTACTACTACTACTACTACTACTACTACTACTACTACTACTACTACTACTACTACTACTACTACTACTAATAATAATAATAATAATAATAATAATAATAAAAAAATGTAACTCTGACCATTAAATATCTTAATGAACTGAGAATATACGAACAGTCTGAAATATTATTTGTCCGTCTCCATCGCAGACGGCAATTTTTGGACGAGTTTTGTTTTACTCTAATATTTCTCTCATTTCGGTGGACCAAAAAATGGCAGAATTGGGAGGGTAAAATAGCACTTGGTACATGGCATGGAGTTTCATCAAGTTAATCCAGCGAAAGAACAATGTTAACTTTCTCTTTCAAATGATTGCAGTGTAATTTTTGGGCTTCTTTCAAAAACTGCCAAATTTTAGGGCACCAGACAAAGTGACACAAAGGTCAAAACACGCCATGCCTTGCTCTAAATACTGAGATTTCTAAGTTGCAAAATGCGGAGAACGCTGCAGCTAGAGTTACATTTTCATCTAAGCTCAGCCATGTTGCCCCTGTACTCTATGAACTTCACTACCAGTGAGATTTCTTTATACATACTTTAATTGCTTTTTAACCTTTGCTTGGTCAGTCACCCAAGTACAACAGTGAAAATAGGAAACAATCTGTCTATCCACACTCCATTTCTCTCGTGGGAAGATGTTGACATCTTTTGGAGACAGGTCTTGTTTTGTTGCTACTCTCACACTGTGGAATGCGTTACCCACCCCGTTGAGGAAATAATACACAGTTCAACAGTTTAAATTCTCACTCAAAACAGACATTTTCGTAATTTCTGATATTATGCGCCTTCGATCATTGCATGTTTAAAGTGCAATATAAGTTATTTATTACTATTATTGATGTTTTGACTTTCCAAATTCCATTCAATATTCGATAATTCCAGTTTCGAGTTAGTCCATACACCTATTTAAAGGAGAGCAAAACCGGTGCGAGTTAATATTTCAATTCTTGACGGAAGCACTTTCTTTTACAAGAAATCAAACAAAGTACAGTAACTCGCTCATACTGGTCGCCCGGGAACCCCTACGAAGACTTATGAATGCAATGCAATCTATTTGTCCGTTCTCAATCACATTTGTCTCAGTACACTCATCTAATGAGATTTGGCGTAAATGATAAGTATTTCACGCTCACATACGAGAATGTTTTAAGCCCGGTCCCCACTAGTGACACAAGCACAAACACAAACACAAGCACAAGGTTCTTGTGCGCCAGTGAGGACAGCCGCGACATAAGCACAAGCACAAACACAAGAATATCAAAACCTTCTGTTCTTCTTGTGTTTGTGCTTATGCTTATGTCAATGGAGACAAAAATGCCTATACGCATGCGTATGTGCTTATGCTTATGTCGCGGCTGTCCTCACTGGCGCACAAGAACCTTGTGCTTGTGTCACTAGTGGGGACCGGGCTTTAGTACGCGCAGGTGCGTGTATTCACGTGCAGCTTGCGTATTGGGCGCGTGCGGGATCATGATGTTTACGCGTGTAAAGCACGTGTAATGCATGCATTGTCTGTGTCATCCAGGCGACCGTGACACAGGCTATGTTGCAGTGTCCGCCTGTGGTATTGAATTCCCGGCAGCCAAACAAAACCTTCTGGAAAAAAACTCCTTCTGAAAGAAAAAAAAAATCTCTTTCAAACTTCTTAAGAGTATCAGATGTTGCTTAGAACTTCCTTGTACTTTTTTTTTTTTCTTCTTTTCTCTAACTTCCTTCCTTTTAGATCATCCAGGCCATTCCTTCTTTTAGTGACTACGAAAAATGCATACGCGTTAAGGCCTCTAGGCCTCTTGTTTCCAATATAAATTGGGCTAGAAAGTAAAATTCGCACGCTAACTTGTTATGCTAACTTGCTGTTAGCATAACACTGTAAGGAGCCATAGGGTATCCAAATATTTAAAGAGCTATGCTGCTCTAGTAATTTTTCAGGGAGTACACAAATAATTCTTCAATTGACTGAAGCAGTGGCAACCTAGATAAAAGTAAGATGTTTACATAACGTTACATTTATTTACTAACAATACGGTTCCAGTGATCTTACATATCGGGGCACCAGAATTGTATCTATAAAAAATTCTACAGCGATCAAAACTTCATTTCTTCTTAACGTGTTACAAAAACGTCAAGTATATTCTGTTATGAGAATACGGTAATTGATGACCGAGTACCGCGAGGAAATACTGGTCGATCAACACCCTAAGCTCTAGTGGACAATACACCTCCTCAACTTGAGCCTATTTTTCTTTCCTTCTATCTTGTAAATCAAATCAAATCCTATTTATTTAAGGTATTATAGTTTTTGGGTGTAACAGCTTGTAAAAGCAAAGATCCAACCACGAAGAAAAGGAGAGGGGGAGGTTGGGTGCATTATTTGACTCCTCTCTCCATATGGTGGGCGTAAGATATTGCATATACACCCGAGGGTTAACATAATTTTCACCTACACTACATATGATAAATTGGCATATTGCTTGGAATACAATTTCTAGCTAGTTATCCTTATGTTCCTCTGGTGAAAGTGCAGTTCCTAGAAAACTATACCCAATGTAAAATCTACACATATGACTGACTGCGCACGCCTGTTATTTCAAGTCTTCCGTAGGTATGATCAGGTCTCTCGTTTGCATTATCCAGTGATTGATAATGATCCCCAGGGTCAAAATGGGGGTTACGAAAACCAACATCAGGCTGTGACACGGGTCGTCGATATGAATCAATTTCCATATATTCTGGTTCGCTGGAGGCTTGCCCATATGCCGGATTGTCATGTTGCATACCATGGTTCTGTGTTCCGGCGTTGGCCGTCCGTAGTCTGTTATCACTGCAAATAATAATATACAAACATGACATCATCAACAACAACAACAAAAAACAGGTATTGATATTTGGCGAGTAATAAAGTGATTGCTGGGTTTTCGGAAAAGGATAATTGCTAAAGTTAAATTCAAAATGTAAATTAGCCATACATGAGGGCAAAATATTAAACATTAATATAAGGAATATGACATCATAATTCATGGACCAAGGGACACCATGAAGGGTCCGTGAGAGCTTTGTAGGGTAACCACCCAGATTGCATGTGGTTCCACCCAACCTTTGAGCATTTACAGTACGCCAGGTCAGCTGTCGCCAATAGTAGTGCTGATACTACAAAAGCAGTACTCGTTTCTGTCTTAATCCGATAGAGCTCAAACTTTCTAACATGGTAGACAATTCAAATGAAAAAAAAAAGCGTATTATTTTTTGGATTGTAATGGTTTTGTGAAGGGAAATGGCGTCACTGTCTAGCCTACGAAAGCAGAATGCGAGAGAATCAAAATGCGAGAATGACTTGAACTATTGTATAATAACAATTAGTACTGCAATTCTTATAAAGAATAACAAAAAATTTAGCTTTGATATTCGTGTTATTTTCTACACTAATTGATTGGGTTTGATTATTTACTCTGTTGCACAGTTTGAGCTCTGTAGAGTTAAAGATAGAAAAGAACTTCCCTAGTGACTATTTTTGGCGGCAGCTGACTCGGGGTGGTTTTATGACGTCCAAAAGAGAGTGCTCTATGATAAAAATGCTCTTGATTTATTAGCTATTCTTCCCTGTACTATGAAAAAAAAATTACCGACGGCGTTTCCGCAGACAGTAGATGGCGAAAACGGTTACTGCAATAACTAGCACAGATACCAAAGCTATGACTGGATAAAGAATCTTCGCCGGCATGCCTTGTTTTCCAGTGCTAGAAGAGTTGCGGAGTTCTAGAAAAATGCAAACACCACCTTATCACTAAATTCAAAAGTATATAAAGGAGATTAAGAAATATGGGGCTTTGGTAGACTGAGGAGAAAACAGACTGTGCGTGCTTGTGTATGTTACCCATAAAAATTGAAAAAGAAGAAAAAGCCAGGTAGATTACAATACAATACAATACAATACAATACTTTGTTGACAACTCTCCATAGGGGCTTTTCAGTGACAATACAAAATAAACAATAAGTTAATTAATTAAGGTAAATATTACTAAGATAAAAACGAATTTAAAAGGTCTAGTTTAAGATTGCGTTTAAAACTATTTACAAGTTGGCTTAATTTCAGTTCGGGTCTAATAGCGTTCCAAACACTTACTATACGATAATAAAAAGATCTCTGACCGGTTGCTGTTTTACAGAGTGGAATATTTAGTTGTTGTGAATTACGGGTCACTCGACCACTAACGCTACCCCTAGGAATAAATTTATTAGTTAAATATTCAGGTGCGAGACCTGTCATGCACTTAAAAGCCATAACAGCGTCTCTTAAGTACAGTTGTGATTTCACAGGAATCCATTTTAAATTTTGTAAATTTTTTTAATTAAATGTCTAAAAGCTGGAGACACAGGATCGTATTTTCTAATGTTACAAACTATTCTTGCTGCAAAATTTTGAATGCTTTGTAGTTTCTTAATGTTTTTGAGTTGTGTTAGCCCATACTGTCGAACAGAAATATAATTTGCTAAAAACTAGAGAATTTAAATTAACTGGAAGACTATAGTAGGTTAATGGAAGAATACATGAAAAAAGTTAAATATGTTTTTTTGAAAAAAATAACTTACATGTGTATTGAAAAAGCATCGAATTCTTGCAGGAAAACCGAAAAACGACCTCCAAGTAAATTTATATTTTTTATTTTATTTCCAACGGGAAACAAACAACCATTAGATCAAACATACAGACGGAAAGCAGTAGATCAACCCAACGAAGAAACAATCAACAAAAGATGCTATTAACCAAGCAAGTAAACAGACAAACAAACCAATAAACAAGTAAACCACTAAACAATTCAACTGACCTTGACAGTCTTCGTTCTCTTTTGATCCCGTTTGTCCAAAAGTTGATGTCCCGGATGGACACGTAACACATTCAATCTGGGCCTCTTTATCCTGGTAGTGGTCTTCCGCGCATGCCTGGCAACCAGTGCTGCTGAAGAAGTATCCAACTGGACAATTAACTAACAGAAAAGCAAAATTAAAAGTAGAAATTAACAGTTAGCAATTTACGTACAGGTTATGTTCGCAATCTAATTCAAGCCAAAAGTAGAGAAACAGAATTGACCTTTATACTGTCCAAAACTATCAAGCAAATCACACAAGAACGACATTAAATAGTCGACATCACAACAAACACTTCACAATTTAGCTAGTTCTTTTTAAATGACTTTTGTCATCAAAAAACTGAAAGTGCAAAATAGGCACATGTGAACTACAAAAGTATTTTATAGGGGAGCCCCGCCGGCAGGAAACGCCGCCACGAGGTGCCCCATACCCAACATGGTAAAAGTGGCTAGCGGTATTGCTTGACGACGATGACGTCGTACAACATGGCGGCCATATTTCAACTAATAGGACTCGCGGCAGTAGTTAACAGCGTACATCTTTGATATTGGACATCCATTTTATGGTCGATTGACACAGTATTGGTGTGGAACGTTAAAGAACACACACGCTGTTCGGAAAGAGTAGGGGACGTAGTCCCCGGTGTGATGGTCTATCACTTATTCTGTTCTGGGGGCACCTGTGTATCCAACTATTCACTCTAATAAGGTCTAATAAGATTGTGAACTTCGTGGCTGCAATTTGCGCCTAAATAAGCAGTCTGGCAAAGTCCCTCACAAAATGTTGTAAAGCGCCTTGAACATAGTATAAGAGCACTATAGAAATAAAGTCCTTCTTTTTTTCTTTCTGTCAAAACAAGGTATTCGTTGACCAGTATCACATGCCCATACTGCATGTTCAAGTTTGGGCTCATAGAAGTCACGTGTTTTCCAAGTACTGGCTTTTTTATTTGATCGCAGGCTCAAACCAAATTAACATACTGTAATCAGTGCCTGGTTGTTCGGAACTGAGACGGTTAACACTCGAAATAGTTAACTGAAGAATTAATTTTTCTGGTATAGAAAGCACTTTCTCTGCTTATGTTTTGGGCATTTCGTATTTTATAACACCGGGCTTGGTACTGTACAACAATATGTAATAGTTTTGTTTCGCGCCTTGTCTAGAAACATGATGGAATGAAACCAATCAAGGATCTCAGTTTCTTGCTTATAATCAGTTCTTACCACAGTGAGTCCCTTTAAGAACTTGCCCTTTGTCGCAGACAATACCAACTATGCGCACCACTGGTGGCTTTGATGAGTCATATTCCAAAACAACTCCACTGACGTTCAAAGTCAGTTCCGCTTCATTTAGGGATGCTAGAATGTCACTTGATATCTGTTGAGTTGTCTCATTTAGACCAACCATGGAAGCATTGCTTGGCAGTGGGACTCTTAGATCGAATTTGACAGTGAGCGGAACTTTAGAGGCCTGTTCGCTATCGGCTAGGTCCCTTCTGCGAAGAGTTCCACTCTGATCTCCGCATTCCACACCAACGTTCTCAATCGTGCATTCCTCATTTTCATCACAACCTCCAACTGTACCCAGATATGTCGTATAAAGAGCGATAAAGTTGCTGGCGATGCTGTCGTGGATTTCTTCTGTGCACTTGTCAGATAGATAATGATACTCTAAAGCAAGCAAAGTTTGTGCTGGGCGTGTTTCTAGGTAAAGCATAAATGAATCATGTAGTTAATTACGTACCTGCGGGCAAAACAATTTACAGCTGAAAAAAAAGAAAACAAGCAAAAAGGCAGTATCTCCCGTTTACTTGATTTTGCACGACGATCTTCTTGTACATAAAGAGTTGAAAAACTCGGTCATTCAGTCTCAATTGAGAAAGTATCTTGGATGTGCCATAAAAGAGATAAGCTTACTAGTGTTAAACTATGAGCAATCATCAATAAAGACGAGTTTTTTTTGGCAAGGTGTCTTGGAACTTTGTTTTGTTGGCTATGAGATGCCAAAGCTTTAGTACATAAGGTAACCTGCCAATTTTAATTTTTTAGTCGCACGTAAAATTTCGATGGTTCGTTTTTCCCATAATCCTTCTTCCCATCCCGTCCCAATAACTCGAAATAAACGTTCAATTCGTTTTTTTTCCCAACTGATAGTAGACAACCTCGTTAAGGTTTAGGTCTGTGCAGTCTTTCATTTGCAAGCTGTTTAGAAAAGTGATTCACCCAAATTTAAAGAGTTTTGTATGAAGACCGAGTTGGTGCCTCTCGAATGGGGCACCAACAAAAAGGCTGTAAAGTAACATAAACGTTTGTCTTCGAGTTTGCCATTGAAAAGAAAATTTGTTACTCCAGAGTTCCTACGTATTGAAATTAATGGTTCTTCTAGAGCATGAACTGTTCCGTTAGCAAAAACGTGAGCGATAACTTATCAGTCTTTTGACCAACGCGAGAGCCTCCTTAGGCAGCCATTTAAATGTCACTTAATGCATAAACAAGCTCTACGATGAAATGAGGAACCCTGTCGAGCTAACACGCAGTAAAACATTTTTAGAGGGAACTACGCCTGATGAAACTAAAACTTCAAAAGAATTGATAATTTTCAGTTTTGGAAAATGATGACATCACATCAAAATTGGAAAAACTTTTATCATAATAGTGCACTGGTTAACTATAAAACTTTAACTGGCCCTCGGATAGTGCACTCGATTTCTCTTGCAACATGGCCTAAAAATAATTTTACCAATCTTCTTCTTTTTAACAGGTCAGATTTCTTACTTGAGCAGTCTGGCACTGTGCTCCCCGGAGCCCATTTCCCTGAAGCACCACATATATATATTTCCGGTGGTCTGTTTGCAAAATCATATCCCACATTGCAGTGCAGGGTACAAAACATCCCGGCGTCTAGCCACTTGTTACATGCCTTTGCTCCATTCTGCGGTGTTCGCAACTCGTCACATGATTTAGCTTTTCATAGAGAAAAAAAAACGAAAAAAAAAAAATCCACAACATTGATTAATCATAAGGCTTGGATGGGCTACCTGGCTCGTATGCAAACTGTACCTTTGCCCGGCTGTCCTTACTTGAACTAATTTATACTTCACAATTATCTAGTTAATTTGAACTGGTATTAAGCCACATAATAGTGACATAAATCTTCTTGATAATTAGTAATTTGACTACGTTGCGGTAACCACATGTTCTTCCACCTCTTTGTGGGTGGGCACTACGGTTCAAGACCATCCCAGTGCGTCTGGAGGCACTGGAATTGTGCAAAACTTAGGAAAATACAAACAGCTGTCTTAAATGACAGTTGTTTTGATGCGTGAACTATTCACAATTGTTACTGTTTTTTTCACCTTAGGAGATGTTAGAAATGCTTTCGTTTTCGACGAAAATGTTTACGTTGATTTATGCATTCTGAAACGAGAAATGTCGTAGTTTATGTGAACAGTTCCTTGAAGTGTACGGACGCCAAAATGGGCTTGTTTTGTCTTCAAGTACCAAAGTCACTTTAGAAAACCACAAAAGCTGCTTTACTTACCGACAATAATTACTTGAAAATGGCACTTGGCAGTATTTCCTGCTATATCTGATGCAGTGTACGTAACATTGTGTTCTCCCCATGTGAACATGCTTCCATTTTGTCTGTCTGTTGTAAGTAAGTGAACGCCAACATTATCTGTGACAGTGACTCCAGGAAAAAAGATCTTCGTCCATTTCTCTTCAGACGTCTTGTAGATGCCACCAGGACAGTTTGCAATCTTTGGTGGCTCAAGATCTGTTTTATGTTAATTGAAAGAAAGAAAAAGGTTTGTTCTTTTTCACGCTTGTTACATATTGAAAATTTTATCTGGATCATTAACTAAAAGCGGTTCCAGATCGCGTGTCACGCTGTGATCTGAACCTGATATATGGCCTACAGTAGATAGTCATGAGTTTCACTTTATTTGAGACTGGCCAAAGATCGGTTTGAATTTTGAATGGAACCCAGAATTTTTCCTTTAGTCAAGTTCGTGACGAAGTTCAACTTTACTTAAAGAGAAGCTTTCCATAATCACAGAGAGAATTAAAAGACTAGCAAATCCAAACTCATTATCCGATGCGATTCGAGCAAAATAACTCCATTTCGGCAAATAGCTCAATAATGCTTTAAATTGTGCAATTTGATTCCTTTAAAAGAGAAGCATATTTTTTTGTTTCCACCTATAGTTTTTTCACACGTCAAAGTTTCAACGTCTAAAGTGTCTTCTATTGTGAAGAAATTTTCTATCGTAAGAGGCCCAAATTAGACTTTTGACGCCACCAATTTACTTAACAGGCAGACCGTGTTTATGTGACGTCATTCAATCCAACTCGGAGTTGGCGGGAAGCAGAAAAATTTGCAACTGACTTGGCATCTTTCACGAGGTTAGCCGATTATCCACTATCATATCTTTACTGCTATCATTTTCGGACTTGGAGCACGTTGGGCTCGAAATAACTTCGCTCAAGAGCAACGATAACCCAGTTGTTAAAAGGCTTGTTGGAAGCCATGGGCAAAATACTTTTGACGAAATCACGTCACGTCAAACGCGGCCCGGCTACTAAGTACCATTGGAACTTTGGAGACCAATTTCATAAGGAAAACCAACACTTTAGAGGCTTGAACTTCCGTGAGAAGCTCAAGTTAGTGCGTGTTTTTTATTAGTGGTGACAAGTAAAAATACGTTTCATAGAGCCGACCATCTCCTTTAAGGTAAATGCAATGTGTACCTTTGACATGAATAAAAAATATACAGCTTCTACTCAAACCAGACGAGTCAGTGACTTTGTATGTGATGTGCTTTTTCCCAACATCCAGTTTTTGCGGAGGCCGAGATCCAGTGAGAATCAGGTTCTCATTAGAGTTGTCGTTGAGGACTGGTAACTGCCAATTTACATTTGCATATGATTTGCCAGGCTCTGTAGGAATATTGTCCATATCAGGTGGACATGTAATGCTGGGAGCTTGGATATCTGTTGAGAAAGCAGTTTGTTTGAAATGTATGTTCAATTGAACATAAATAACGAAATAAATAAAAAAAGTAGAGAGATATAAACCTTTTCCGACAGATAAGACACGTAAACGAATAAAATTTAAATGGTAAGGTGGTGTCTTTGTGAAACTCATTACTCGATTAATCTCTCACTTACGACCATGCGACATGACAATCGAGTTCGCATATTAAACGAGCACAATAACCCTCCTTTAAATTAAAGGAAACCTGATAATAATTTACTAAGAAAGAAGAAGAAGAAAAAAAAAAAAGATTGGTCAAGGATGGGGAAATTGCCAAAACCCGTCCACATGCATAAACCGAGACGTCGCCCCCTTAGTTTTCTGTAGTACTTTCCGTTTTCATAGTCGTCCTCTTTAATTTTAGTGATATTAAATCAGGAAACATTATTTCGTTTACTGTTAAAAAACAAAAACCAAAAAACAACAACAACAACAAAAAAACAGGAAATAACAATAATGTATATGTACTACGTTAATCACACTTTCAATAACATCGCCAAGGATTTGATTTAGCGTGAGCAATCGTAAACTGAGTAAAAGCTTTCAGTAGATTATAGTGGTTTTTACCTCTGCAGATTGTCTTGGAAGTATCCTCACTCCACGATCCACTTTCAAGGCAGGATACCTTTGACGCGCCTTCCAGTTGAAAACCGACCGTGACATTACACATAAAGAAGCACTCAGTTTTATAATTTACACCAGAAGGTATCTGGCAAGCACTTGGAAAAACCATTCCATGGCGTGGTGTTGTAATTTGTGGGCATTTGACGACTGATTGGAAAGGAGAAGAAAATACTTAAAACAATCGTTTTTATTAAACAAAGAGTCATTTTGCAACTAGAAGCAATTCAACCTCCCCCTCCTTAGACGAGACTCTAGGCAATTCTTTTAATGGTGGAGGATGCGTAGGGAAATAGATATTATAGCAAGCATTAATCTCCATTTAATATAACAGAACAGTTAATTATTTAGCAATCGTGGTTATTTTTTAAGCTGTGCAACCATTTCCCCCCAAATAATAAACGTTTCAAGAAATTTAAGGTTCCCATTAAGAAATACGACTTGTTAAAGCAACTGTTCTGCATAAGTTCCTTACTGTTACAGGAAGTCACGTTGCCTGACCATATTCCATCTGCTCTGCACGAGCGCAAAGGAGACCCAATCATTCTATATCCTTTGTTACAAGTTAGGGAGGCCTGGGAACCAAATGTAGATCCGCATGAAAGAGAGGTTATGGATCCATAGATTGGTGGCTGCAGGACTGGGCATGATTTTCCTGTGGATTAAAGATATTTTCGAAATTAAATACTAAAGTTGTAAAAGCGTTTATTTCTCTTTAAGAATGAACTCCTAGATTGCATGTTTTTGTCTATGTTGTAGTTAAAAATTAAATTTAGGTAAAAATAATTTTAACCTAGTTTGATTCTCAATTTCCTTTGTCTTCTAA
>OMLO01002973.1_pt1:0-12500 | contig 13895 bp, 7 predicted proteins | sample 1674811 | NCBI WGS metagenome assembly OMLO01 (sample SAMN06265003, study PRJEB25207) | coral metagenome | isolation source: Coral host | place: Mexico:La Bocana,Puerto Morelos, Mexico | collected 2008-11-13
CCGCGAAAAAAACAAGGTTTCCTTCCAACGGTCAAATGTCTCTTTTATCGAATGTATCTGTACGCTGTTTCGCTTTTATTTTTATTAGATTCGGCACATGAAAAGTTCGACGTATGAACCGGGTCGTTGATATAAGAGCGACGTATGAATCAAACTGCCCAATTTAATTATTCGGGTCGACCCAAATAGGCGTGAGATATCGGTATTATTTCACCCACTGATGAAGCCGTTGGGATCCTCATGCTCACCGATAACTCGACCGAGGATGTTAGGTAGTCAAAGTGATGCAACAGCTAATTAAAATTTCAGGAAAATTGATTTTGTGTTTACGGTCGCTTCATCCTGGGATTACAGCTGGTATTAGTATGCGATTCAGCACACTAATGAGACGTAAGTATGATGCGAAATGCAAAATCACTTACCTCGCAAAAATTAACTCAAGCTCCAAGTTCTATCAAGTGATTCGTGTCTCGTTTCGTACGCCACACGATCTTTCCTCGTGACCCACAACATTCACGGCAAAACAGAACTGTTAAAGAAACAAAGACAACTCACGGGAAAACAAAATTGATTCACGGGACTAGCGTATAAATCACGCGGCCAAACAAAAGAAAGGTTGGTCAGCGGTTGCATTAACACATAGATGATTCTTCGTGTGCCTAGTTGGCGAATAACTCCTCGGGGGCGCGTTGTACTCCCCCACAATACCAATACCCAACGGGGTCGCGAGTTTGGGACTCCTGATCTATAACAGAGTATTCAAAATGTTGCCCTGTTAGCAGATGCTAACTGCAGAGACTTACCCCATGTTTGAAAAGTTTTATTCATGTGAAAAGTCAATTTCTAGAAAAAAATCCGATTCTTCCCATTGAGAAATTTCCATCAGTCTTGTACAGCTCAGGAATGCGATAATGTTTACAGTACCTTTTATTCAATTTTTGCTCTATTATCGTTCAAGTGGCCGGTCAAAAACGAAACAAGATTTCAAACTTTTAACTCTAAAGGTGGTCGCGGTCGCTTACGAGAGGTGGCCGCTCACAAGAGGTTTTTAAATATAGTGAACTGACACGGAAACGTTTGGTATTTTAGAAAACTACTCGCTGAGGAGAAGCGGTCGCAACCGGAGCATTTTGGTAAGCCAGCAGTCCCCAGCCAAGGTAGTATAATTTCCATTTCAACGACGCCTGTGCGATTTTTAATACACGCTTGCTGGTAATTAAGTTTCAAATTAAACGCAATTTTCGTAATTTGTCCTGGGCGAAATCCAAAGAAAACTTTACTTGGATCTCATAGGAAAACACCCTGGGTAGGAAAAGGTTCAGATGAAGTCTCGCCACTAGAGAGTGTTGAAAGCTGACCTCAAGGCAAACGTCAATGCCCTGGGGGATTCCCTTATAAAGAGCGTGCTGCGACGCGCTTCCGACAACGCTGCAGGACGCCACTGATCTTTTACGGGGTCGCAGCAATCGACCGTGCGAACGCGCAGCGAGCCGTTGAAGCCGCCTACGGCATAAACGAGTCCGTCCAACACGGCAACGCCAGCGCGGTAACGTTGAGTTCATCTCAGCAACTGCGAACCAGTTGTCCCCTTTGAAATCGTAACACTCCACGCTAGAAATTGAGGAGTGAAAACGAGTAGTGAGCAAGAGAACAAATAATAACATGGACCGACATTTGCGTGTTACGGACACCCACTTAATAAAGACACCTCTCTTCAGGTGTTCGACGTTCAGCTCATTGTGCTAGCCAATAAGTTTCATGTAGCATTATAGTCTAGTCTTCGTGAAATTATTCTGAACAACAATACTCCTCCTCTGTCCATAAGTAAAGGTAATAAGACTGAGCGAAGTCGGAAGTCTTGTTATCAACTAATCATAAAAATTACAATTTCTTAGAAAACAAGAATATGAAAAGTTAAGAAAGAAAGGAAAATTTGGATCACTTCTCCTTTTGAGCGCTCTCATGTGACGAAGATCGGCAAATATTCAATTCGCCAACTTCAAAATAAATTTTCTCGTCAACCAATCGGAATATCGAAAAAGCCTCACACGCTTTTTTAGTCTATCAGCTACTGATTGACATTGTGCAGTTTGTTTGATCGTAGTTAAAAGCAACAAATAGTGCCAGTTTTGCGTTTAAAGGCTTGCGCGCGATTACCATTAAATCAAATCTTAAAAAAAATAATTTCTTCTGATTCTACATTTTATTAGCTTTACAATGATATATACTTTTCTATGGTTATAATACTAGTATGATACGCGGCACGCATATGAATGATTCTTCAGAAGACACCCCTGAAGGGCTACAGTAACCTTACATAAAGAAGATTGGCTGCGGGAAGTAGGACCTAAAAAAACAATGACGATATTGCAGGTCTAGATCAACGGGCCTTCACTGACGCTTTGTATTGTTCCAAATACTTAAAAGAATTTAAAATCGATATTCAGAATGTTTCAAAACGGGAGAAGATCAACGTTTTAATGAAATGACCGTCGAGGGAGATGTTACACCAAGACACCAGAGCGGCGAATCGAGCGAGGCGGCGAAGAACCTATCAGTAATAGCACACGTCAACGTGAAGAGAACATCTATATGAAATTACAGGAATCGCCAGTGCTTTTTGTTCTTTGGGCAAAATCTGCTGTGCGGCGCAATATTTGCTAAGCGATATACGGCTACGCAACAACGATATCTCGATGATCAGAAGCGATATATCGTTAAACTGTAGCCGCTGATATTTCACTGAGCGAATACAATATATCGTTTAGCTGTAGCGATATTTCGCTGAACAAGAACGGTAGGTGTACTTAGTACTTTGAGAAATATCGCAGCTGTTACAGGCTTCCCGATTTGTAGCATGTATCATGTACCGTTTCAAGCAAAATATCAGTCAAATATCGCCAATATATCACGAATATCACGATTTTGATCGATTATATATCTTTTGCATTAATTAATTACTAAGTACTGTAGCAGCAGTTGCTCTATTAATTGACCTTAATCGTTCTAAATTGTCCTTATAGCGGAAGATTAACTTCTTGAAAGAAGTTACTGATAGTTTTATTGTAGGCAGTCACATTATACTGTTATTTTCCTTCTCTAGTTAGAAACTTGTGTTAATTTCTAGTTAGCAGTTTTGAAATAAGCATTGCTCTAAGTGTTACATACATGTATATGGGTTATTGACCAAGCGTGAGGTCAAGATTGCTGGATATTGGCCAAGTTCTTTTTTTGCGTGTTTATGTACCTCGACTTCGTCTCGGTCCATAAACACGCAAAAAAGAACGAGGCCAATATCAAGCTGTCTTGACCGAACAAGCTTTGTCATAAAGGATTTATTATATGTAGCCCCGTTGGATTTGATCTATGGTGGTCTTCCCATACTGAAATCTGGATAATTGAGCTGAGTCTAATGATTTTCCGTCTCTTACACTCTGTTTGGAGTTGTCTGGTGTTTTGTTACGCCTGATAAGAAAATAGTTTTCTTTTGAAATCAGTACTATCACAGATAGGTCGTTGGGGAATCGAAGAACTGGTAAATGTTTAAAAGTGGCTAAAGAGGGATTGCCTTAGGTTTTAGGCTTATATGGAGGATTAGCAGTGCTAGCAGGCTTAAAGAAAATTGGTTTGATAAGCAGCCGAGTTAGAAGCCTGGATAAGACGAGCCAAGAATCCATTCTTGTTTTGAAGCAAGATTTCAGGTTTATCAAACTCAACCACTCGTCCCTGCTCCATAACCAACACTTTATCATAGTCCATGATGGTGTTCAAGCGATGAGCGATGGTTACTACTGTGGAATCTTTAAATCTGCTGCGTATAACTTCTTGAATCAGTCTGTCCGTCTTGAAATCTACATTAGCAGTGGCCTCGTCTAGAATGATGATCTTGCTTCTTTGTAACAGCGCACGCGCTAAACAGACCAATTGGCGCTCTCCGACACTGAAATTGTTCCCAGACTCTCTCAACTTGTACTCCAGCTGGTCAGGTAATTGTTGCACCAGTGTCTTCAGCTGCACGTCTTCCAAAGCACGCCACAGCTCGTTATCTTGATACAAAGAAAAAGGATCTAGGTTCTTCCTGAGGCTGCCGCTAAAGAGGACAGGATCCTGGGTTATTACAGCCATGGACCTGCGAGACGCCTGAAGATTGAGATTCTTGATGTTTATACCATCTATAATGACCTGCGCGAAGAATGAAAAAACGCGAGTCAGAATAAGCTATGGTTGATTCACTGAAGTATATTTATTTTCATGTGGCAGGGTCTTGAGTCTAGAAGTAATTTCGAGCATTCTGATTGGTTCTTCCTTGGCTGGAATTTTGACATAAGGACCATTTCTATGGTAAGGGTCATAAGTAGTAAATCTTTTGTTTTTGCAAGCCAACAAATTCGAGAATTTTGGGGTTTACGTATCCGGCTGGGCTGCATGTAGGACATCGATGTATTTTTTTTATCCAGTTTGCTGTAATCTTTTTTTTAGTAAAAAAAAAAACTATTTTCGTTCTGTTTTGCTGAATGTCACCTGATGTCAAATAGCCTGTAGTACAGGCGGATTAGCGGATTCTAACGCGGTACACGAGCGCGCGCGTGAAGCCTGTAGTCACACCATTGTTTATGCGCTACCGCCCCGTTGAAAAGATTGACATGGATTATTGAGAAGAACCAGTCACAAAACGATTCAATTTATTGGCGCGAAAAAAATGTCTCGAATTACAGTGGGTGCCGCGAGACCCGCGGCTTTGTTTTGACATTGAGTCCGCCGTGAAGATATGCGCCTATGTCGTCCCGAACTGCAGCGAAAGTGTATGAGAGAGGAAAAATTAAAATTCTGGCAATCCTATTTGCATATTTTGCAGCGTTTATCTCCGTCTAAAGACTACCTCAATTCGCTTTTACGCTGTGACACAAAGACAAGAATTTAAAGCTGTCAAACAGAGTGAGAGTCACTTTCTGAGTTTGAAATGAGTCCGACTGAAAATCAAAATGTTCTTGCCAGAAAAATTTTCAACTCTTGCAAATTTGGTCCCATTTAAAACTGAACATGGACAAGAGTGAACCAGGGAATTTAACGGTGAAAAGGCTCGCTAAAAGCTCTCCCAGTGCATATTTACCGGAGCCGCTCAACGTTCGAGGCGAATTACGCTCAAGAAAGAGATTTTCGTTGCACAAAGAAAACAACCCTCCGAGAAATCCCCAAGATTATTTTGCATATTTCTAAGGTGCTTGTGGCATATCCAACCAGCACGAAATGCCTGGAAACACAATGCAAAGCGCTGTAATCTATCATAGTTTAACGAGCAAGAGAAAAAAAAAACTACAGGAGTCTTCTTTTTGCCCTTGTCAACTTAACAGAAACAGAGTCTGAAAGTGAAGAATGATCATCCCAGTTAATTTTCCAATTTAAGAAATTGGAAAGAAGAAGCCTGAAAAAATCAGGGCTTCAACGGGATTCGAAGCCCTGATTTTTTCAGGCTTCTTCTTTCCAATTGCTTAAATTGGAAAATTAACTGCGATGATCAATCTTCACTTTTATCTACAACCGCAGTTCATATATGAATTATTTCATATAAATTTCACACAGAAACAGAGTCTATTGCACCTGAAGTCTTCCAATCAAAAATCTCATAAAAATGCAAGCAGTTCGCTACACTACCTCATATTTCCCTTCTAGTATTTCGTCATCGATCTTCGGACTCTCGTTTACTTCGACAACCTGTTCTTCAGTGATTGTTTTCAACGCACTGACGACGACAACAAGGAACCTTTCGCCGCCGTTCGAGATGAATCCTCGGGAAAAGCTGAAAAATCAAGCTCTTCCCGAAACCTGTTGGTAGCAGACCCAGATCATCTGCATTCCTTCTGTTTGTTTACGCACATTGATTTTTGAAAGGACAAATTTACAGCAGAAGCAAACGCGCCTTGCCCGCACCTTACGTCACGTGGTTTAAAGAAACCAATCAGAAAAAACCGTTCGCCAGGTGAACGGTTTGAAAAGCAAAAACAATGGTGTGACTACTGGCGGAAATTTTTCTCGCCTCGCGCTACGCGCGCGCGCACGCGTTAGAGCCCGCTACTCCGGCTGTACTGCAGGCTACATTGGGACTTAATAGGCTTAAGACAGAAAAATTAACAATTAGCATCATGTAATAACATTAGGTTACAATATAGTATTGACGATAACATTATGTTGCTCTTGCTAACAATAAGATAGCCAACTAATTAACTTACACTCGAAATAAGATTTTTCTTAAATAAGTACCTCTCCTTCAGGTTCTGGCATTCGGAACAAAGCTGTAACTAAAGATGATTTCCCAGCTCCCGTGCGACCTGCGACGCCAACTTTCTCCTTATCAGCAACACAGACGCTTATGTTGTTCAGAGTTGCCGGCGCTCCCTTCAAATAGGTCAATGACACGTCACGTAATGTCAAGCTGCCCCTTTTCGGCCAGTCTTCAGGAGGAAGAGTTTCGGTGCTGTACCCAGGCTCGGGGTCGATTTCAGTGTATGTGAATACCCTCTCTACGGACGTCATGTAACTTTCTGTTTCCGAAGCCACGCGGATGCCATATTGCGAGGCTTCTAAAGTCTCGGCTGCAAAAGTGAGAGCCATACCTGCCAAAGCTAAAAAATACAAGTGAAAGCTTTCTCTTTTTCTTTATTTTGCATTACCATATGCACTGAGAATGCCTGGTGTCCAATTTGGAAGAGATCGAAGAGAAAAACTCTGAAGGATGATGCTCTGTTCTACCTTGACGTATTATCTTATATTTATGGCAGTTATGATATCATGTAATGACCAAAGGAAAGATTCTCAAGGGCCCTATAGAACAGGATGTATCCAAGTTAATTTTCAAATAAAAAAGCCTGTTTTTGGCGATGAAATGTCTTCAAGCTGGAATTTGTGGTGGAATGGAAAGTGCCCAGTGATGCGTACTTACCAGGACTTTGTGTTGCTAAGAAAGCTCCAGCTGACACAGAGGTCACAAGAAAGTTAGTCAGAAGGTCTCCTCTTAACGCGAGCCAAAGTACAGAGGCCCTTAATAACACCAGGGCCGATGTGTTTCTGTCTTGATATCTACAAGGAAATTAAAAGAAAAATAATATAAGTATGATGAAGCTTAACACGTAGAAATGGACTGTTCACGCTACAATAGTCGGTCTGTCTATGAGTAAAAGCAGTATAGACCCATCACTGCGATAAAGGGAATCCTGATTGGAGTTTTTATCAGTGTTGATCTTCACCCTTTTTTAATATCCAAAACGTTCCTCATCCATGCTAAAAACCCTAGGGATAAATCAACTACTCTTTATAACTCTTCAACGTTTTTCAAGCCCAGCACGTCCCTTAAGGTAAACATGCATGTAACAGTTTATGTATACTTACTTGTAAAATTTCTGAAGGAAATCGCCCTCCATCTCTGATGATCGAATTATCTCCAATCCTGCCAAGCTATCAGCAATAAGGGAATACACTGGACTGCATGTTATCGCCTCAAGTCGTCTGATCTCACGAGCGGATCTCAGATAATACTTAGCCAGGTAAATGAAGAGAACTGTCAACGGTGTACAAGTGATAAAAAGCCACACATTTGCTACTGCTGAAAGTATGGTAGCACTAAAAAAGTACAGACACAACTGAATGGCAAAAAGGAATTCTCCTGGAAGGATGTCGTCCATACACCCAACATCTTTAGAGAAACGGTTTAAGATGCGACCTGCTGGATTTGTGTCAAAGAATAGGACTGGTGCTTTCATAACTGCTTTTGTCATCTGGTCATGGAGGTTTTCTGAAGCTTTCAGAGCAGCGAGGTAGAAACAGAAGGAGGATATTAACGTAAGAAGCAAGGAGCCCGTAACGATGGATCCGTACACCAAAAGCGTTGTGTAACTCTTCTGTTGTTTAAATGGCATCTCAGTCATCCGTGATAGCCACCAAAAGGGCGCTATCAAGAACACTGAAACAAAAAGCAAAGTATGTTCGTTATCAGGTTTTTGACGATTGGAAACAATCATTTAGGGCTTGGAGCCCGTTTTAGTGGGCTATTCAAGTTTCCTAGTGTATTTTGAGATTGTCTATGTTCGTTCTCGCTCTCGGTAGAATAGGCCATTGACACTGTGGTGCTACACTTAATAGTTAGTACATTACACTTTTTATAACCTCAAAATGCTGAGGGAATTACATTCATTTAACATTACTGCTTACCCTGAACGATTACGAAGAAAACAATAAGACTGATTATCAGAACCGTTGGGAGTGCAGCTCGTAAGTATTTCCAATACAGCCACCACTTAACGGTTCCAACCATTCTGTCCTCCGCTTCATCTTCCAGATCTACCCTGTCATGGTGATCTCCAGCGAAACTTATCGATTTCAAGGTATCTTCATTCAATATCGAAACACTGTCGTCATTGTTTTGCTCACCGGTGGAATCTTTCTTTTCTTGAGATACTAAACACCAAGAAACCTTCCTGTCCTTTTTTATTTGACTGTACGATCCTTCACAAATCACGGAGCCATTCCGCAGGATAACAATGCTGTCTGTTTCTTTCAGAAACTGCAACTGATGAGTCACCAGAATACGCATTCGCCCGTCTAAGAAATCCTTAATGCATTTATCAAACAAGTGTTTACCGACCTTGGCATCCACTGCACTGAGTGGATCATCCAATAAGTAGATGTCCGCATCTGAATAGATTGCACGTGCCAGACTGACACGTGCACGCTGACCACCACTGAGGATCACTCCACGTTGTCCAATCTCAGTTAGATCACGTTTCGTAAAGCTTGCTATGTCTTTCTCCAAGTCACAGACTTCGATTACCTTATTGTACTTTTGCTCATCGAATTGGTTGCCAAAAACGATGTTCTCTCGCACAGTACCAGAATAGACCCATGGCGTTTGCGAGACGAGGGCTATTTTTCCAATACAAGAAATTTTACCAGAGGTAATTGGGAGTTCTCCTAAGATGGTCAACAGCAATGATGTTTTGCCGCTTCCTACCGGTCCTGTTATGCCCACAAGCTGCCCATTCGCAGCACTCAATGAAACACTTTGTAACACAGGAAGTTCTGTTGTTTGGTTCCAAAAACATGAAACATCCTCAAGAAATACCCGTGGTTTGATGTCTTGAGGTGTCTGTCGTAGTTTCGGATGAGGTTCTTCATTTCTTAAGCTCTCAATTGTAGCAAATTCTGGTTCATATCCTTTGCCTTTGAAGGAAACTTCTAGAGAAGACGGGTTGTCCTGGTAATCCATGATGCGTGTTAACATGGATTTCTTTTCTATTAAGTTTTGCATCCTACTACATGCAGTTCTTGCGTCGGCAATGTAGCGCAATGCATCTGCTATAAAGATCGTGACTACCATCTTTAAGTTAGATAAGAGAGTAAGCAATGTGAAGACTTTAAACGACGTCAGCGAAACATCTGTTAAAAGCAGAGTCGTGACTGAAATGAATCCTGCCATGGCTGAGCTAGAGAAGAACAGCGCGTAGATACTGGAGACTATAAACCCTCGGATACGAATCAGTGAGATTTCCTTTCTGTCAAAATGAAAATTGAAATGCGATGGGTTAATAATACGATATCAGAACTTTCAAAACGTTAGGAAGACATTTCTGTCTCCGGTCTCTCGAGGTATAAATTGAGCTACGTTATTTTCCGTCGTGAGACGCAAAACGCAGTCTAGAAAGCAAAGCGTGTGCGCCGAGTATTCTTTTTCAGTTGCGAAGTATATACGGCATTCAGTCATGAAGTATATACCCAGGTCTGCTTCAAAGCATATTGTTACCATGGTGGTAAGAAAGATGCCCCCTGATTCAAGGGTAAACATGTCCTCTCATACGCTCAAACTACATACAAAAGCACACACTGTTCGTAATAGACCCACACAAATTCTAAACCAAGACTTGGAACAAGGAAAATTAACGGCGACCGTATATTCTCGGAGTTTCTCCAAGTTTTCGGGAGCACGAAAACACGTCTTAGACGGCACTATGGGCTAATAGTGTCGCTCTGCTGTTGAACTGCGGCTGTTCTGGTAGCTTAACCAATCAGATTACAGCATTTGTAGTACTGTTCTATAGTAGAATTTAATTGCTGATAGCCCATTATGTTCTAGCGTTAAAAATGCTCAAATTTTTGGTTTTCGGATATTTTCTGTGTAACAAGAATGTCAAATGCTGTATTTTCTTTAATGAGCGATGATAAAATCAGGTAAACGACGTTGACTCTTCCGTCAAAGATGATAAAAGACCATTGGCGGGCGTGTAGCCTAAATGATTGGAAAGACACCAGTATATTATATACCAACCTTCTAATTTGGGCAACAAGGTCTCTGAAGTTCCATTCCCAGGCGTACATCTTGACCACGCGTATTCCTGTAATGATCTCTTTCATTATCTCCAATCGTTTGTCGGTCACTGCAGCTGATTGGTGGCGTACCTTACCAGCTTTGTGAGCTGCAAATGATCCATAGGCAACAACAAGAAGGAAGAAAGAAGTCCCTATTAAGGCTTGCCACGCGATCAAGTACCAAACAAGGACCATTGAGGCAATCATGTCCAGTGGAACAAATGAAAGTACAAAAATTCCATAACCCATTTTCTCAATGGCCTGGGCATCGTTGGAAACAAGATTGATGGTGTTTTCTGAAATGGTTTCTTCCAAAGTACTTCTATTTAAGGTAAGAATCTGAAAAGACAGAAAGTAGATGTCTTGTTACATAATTACAGGTTTCAGCGGTTTTCGATTGATTGTCGTCCAAGCAAAACCAAAGGAGTCACTTTGATCGATCACAAATGACAGACAAGCCAGTGAACTAATCAATACCCAAAGGAAACGCTTATAGGCAATGCAAAGCGCAAGAAAGTGTTTGCGAGTTCGTCACGATTAGTTTCAGTTTTACATCTGGCTCCGGTTGTTCAAAGGCAGAATAATGCTATCCAGCGGATAAATCGCTATCCAGTGGATAAGTGTTAACAAAACAAACCGCGCTATCCGCTGGATAGTGATTTATCCGGTGGATAGCGTTATCCAACTTTGAACAATCCGGCCCTGATGTCTCTGACTGAATGACAAAGTGACGCGTGTTTTCCAATTGGTTACGTGATAATGTAAAACCAAGTAAACACTGATGATACCGTCGAGATGATTTAACAGGTAACGTAAGCAACGACGAAGAATAAGCAGTGGTCGTTCACGTTCCTAAGACTACGTAGAGCTTGGTTGGTTTGCGTAATAGAGAGCTTAAGGAAACCACGACGATGACGGCAAAGGGAACGTCACCAAACAAAAGGTCTAATGAGCAAAACAATAGCTCATCTTTGTACATTTCTTTGCCGTCCTCTGCAAAACAACAACGTGAAATGACCAAGTTCAACGTCGTCCGTGGAACGCGAACGACGAAGGCTAATTTTTCCCTTTTCCATTTGGAATTGAACGCTGTCAACGCATATTTAGCCTAGCACGTTTTCAGAGCAATTGGTGTATACTGAGCAGATAAAGGCAACTACGAGTTACGCTGGTAATATATTATTCATTTTTGACTAGGCCTTGTCCTTGGCGTCGTCGTCGCCGTTGTTTAAGGTCCCTAATTTCCCTAACGTGGAGTGGACGACAGTTTGCATTTCCGCTCGCATGCCCAGAACCAATCTCTCACGCCAATCAACTACAAAGCACTTACTGTTTTCGAAAAACGCTATGACAAATACTCTCTTACTAAGAAGACATCGTACTTTGTTCTTGAGACATTCGTCAACGTTATCGTTTTGCGTCGAGGTTAAGGAAGATATAATAAGTTTAGAAATCGCCACGCCACATGCATATAACATGTACAAATGCTAGCTTTTCCGGCCTTTCGTTTTAAGTCTTATTAGAGCCAGATTTCTGATGAAAATGACTTGCCTTTTTATAAACTAGTCCAGTCATGGCTACTTTCAGTTGGGTCGATATCATATCCATCTTGAATAATCCATGAACTGAGCTTAAAGTTCTTATAAAGGCAACAAGAGAAATACCAATGACAATTGGCAGCGTTGCCTTGTAACTGATCTCTGAAGAATTAGAAATGCTTCTTAAGAAGAACCACACAATCAAAGGAAAAAGATGAAATGCTATAAAATAAAACACCCTGAGGAACGCTACAATGACATAATCCCTACAGGGAACAACTCTCGTCATGGCCCTCCAGAGGCGAGGCTTTGTTCTGTTCTGTTCAGACGCTCTTTCCTCTGCCAGCCATTCCCTCTCCAAGTCAGCGGCCAACCTTTCTGCTTGATATGAAGTTCCGACAGCCAACAAATGCTTATCTTCTAATGGTTGTTTGCTCCCGAGTTTAAGAACATCGTTTATCCAGGAGGCAGTCAACTGCGAGAGGAAACCTGCTTGTTCCCTTGGATTATGAATAGGAGTATCTTTCATTTCTCACTTTCAATGGCCTTCTGCGAAACCTGACAGAAGCAGATAAGAAAGACAAGCAAAGCATATACGTTAAGCCACAT
>OMLO01002974.1_pt1 | contig 13895 bp, 12 predicted proteins | sample 1674811 | NCBI WGS metagenome assembly OMLO01 (sample SAMN06265003, study PRJEB25207) | coral metagenome | isolation source: Coral host | place: Mexico:La Bocana,Puerto Morelos, Mexico | collected 2008-11-13
GGTTTGCATCCATGCATTTTCCCTTGCTTGGGTTGCCAGATGTAGTTATGGATTCTGTATTGATCACAAAGCTTGCAAGTTCTTCACATTTAACTGCCGGTACCAATATTTCATTGTAGAGATTGCTGCAACAGCTGAGTACGATAATTTCCCAGAGCCATTCCCCGGTGGCTTGCTTCTTCTATGTTATTCATCTGTTCCTGTATCTTGAGACGACTGAAGTCTGCTTTGATGGCTGCTTTTAAGGAACTTATTGCTTGTTCTAAAATGTTCAAGAATGGACTTGTAAGGTGGTAACGTTTTTAGTTCTGTGTTGGGACCGGCAATAGCCGGGTTATTGTGGGCTATCACTACGTCAGAAATGAAGATAACATGTTCATCAGGATCGAGTTATACAATAGTCTTACAATAGTTTGTGCCAAGAAGTCATTAAATCTTTGCGCATTCATCCCATCAATAACTGCAGAATGGAAAGCCAGACCATTAGTAGGTGAAATGGCCATTGCGATAGTAGCATTTCTTGCTCGCTGCATGACCACAGACCTGTCTATAGGCCTATTCCCCTCTTCTTGCTCTTCCTTGAGTTTTTGAAGTACAAATGTTGTAACCACATTCGTCTATGAAAACACTCTGGTTCACCCCAGCATGGCCCATGAACCAGTTGGCATAGTCCAGTCATGGCATCAGGATGGTTTCTAACCGCAGGAACAGGCCTTGCCAGTTTTATATGAAACAACATTCCTTCCAGAGTTCTTGTCACAGGGTAGTCGCAGAACCTAGGTTTTCAAGGAAGGCTTTGTCTTAATTCATGATTAACCCTTAGCATACTACGTGGGTGTGGGGTTATTTTAAGAGAATACAAGCCCACTGACTTCATGGCATGCTAAGCAAAAACATTACACAGAAACCTCATAAAACCATATATATTTATAAAGAGAAAAAATTCTTGTTCATATAAGATTACAAAATTATGGGATATGTGAAATCACGTGACACCATGAGGTGCATAGCTTGCATAATTATGCTAATTTTCAGAAAAATATTTAACAATTATTCCATGAGCGTGCGTTGGATATGAGTTGGCCAATCTCATATCCAACAAGTGCAAATGGAATAATTGTTTTGTTAAATTCTCAACCTTCGGTTTTGCTAAATTTTTATTTAAGTTTAAGAAACGAGCAGAAAGTGAGGTGACTTCCGGGTGCCAAAACGACATAAGTGCACCGCCATGTGAACAGTTGAATGAAAAATCAAAAGCGAAGCAAATTACAGCTGAACTGAATTTACAGTAAGCCAAACTTCACGGTCTGTTTTGTACGGGGAAAAACCTTACTGCAGTGTCCTCAAGTGTTGAAAGTTCAAACTCATCGGGAAGAGTAATAATTGTGGACATTTACACTACAGTTGTAAAAATACTGGGGAAAGCTTCTCTGATCGCCATGCTGTGAAACAGGTTGAACTGGTGGAAAAATTATTTTCGACAAGAACAGCTTTCCCGGACTCTTGATGGGTAAATTCGTCTGGGATTGGTCTGCTCTACTGCTGGATTTCGTTTTCTTTCCCCTGCACTGAAGTGGCACTACCAGAAGACGCATTTCCAATAAAATCAGTGAGAGCGAGTGACCTCTTCTGTTGTTCTTCCATTGAAGGCCGCTTGTTGTAGGACACAACTGCCTGGTCAGACTTGTGTCCCGTTATGGACTTGATATGCCTCGTCTCGCAATTATGGTCGGAGAGCACTGTGACAGATGTAGCTCTCAGGCAGGGGTTTGTGAGGCGTGGCTCTATACCTGCTCGCTTTGACATCTCTTTCATCATGTTGTCGAGCGTAGTTGTACCAAGAGGTGCGCTGCAAAACTAGATTTTGTTGACTGCAGGATTGAACTTCTTGCTTTGATCATCTCTTGGTCTCTGAAACAGAGCATCTGACGTTGGATTGAGATGACCCAAGTATATGAGTTCTTGAGCATTTTCACCAGACATCTTTAAGATCCCGGGTTGGAAATATCTTTGCATCCAATTCATCCTCAGCATGTGCGAGGCCTCCCTGGTGATTTCCTGTAGCCGGCAAGGAACCAGGCTGACTTCTGTTCAGTTCGTGGTATTCAACCCCTTGTGGAGGTTTTCGTGGAGAAAGGATTGCAGGTGTCAACTGTCGCTGGTTTTCACGTCCCGTCTTCCAATAAAGAGGCCGAGGTAGAACCAAGCCATCCCAGCCCTGTAACTGGACAGGATTCAATCTGTCACCTGGGCCGAGTTCGCCGCTCTCACATAGTTTCTTCACCTGCTCTTTCGAGATTGCTTTTTTGTGAATGACGCCAGCTATTTTTCCCATTTTCCTTAGGTCTTTCACGAAAGCGTCCAAGAGTTTATGTGTCTCAGTGAAAGCGGGGTCAGAGATTATGGAAAAACGGCTTGTTGTGTGGCGACGAGCGAAGAAAACGATCAATGGCAGCTCTTATGGATTTCGTAGATGAACTCTTATAATATGTTCCTCGCAGACATGTAAAAGCACTTCAAACAAACATTCAGCTCTTCTTTTGACATTTCTTGTATTGGTTTTGAAAATGTGCCAAAACACTTGCTGGTTTTCAGTCACGCCATGTCATGCATGTCACACTTCCTTTCTCCCTGAACAAATTCTCTCCCCTTTTTAGCTGTTTGACTTTCTTTCAGACCACACATTGCTTTTGGTAGGCCTGACCTTTTGGATCTAACTGTCTCACATGCTAGGGTTTTCCTTTCTTCAAGTTCCTCAAACAAAGCAACTGATGTATAATAATTGTCCATGAAGACGCAATATCCCTTGTCTAGGTATGACTCAATCACAGACATGACAGCTTTTCGACCTAAGTCTCTCTGGACTCCATCACCTTCCCTACCAGTATAAATCTTGCTATTTAGCAAATAACCACTAGTAGATTCAGCGAGTGTAAACGCTTTGATTCCAAATCTCCCCGGCTTAATTGGAATGAACTGCCTAAAATGCACTTTACTTTCATCAAAGTTTCATCAATGGCAAGCTGCCTCTTAGGCTTATATACTTGCTGAAACCTTGGTATTACTAGGTCCAGAAATGGCTGAAGCTTGTATAATTTATTATAATTCACAGAGTCAGCCCTGGGTGCCTGGGTGTTGTCTGCAAAATGCAAGTATTGCAAAATTTGGAAAAATAGAACCCTGGACATTATGGTAGGGAAAAATGGAGAGCTAAGAGCTGGATCTGTGCTCTAATACGAGCTAAAGTTTGGTTTGGTGATTAAACCCATATTTAGATACAAGCTGACCCAAGCCTTCATTTCATCTCTTGTCACCAGATACCAGACAGAACTTTCTTCAGGGCCCCTTTTCTGTCCTGCATATAAATTAGTTTGTTCAAGTACAATGTAGCAACTGCCATACCTGTTCAGTGAAGAATAGCAAAAAGAAATTGAGGCAAGATCCAAGGTTTTGAAAATCAATGTTTATTCCAATCTCTTCTTGAAATTCTACATCTTCCCTTGGATTGATATCCTCAGACCAGTAATTTTCCTCCACATCCTCATCCATGTCCTGTTCATCAGACTCCTCTTGGCTAGATTCCGACTCATCTGCCAAAAACTCGTCCTCAGAGAGTTGGTGCTCCATTAAATAGGCCAAGGGCAATTTGTCTTCATTGACAAATTGAATATTGACGCCGCTTTGATGACTTCCAGGGTCGGAATTTAGGAAAATTTCATTGAGGCAGTCTCTCATCTCATTATCTACCCTAACATTGGCCTTCTCTTACATACCTAGACACAATACTTCTGGCTGTGGGTTTATTGATTCCAAGTGTATCTGCAACTAGTAAATAGTCCTCCTTGACATCTACAAAAGCCCTGATTATCCTTTCGCAGTGTTCAAATTGTATTCTATTTCTATTTTTTCGTTGCATTTCTGGACAAATTGAACTGTCACTACATGTCATTTGTATACTGTAGTGCACTCTCTGAGTTGTAACCAAAAAGTTTTGTAAGTGGCGGAATTTATATCTGCAAGGGGAGGATTGTGAAATTATGATTTTAAAAAAAGTGCATATGGTCCCTTTCGCTATAATCCAATTTTCTTTCCTTTTTCTTTCTTTTTCGAGGAAAATTGGCGAGATATCTCTTAACGTTAGGTGAAAACGGAGTAATGCATGTCTCGCCGCATTTAAGGTTGTTACCTTCATGGATATGGTTGCATAATAATGCAATTGAATGTTAGTTCTCATGCAAATTGTGTTATTGAAAGTCTTTTCTTGAAGACTGATTGACCTAAAGTGTAAATGATTGTCGTTTTGTGACAATGAATTTTTTGCTACCAAAATGAAAATACGTTTACAGGCAATGAATGTCAATGAATGTAAGATGAAGGTATTGTTTTTTTCAATGTTAATACATATGTAAATGTTTTTCTTGAACGTTCCTTGTGCAGAAATGAAGGTCAAATTGGTGTTTATAAGAGTTAATTGACCATAATAAAGAAATTGGGATGCAAATGAATGTTTATTTTTAAAGAAAATATTTATCTAGTCAACCTCCTTTATACATGGAGTAAATAAAGTCACAAATTAAGAAACATTGTTCATGTCGATATACAGTTTATTACATTTTGACTTCGATATGTTCACATACAAAACATTTTGGCAAACAGTATACAATGAGTCAAAATACTCATGTTTAAATCAAAATTGAAATAGCTATCACACATACAGTCTGTATGTGTTCTGTATATTTTTCTTTTGTTTGAAATTTTTATAACCAGTTTGATTTTCCCTTTGTTTCAGATTATGATAATGAGCACAAGAAAAAATCAGACAGGTTTGAAAAACTTCAAACCAAGTGTAAAATTAAATAGGAACTTACAGACCAAACAATCCCAGAAACGGTATGCTTACCTGTCATGCAAATAAATCAAAGCATTTCTTGAGGCACTGTAAAACAGTGGTGAAAGGTCATATGCTCTGCCCTGATGTATTCAGCATTGTTTCTCCTCACACCAATGTGAAGCAGTTGAATGCTCAACAGATACGTCCAGGTTGTGTTGAAGATGTACTTGTAGTTAGGATTATTCCATCCCAGTTGTCTGACCCAGTCATACAGGAAGTCGTTCACTGACATGTGAGATCCTGAAGAAAGACAATTACAGATGTAAGGTAGAAGTAACTCATACCAGAAACCAATATGGGTCACTTTCAGGATGGACATCCCTTTATGATGATCCGAGAGCACTTTTTCACATATTTGTAGACTGCTTCTGAGGTGAACCCCAACTCTTTAGTCCACCCACACATAAATACCTTTCAGTTATGGCTCGTGAATGTTTTAGCCATGATCATTTCAAGGTGGAGCTTACCATTACGTCATAGCATCCAGTCAAACTCCATAATGAAATTAACTTGCGACCTTGATGCACTTCAATAAGGTGGTCATCTGTTTTGATTTCAGAACTTCTGCTTCACAATCACAACAAAAGTAAACTGTGTGAATGAATATATGAAAGATCATATATTTGACAAGTAAACTGTATCGATTACTGTTCAACTAACCAGGTAGGGAGAGTGATCCATAGTTACACTAAGCCATTTCCTTGTATTTGGCACATCTGGATGGTATCGACTTACAGAAACTGCATGGCCAACTCGTCAAAGAACTTCTTTGACTGAGTCAAAGGAACTGGGGTTCACAAAAACTGGGTCAGATGTTTCCACCTTATAGACCCATTTCAGAGTTGACATCAGGTCACACGACTTTAGAACTGGAGAACAACCTAATGTAAACTTTTCAAAGAGAGAAGCATAGCAACGGCGAAAGAAGTCTAAATTTTCCTTGACCGCCCTATGAATCCCCTTGCAAGCATCACAATACTGTTAAGTTTCTAATAGGCATTATCCCCCAGTGCAAGGGTGGGGAGGGAGGGTTAGTGGCAAGCACCTGACATACAACAGTGGTCTTCTTGACCATTTAACTCCAGGTAATGTTATCTTAGCAGAAAGGGGCTTTGACGTAAAGAATCAGTGGGACTGTTTTGTTCTACCATAAAAATCCCTGCATTCACCAAGGGTAAAAAACATCTAGGTGGAATTGAAGAGGAGCAAACACAAAGAATTGCCAATGTAAGGATTCATGTGGAACAAGTGATTCACAACAATTGAAAGAGGTACTGCATTTTGAGTGAAACTCAACCCATTGACTTTGTTACTGTAAGGCATGGAGATGCAACCACCTTAAATGAAATTATTACAATTTGTTGTGCACTTGTGTAAATATTTCCGATTCAGTTGTTCCCTTTGACTGAACATTGTTTATTTCAAATCTTTTACCAAAACATTAGGTGATTTATTTGTAATGATACATTATAGTTATTAATTAATAATAATAATAATAATAATAACAATAATAATAATAATAATAACAAGAAGAAGTAAGTTTTAGAGCATAATACTATAGTCTCTTTGTTCTCACATTATATATACATAAAATGTGATCAGAAAATATGGTAAAAATTTAAAATTTAAAATTAAAACATTCAAGAAAAACACTTTTTAAAAAGGATGTGGTAACTAAACTTTAAAAACATGTCAAACTGCTTGCTAATTGTATGATGCTGGGCATAGAATTCCAAACCTTGGGTGCTACTACCTGGAAGGACCTATCACCGTGTTTTGATTTGGTTGGTGTAATGACAGCAGTTTGTGTAACGAGCCACCAGGTTTATATACAATTAAAAGATCTTTGAAATAGTCGGGTTGTGAAGAGCTTTAAACATAAGTAACAAGATTTTAAAGTCAATTCTTGCTCTCACTGGAAGCCAGTGTAGGTGCTTTAGTATTGGCGTTATGTGTTTGTTTTTCTTTGCTCTGACAACAAGGCTTGCTGAGGTCAACCATAATTGACCTATTATAGTGTAAGTAATAAAACCATAAACTTTAAACATCATAAATTGTTTTTTTAAAATACAGGTGTGTTTCTGGGATGGAGAAATCTAGTCTGCATGTTGGACTGGGATACATTTCCCTTAGCGGCGCTTTGGGCACTCAGGGCAGTACCAATTCTTTGATTTGGGAACTTCTTTCAACTTAAGACAGTCTAAGTGGAACCACTGATAAGGGCATTGTTCATTATCGCACCCAACCATTTGTCCATGTTCTCCCTCTCTACAATAACAAAATTGTGGCCTATCACTTCTTCCTTCTGTAGAAGTACTTGCCATAGTTGCACTGTGTGTTGGAGATGTTGGGGGTCTTGAAAACCATAATTAGCATGTTTGTCTACTTATTATTCAACTTGCTTTGTAAATCATTCAACTGTTGTTTTTGTAAACTTAAAAAGTTGGTTGTTTACCTTAAAATCCATAAGTAGGAAGCTTTTTAAGTATAACTTTGTGGTATAAAAATAACTAAATTTAATATTATTTTCTTTTTTCAGCATTTGTATATCATGTACGACAGTTTTTGGAAATGCATGATACTTTAATGCAGTTTAATTGCCAACCTGTGGAAGAAAAGAACCACTGGCAATCGCAGACATTCCATTGTGGATCCCAGAAAGGGGGAAAAATTCAAAATACACTGTTCAGGTAGGCACCATTAAAAGCTCAAAATTATTTACACACACAAACAAATATGATTAACTGTAGCAGTATCTGTTGCTACAAAGCATTTAACTTTATCTAGCCATATCAAAATTCTTGGCTTTTAAATATAAATTTTGACATTTTTTTCCCATAAAAGAGGCATTTGATGTCCTCCTAGCCTAAAAAATTGCTATCTATTGATACTGTAAATGTTTGTGACATGATTAACAGTTGTAGAACTCCGCTTGTTATTTGAAAAATACTTTCATGATTGCTCCCTGAATTTTACTTGACTCGGTCTGATAACCATCACAAATTACTAGGGATAAATAACTTGATAAGCTTCTGCATTTTTGAATAAAAATAATTGTCATCCTTTCTGACAGTTCATGGAACAAGAAAACAGGCTGATGTTTGCCTGATGCCACAACCTCAAAAGAAAACATTGAAGTTAAGTCTAAAGTGCCAGCCAATCAAGAAAGCTCAGATGAGGAAGAAGCCTGTGACAGCCATATAGGAAGCATAATTATTTATAACCATCACGAAGAACAAGAGGGCTGAAGTTTACCTTACAGAACTAGTCGAAACACTAAAATGGCTCCTTTCCGAGCCACCAAATTTACAAAAGCAATGACCCCAGAATGCCTGTTTAATCCCGGTTATATTATCTTTTTTTAGGAATAAAAAATAAATATTCCCTTAGAAAAATTGAGGTGATTATCCCACATTGTGAGGTTCCAGGAAATACTTTGAGCAGAGAGGGGGGGGGGGGGTCTCAGCAGTCAAAATATATAAAGGAAAGTATAAAGGTTATTTGAAAATTCCAGGGGGGAAGGAAGGGTTCAAACAAAAATACCTTCCATGGGGAGGTATGGATATTTCCTAGGATGACACACAATATTTACTGAACCAGAGGAGAATAATAATATTATATTATATATACACCAATGAAATACCAGGTGTGCATGTGAAAATGAAATAAAAATAATGGGGCTTCGCAGCAAAAGATAAATGGTTTGGTACTCATTGGTGTTTATATAATAAATCGAATAAAAATATTTCACCTGTATCTCCCCACAGCCAAGCAATATCCTGTAGGTTTTAGTATACTTGCTCAGATTGCAACAATTAGCCATCACTAAAAGAAATTTTTCACAACAAGTTTGAATTTTTTGTGGCACACAGGATGTTTTTTTTCCATTTTCAGTCTCGAGGCGCATTCAAAGCAACAAACTTGATGTCCTGTGTCACCATGTATGATACTGGCATTGCATGGTCTGGTGACACAGACCAGGCGCAGATCCGTCTACGGGCACCTCCTGTCTTCCTCTCTTCTCCTCCTCCTCCTGCTCCTCCTCCTCCTCCTCCTCCTCCTCCTCATCATCATCATCATCATAATCATCCTCTTCATCTTCCTCAAATTCCCACTGCTCCCATTCCTCTTCGCTTCAGTGCCCCATCTCTCCCTCTTCCTACTCATGCACATCTCTATCCCCATGGTCCTGGCCACTGGGCAACACTTCTGTAAATTTATGTAGCAGTACATAAACTCTCTTTAAATACTCTCGAACAACAACAACAATACAGTGCCACTACAAAATCCAAACAACATGGCTGACTCTGTACAACACGTGTTTTTTCCCCTAGGAGACTGGAGCGAGCCTAGTTTAGTATCCTAGCAATGTTAAATTTATATCAATTAATTGAACTTTATTTAAAGAGGGTGACTCTAAAAAGATAAAAAAACTAATGAACTTGTGGCCTTCTAAAACATTGTTATTGTCATAACAAAGGTCTGTCACTTATCAACAGTATGACAATTAATTGTCTTGATCCTGAACTTTATTATTATCTATAATTTATTTGCAATGAGAAGTGGCTGCTAACTCACCGTCTAAAAAGAACAGAACATCTTCTGAATCAGAGATGATTGCTGTCTCTTCAGAATGATAGCCGCTGTGTCCCTTCACTTTGAGGGTCTTCTGTGGGGCCATCAATAAACCCCCACCCCCATGTTATTTGCCTTGCTTTTTCTAATTGAAATAAAAAAAGTATAGTAACTGTGCACCTAATGAATCCCTATTTCTCTTTACTCCTGTGAATTCAGAAATAATTTGATAAATTAATCTTATCAATTAGGGTTTAGAGTAGTAGTTCAGTACCTTGATTAAGACCATTCATTCCAGAACTTCCTGGAACAGGAAATATTTCACTACTAAAATAAGATGAAAAAGAAATGTCAGTGATGTATTTGGACAATTCCATAAACTTAATTTGAAATGAAAGGAAGATCTTAACTGTTTTTTTTTACTGAAAATGTATACACCAGGTCTGGGAGCAAAGCGTTGACCATTTATTATAGAGTATAGTATTTTGTTTTCTTAAATTTACACTGCAGTTACTTATCCTTATCTTTTTAGTCGGTCACTCAATGGGAACTTAAAATCTAGACTGAATACTTTTTGTTGTTGTGTATAATTCGTCAAGTTGGAAATGTCAGCTATCTTATCAAGATTAAATTTAGCTCATTTCACTGGACCATGGGGGGATTTACAAGCTTTTACTGTGAGCTATGTGCTTTCTATTTGCTGCTCAACTAAGAAATACTTTTATGTGTACAAACGCAGATAAATTGCAGCAAAGGTGTTTAATACTGGTGCATTTACATCTCACTTACCAAGCGTCGTGCCCTGCGTTCTCCATGATTGATGGACCACACTTTTGACAATCGCACCACACATGAAGTTACTGGCATTGGTTTCATGTTACCATGTTCCTAAAAGTCTTTTTAGTATTATTATTTCAGTGATACCAACCGCGAGGATCCACACAATCGGCAAGATCAAAGAGTGAGGTGTAGGGAACTTTCGGTTCAAATTGAAGCGGCTTGAATACTGCTCTTTTTCAATGGCAACTAATGAATATAAAATAAGAGTATCACACATTGGAGTTGGTCATCGCTTTCTTATATTAGGTGGCTCCTAAAGGAGCCGTTTGAAGTGACTTCCCAGCAGTAGATCATTGTCGTCTACTTCACGACTGATCTTGGTTTCGCCCAGGTTAGTCTCATGCCCTCCTTGGGCTTTCGCTCGGCTTGCTTGTTGCGGTCGTGGTAGAATGAGACCTTTAAAAGAGTTGAACCGAACACTACGTCCCGCACCACACTTTGCAAGCGATGGGGGTTCCACTTCCGCCTTGACAGCACAAACACCCTGAATGATGAAAGAAAACCTTTTATACGCTCTAAGAGAGCAATCTCAACAGGCTTACCGGGCTGCAACCAACAAGTCGTGGAGGTTTTGAGTGTTTAATGACCGTCCGGCAGGCATTATGGCGTCAAGCTCATGAATGGGCACAGAAAACTTCGCCGCTTGCAAAAGATTTGGCACGGAAGGAAGACCACTGAACAACTCTTTAAAGGTCTCAGCATCCATCGGCATGGTAACAGACACGCGTCTCACGATGCTGGTTGTTTGTGGTTTCTTCATATTGATCGAGCTTCTCTGCAACAAGCCTGGAGTTCCTTAACACTTGTTTTAGGCGCTCGTTTGTATCGCTTTCATCCACCCAGCTATCGTACTTCTTTCCATAGCCACGCCAGTGGACGATGTACTGAACGTGACCGTGAGTCTGTACGCTTATCGGTTCGGGGGGCATGCAATTCCAAACCTTTCGCACTCATTTTTTTCACTCAGTGAATACGAAGATAAAGATATTTGCTTCAGAAATTTTGGCCCGCCTTTTCACGCACTCTCAACATCAAGCGGTTTGTCTTGACTGTATTTTTTTCCTAACTTTTCTTTTTTATTGAGTTTATTTCTCAGTGGAACAATGGTGAAAAACAAAATCATTTAAACGTGAAAAGGTGGAAAAGAAAAACTTGTCCTCTTGCCGATTGACAACAGTTCTGTTTTCGTTTATCGTTCTTGTAGATCCAGGTGCAATTGGTTAAACAATTAAGCCTTGAAGAATTTTAAACTGGAGTCATTTTCAAAGAAGCGTAGCATATAAAGCATATTAAACTGAGATAACTCTTCTTGCAACAAGACCAAATTTGCTTGTAGTTATTCTTTTATCACAACAGGTTACATAAACTGCTGTTGCTCTGTGTCACTGTCCTTTCTTGAAGTTCAACAGCTGTCTTAGGGTAATCTGCAGGGAGTTCAAGGTTGCCTGCTTCTTACTGTCCAGGCAAACCGCAAAGTTGTTTTGGAATGGATTGCCGGCATCATCCAGTGGTAAAATTGGGAATGTAGTACAGGTGAAATAATTTATCACATATTCCTCTGAAAGTTTCTGTTGGTCCTAAATGTCCTAAGCCTGTACGACACCATATTCACCTGCAATTTTACCACCTATTAATTCGGGACATGTTTTTGTAATAGGTGTGCAACAAAAGCCAACAAACAAAGCTTACTCTTTTTGAAAGAAGAGCGACCTTGCATGGTATGAACCCAATAGCTGCAATTTCACCTCCAAATTACAATCCACGAGTTTGACCATAGGTCTCCTTCGATTTACTATTGGCAGAGTTCCTATTTCTGGAGTTGGATCCTCCACTCCTTGGCTGCATGTAGTTTAACACCCTCCACTGTTCATGTATTGTTGGAGCAGATCCTTCTTGTACATTTACACTACTGGTAGGCTGTTCATGATCATCAGTAACGCCTGACATTACGAACGGGTAAAACATTCATTATTTGATGCTGAACATACTATACTCGTAAATCAACATGTCAGGAGGAAACCAAAAGTCACAGGACACCTTTCTCATAAAAAGCTGTTTTGATTTTTAAATTTTCATTTGCATATTAGCTATTCACAAAATCCATTGACAAAATGCTTGAATATCATTGGTTCTAAATGACCTTAAAGGGCTGTAATCTAACTTTTGACTTTGGGTGGGTGGAAACACTTGCTTTTTTCATATATATGCTTAACCTAGGATTTCAAGGTTATGTCAGCCCAAGCTGGACCGTTACACAGCCAATAAAAGTTCATCACCAAATGTTACTAACCAAAGAGATTTAACTATCTAGCCCATGCTAAACAATAATAATCAAGCAAGAAGAGTTTCTATTCAGACATTTTTGAAATGTGATAGAATAAACAATATCATATTTTCTCAATTGATTCACGCAACCAACCTATCCCAACAGAAATGTTCCATGTACTGAAATGAATGTAAGATTCTTTGCCATACGTTTTCCATTACTGTCCATCTTCGGATGACACAGAAGAAAGCACTCCTGAAAGCAAAATATGGATATTGATTTGGAATGCAGACAACAATGTTGGATTGCGTTGCAAGCGGATCGCATTTTACACCATTTAAACACATTGAATATTGAATAAGAATGTAGCATATTTGAACCACGTTACATTTGAAGAATGGGCAATGTTGAATTGAAAAGTTGATTATCACAATGTGAAAACAAGCAATAATTCAAAGCAACAATGTTGCAAACAAAAGTTTGAATTTTGCAGGGATATAATGCCATGCATTCTTACACAGGCAATGAGTGGGTGCAGTCTGCACTGCAGTGTTATAGAAATTACCTTACACAAGTAACAAGTTAAGCAAATAATTTAACACGTTGCAATAGAACTCGACAGAAAACTGTTTGCCATACCTGCAAGGGTTATGAGTAATTTCAGACAACTTCAAGAGAGTAAATTAAATAGTACTATCTCCCAAATGTCTTATTTTTTTGTTGTTGTTTTTGTTAACTCACTTTAATATATTCATTGTCGTCATTTCTACTAGTATAAGTACTGGGTCTTATACAATGCATGTTTTCAGAATTTCAACCAGGGAGCATGGAATAACTAGAATACTGAAAAGCAGTTGAAATAGTGTCAACGAGTGTATTTTGATTGGCAGCTAGCAGTATCTGCATCATGGTCAATTCATGCAGCCTCTCTTTCCTCCTTTGTGCAGCCCTGTATTTTTGTTCCCTCTTGAATGTCTCTTCTTCCAGTTTTTGGTACAGTAAAAACCTGCAACTAAGAACCTACGTTTTTAGGAGTTAGCCTAAACATGTTCTTATATAAATAGTAGTTAGCAGAATTTTAGGCTATTTAGGTTTTTAAACGAGTGGTAAACACGAAGCGTTGAAACAAAGTTTGTTATGAGGACTCCCATATGCAAATGTGTCACTCACTCACTCACTCACTCACTCCGGTGTAGACACTCTTCCTAATTAGTCGCGCCGAACGAGACCACCTGAGCCTGACGTTGGAATGGCAACCGCACAGTCCGAGCCCGACGGCATATTGAAATAGAAACTGCACATCAATAAAATGAATGACGAGAT